>Ga0163154_10006323_pt1 | contig 14561 bp, 12 predicted proteins | sample OliLakLV19MP9P1_FD_148649 | JGI IMG/M metagenome (GOLD analysis project Ga0163154, IMG submission 148649) | Freshwater microbial mat bacterial communities from Lake Vanda, McMurdo Dry Valleys, Antarctica - Oligotrophic Lake LV.19.MP9.P1 | ecosystem: Environmental > Aquatic > Freshwater > Lake >... | reverse complement strand
GCGGAACTGAAGCCAATAATCTCGCGGTCAAAGGGGTCGCTTACGCCAACAAACGTAAAGGCAACCACATCGTCTGGTGTCGCACTGAGCATCCTTCCGTTTTAAACTCCATCGAGTTTTTGGAAAAAGAAGGGTTCACCCACACTAAAGTCGGGGTCGATGTAGAAGGCCGGATCAACCTCGACGAATTAAAGGCGGCGATCACTGACCAGACGATCTTGATCTGTTGTCAGCATGTGAACCATGATATTGGTACGATCCAGCCCATGGACGAAGTGGCAAAAATTGCTGCCGAAAAAGGGGTACTTTTCTTCTCTGACGCCATCAATAGTACGGGGTGGCTCCCAGTTGACGTGCAGAAAATGGGCGTTCAGCTGCTCACACTCTCGCCGCACCGGTTCTATGGACCTAAGGGTGTGGGTATCGTGTACAGAAACCGACGCGCGCGTATGGTTTCCATTATTCACGGGGGCGTTCAGGAAAACGGGCGCCGTGCAGGGACCGAAAACGTTCCGGCCATTGTGGGCGCGGGCATAGCTGCGGAAATTGCGGCGCGCGAACTCACCAAACGAATTGAGCATGTCACGCGTTTACAGAAAAAATTGTACGATGGGCTTGGCACTATTCCTTACATTAAGTTTAACGGGCCTGCCCCGGGACCCATTAGAATTTGTAATAACTTAAACTTTAGCACTGAGTTTATCGAAGGAGAAGGTCAACTCCTCCTGTGCGATATGCAGGGTATTGCAGTCGCTAGCGGTTCAAGTTGCGTCAGTAAATCACTTAAAGTGTCCCATGTCCTCGATGCCATAGGCCTCGACCATGCCCTTGCCCAAGGGAATATCATCATGACCTTGGGTCAGGATAACACTGACGAAGATATCGATTACGTCGTCGAAACCTTTGGAAAGATTGTCACACGCCTTCGTTCAATGTCACCTATGTGGGACGAATTCCAAAAAGGTGTGATCGATAGCGTTGTCGCTCCTACGGGCCGAGGAATGTCTTTTAGTGATCACGCAGCCCAAGTCAGTGGTCACCGCAAATAAGAATCTCTGTTATGCCAGCTCCCGTTACGGAAGATCAAATTAAAGATGCATTAAAACAGGTGAAATATCCCGGGTTTAACCGCGATATTATTTCCTTCGGATTACTCAAAGGGATCGCTTTTGATCGTGATCCGATAGGAATCCTTCTGGCCATCACAACCGCAGACGAGAAGGTGGCTGATCAAATTCGCGTGGAATCCGAGCAAGCCCTCAAGAATACAATTTCGGGAGCCCGGTTCCATGTTCAGGTGCAAGCCCAACAAGCCGCCCAAGGCGCTTCCCAACAACAGGGTCTCCCTGGAGTTAAACAGATCATTGCCGTGGCGAGTGGTAAAGGTGGGGTAGGCAAATCGACTGTCGCTGCGAACTTAGCCTGCGCGTTATCGTCTTTGGGCGCTAAAACCGGATTGCTGGATTGTGATATTTACGGACCCAGCATCGCGCTTATGTTTGGCACGCACGAACATCCTGTGGCTACGGAGGATAATGGAATTGAACCCATTCTTCAGTACAACTTGAAGTTGATGTCTATGGGGTTCCTCCTTGAAGACGATGCCCCGGCTATTCTGCGCGGCCCTATGGTAACCCGGTACACACAACAACTCCTGCGTTTTACCAAATGGGGTGAGCTTGATTTTCTTATTCTGGATTTGCCGCCGGGAACGGGTGATATCCAACTCACGATCGTGCAAACGGTGGCACTCAGTGGGGCTGTCATCGTGACGACGCCGCAAGACATTGCCTTGCTCGATGCCAAAAAGGGGGTTGCCATGTTTGCTAAAACAAATGTGAAAATTTTTGGGATCATCGAGAACATGAGTTCTTTTTGTTGTCCACATTGCGGGAAGGAAACAGAGATCTTTAGTAAAGGCGGAGGTGAGCGCGAGGCGGAAAGACAAGGCGTACCGTTCCTGGGAAAAATCCCTTTAGATATGGCTGTACGCGAAGCCGGGGACCGTGGCAAACCAATCGTCGTGGCGGAACCGTCATCACCTCAGTCCAAAGCATTTTTAGAAATTGCCCGCAAACTGCGGGAAGCCGTCAAATAACGGGGTCAACGAACCAACAAAAGCTGGCGGGTTCATTGATTTCATAAAGTACAAGGCTTGCCCTTGGCAAAGAGCTGGCTATATTAGGAGCAGTTATGAGCACACAAAAAATTATTGCATATTTAAAACCGTCTTGTGGTTGGAGCGGAGGCATCCGTGCCGTCCTTGGAAAATATAATCTACCTTACGAAGATCGTGATATCATCAACGATCCAAATCAGTACGTGGAAATGGTCCAAAAATCGGGACAACGTTTATCTCCTTGTGTCGAAGTTGAAGGCAAAATGCTCGCCGATATCAGTGGTGAGGAACTCGAACATTGGATGCTTCAAAACAAAGTCGTCAGCGAAAATAACCAACCTGTTGATGTCCCCTTGAACCAACCTTGTGCGCATGAAATGCCACAACCTCAATCAGTGACCTTTAAAAAGTAATTTTGAAGGCACGATAATCGTGATTCTTTTCTGCCTATGAAACGCGTGCTTATCATTCTAGCGCCCGGGTTTGAGGAAATTGAAGGGATCACCGTTATCGACATACTGCGTCGTGCAGGTGCCGAGGTCATTGTAGCCGGCACAATTGAAGGTCCGATCGAAGCTTCTCGTAAAACTCGACACCTTGCCGATGTTCGGATCGAAGCCATCGACGGGGTAAATTTCGATATGCTGGTCCTCCCTGGTGGTCAGCCGGGAGCGGATCATTTGCGAAATCACCCCAAGGTCGCGGAGTTAATTCACAATTTATCGCAATCAGGAAAGTGGATGGCCGCTATATGCGCCGCCCCATCCGTGCTTGCGGCTTATGGTATTTTGGATGGCAAACAATTCGTTTGTCATCCCACGTCTGTAGATTCGCTTCGCGGTTTGGAACAGCCTGCGGGAAAAGCAGTCTACAACAGCACGGAACGCGTGATTGTAGATGGCCAAGTTGTTACGAGCATTTCTGCGGGTAGCGCTATGGAGTTTGCCTTCAAATTAGTCGAAGTTCTCTTCGGTCGCGAAAAAGTCACCGAAGTCAATGTGGGCGTCATTGCCAAATTATAAAGCGCCACCCTGATTTTCTTGTTTCCAACCTAATTAGAACGACCTTAACTCATCCTATTATGAAAAAGTGTTTCCTGTTGAGTCTGGTCCTCATTTCCACCGTTTTAACCTATGCTCCCACTCAGGCTCAACCTGCGACTGTAGAGCCTGCTCATCCTGTTGCCACTTCGAGCGCTTCCCATACTGAAGCTCCTAAACCTCACACCACGATGGCGATGTATCAAGTTGTAACGCCTGCCATTGATCCCGTTTGGCACATCATTGGTGGAGTGCTCGTGACTGCTACCATTTGTTTCGGCTTAGTCGGTGGTCTTATGTACAAAGAGATGGGTAAACCCAACGTCATTGCCAAATAGACCCCATTCTTGAGGTGTTTATCAGGAAATCTCTGATACTTCTTTTTTAAAAGTTGTGATGCCTTTAATTGAGCGATTTTTTCTTCTTTCCAAAAAACGTTTGCATCAACTTCTTCATGCCTTATCTTTCGATGATACAAAGGAGAATCTATGGCTAGTGAAAATGTAGTAAATTTGACTGAAGAAAATTTTGAAAATGAAGTGATTAAATCATCCATACCCGTAATGGTGGATTTTTGGGCTGATTGGTGCGGGCCTTGTAAAGCTATTGCTCCGCTCATTGACCAAATTGCTGACGAGAAGAAAGGTCAGTATAAGATCGGTAAAGTGAATGTCACAGATCAAGAGTCATTGGCGATGAAGTACGGCATTCGTAATATCCCTGCCTTATTGTTCTTTAAAAACGGGCAATTACGGGATCAAGTTATCGGTGGAGTGAGCAAGAAAGATTTAGAAGCCAAGTTATCAACTCTGGTTTAAGCGTGGTTTTTCGTCAGCTCTTTCAGTTTTAGGAGGAACAGGATTTTCCTGTTCCTTCTTTTTTTTGAGCTTTGTCAGCCGTTCATCCGCGAAGCGGTTGCGGTTTTCCGCAGTTTGAAAGTCTACACCTAAAAAAGGTCTATCTGTTCCCAACTAAATTTCACCAAAACGCGATCGAGACTGATTATGGCCAAAGTTTCATCGCCACATTAAAAGTAAGCCATGTTAAGTACCTGTCAAGCAGGTCTTTAAAATTATTTTAACGTTATAACTAGTGTGGTCCGTCAAACAGAACGTAACTTATCAAAGTTCGCACGGACCGCGTGTTCGATGATGTCAATTGCAGGTGCAATCCTATGGCGCAACCCCTTTGGGGTTGTGTGTCAGCCGGGTTATTACCCAGGGTTTCTCGCAGACGAGCCACCCTAGGCTGTGTGACGGAATCCCTTTGGGATTCGTTCACGAGGGTTCGCGAACAACTCACACATTTAAATGATGAGACGGAAAATGGCGGTGAAGGAATTGGCGGAAGCATGTAAAAGCCAAACCGGTCAATGGTCTTGTAAATGCCATCACAAACGAAGATGCGGCTGAAAAACGTGGGTATTTAATAGTATGCGCATCACCATTTCCGAAGAATCCCAAAGGGACTTGTCGTTGAGCCAAAGCTCTAAAAGAAAAAATCCAAAAGGGATTTCGTCACACAGCCCAGGGTTGCAAAGCTACCCTGGGTATGCGGAGAAACCGCACAACCCCAAAGGGGTTGCGTACCCATAAGATTTCACCTGCAATTGAACTCAACGAAAAAACGCGGTCCGCGCGAATTCTCATAATTTGTGTCTGCTTGACCGACTACACTAGATCAAAACACAAAAAAAGGCGCTCCTTGCGGAGCGCCTTTTTAAATAGGGTTCGTTGAACCTGGATGAACTTAGTAGTCCATGCCACCCATTCCGCCCATACCACCGCCACCGCCGGCAGGTGCTGGTTTATCCTTTTCAGGGATTTCGCAGATAAGTGCTTCAGTGGTCAACAGAAGACCAGCAATGGAAGCCGCATGTTGCAACGCGCTACGAGTTACTTTCTTAGGATCGACAACGCCAGCGGCGATGAGGTCTTCATAAGTATCAGTGGCGACATTGTAACCTTCGTTACCTTTACGGTTCTTGAGTTCATTCACGATGAGCGAACCTTCGACACCCGCATTGTGAGCTAAGGTACGAAGAGGAGCTTCGAGAGCGCGGCGGATAATATCCACGCCGATTTTCTCGTCGCCCTTGGCCTTGATTTTATCAAGAACTGGAATACAACGAATAAGAGCAGTTCCGCCCCCTGGGACGATACCTTCTTCAACAGCAGCGCGTGTGGCATGCAGAGCATCTTCAACGCGAGCTTTCTTTTCTTTCATTTCGGTTTCCGTTGCGGCACCGACATTGATGACAGCAACGCCGCCAGCAAGTTTAGCCAAACGTTCTTGAAGTTTTTCGCGATCGTAATCGGAAGTTGTTTCTTCAATTTGACGACGAATCTGGTTAACGCGGCCCTGAATATCAGACTGCTTTCCGTCACCTTCGACGATCGTTGTGTTTTCTTTATCAACAACGACACGCTTAGTGCGACCGAGGTCTTCGAGACCGACGTTTTCGAGTTTGATACCGAGATCTTCAGTGAGAAGACGTCCGCCAGTGAGAACGGCAATATCTTCCATCATGGCCTTGCGGCGGTCACCGAATCCAGGAGCTTTTACAGCGCAAACCTGAAGGGTACCACGGAGTTTATTGACAACAAGAGTCGCCAAAGCTTCGCCTTCGACATCTTCAGCGATGATCAAGAAAGGCTTGCCGGTCTTGGCAATTTTCTCAAGCAAAGGAAGGAGATCTTTCAAACTGCTGATTTTCTTCTCATGAAGAAGCACATAAGCGTTATCAAGAATACATTCCATGTCCTCAGGCTTGGTGACGAAGTAAGGAGACAAGTAACCCTTATCGAATTGCATACCTTCGACCACTTCGAGTGTGGTTTCGATGGACTTAGCTTCTTCGACTGTAATGGTCCCGTCTTTACCGACTTTGTCCATAGCGTCAGCAATGATTTCGCCGATTGTCTTATCCCAGTTAGCGGAGACAGTAGCAACCTGAGCGATTTCTTTGTTGTCCTTGACGTTTTTCTTAATGTTATCGAGCTCGGCAACAACAGCTTCAACAGCTTTGTCGATACCGCGCTTAAGTTCCATTGGATGCGCGCCTGCAGTGATGTTCTTCAAACCTTCACGGAAAATGGCTTCAGCCAAAACCGTTGCAGTCGTGGTACCGTCGCCGGCCACGTCGCTAGTCTTGCTTGCTACTTCGCGTACAAGTTGAGCGCCCATGTTTTCGTAGGCGTCTTCCAATTCAATTTCCTTGGCTACCGTGACACCGTCTTTGGTGATCGTTGGTGAACCGAATTTCTTTTCGAGAACCACGTTGCGGCCTTTTGGTCCAAGTGTGGCTTTGACTGCTTTGGCGAGTTTTTCTACGCCACGCAACAGCCTATGCCGTGCTTCTTCATCAAACACGAGTTGTTTTGCTGCCATAATATTTATTCCTTGTTGGGTGTGATGTTTAAATTGATTAATCAATAATTCCGAGAACGTCTTCTTCTTTAAGAATCACGTGTTCAAAACCGTTAATTTTGATTTCTTGGCCGCTGTACTTGCCGTACATGACTTTGTCACCTTTTTTAACTGAGAATTCGAATTTGTTGCCTTTTTCGTCAACCTTACCGGTTCCGAGTGCGACAACTTCACCTTCTTGCGGCTTCTCTTTAGCGCTGTCAGGGATAATGATTCCGCCCTTTTTAACTTCTTTTTCTTCAAGGGGCTTGAGAAGAATGCGGTCACCTAATGGTTTGAACGCCATATATTTGTTCTCCTAGTTAGTGTTATTTGCTTGTTGGATTTAAGGGACCCCGGTCGAGAGACCAAGGCATCACCTAAAAGTTATTTATAAAAACGATTACTTAGACTTCTTATTCTTGTCGACGACTTCGAATTCGGCATCAACGACATCGTCATCCTTTTTATCTTTAGTCGGATTTTCGCTGCCGGAATCCTCTGGCTTACCTTCGGGACCAGTCTGTTCGCCGCTTGCTGCTGTCTGTTTGTACATCGCTTCTGTCACGGCATACATCGACTCTTCAAGACTCTTCTGTGAGGTTTTGATCGCTTCAAGGTCGCTGCCTTTAAGGGCTTCTTTGACTTTTTCCATCGCAGCTTCGATCTTCTTCTTGTCCTCTTCTCCGACCTTTTCCTTGTTGTCGCGCATCAGCTTTTCAGCTTGGTACACAAGGTTATCGGCTTGGTTGCGCGTTTCGACTTCGTCTTTTTTCTGTTTGTCTTCATCAGCGTGCGCTTCGGCTTCCTTGGTCATCTTATCGATTTCTTCCTTGGAGAGTCCGCTCGAATTCGTGATGGTAATCTTCTGTTCTTTGCCGGTCCCCAAATCCTTGGCTGACACATGCAATATCCCATTCGCATCAATATCAAAGGTCACTTCGATCTGCGGAACACCGCGGGGTGCGGGTGGAATTCCATCCAAATGGAAGTTCCCGAGTAATTTGTTATCACGTGCCATTGGACGTTCACCTTGAAGCACCTTAATTTCAACGCCTGGCTGGCTATCAGAGTACGTGCTGAAAATCTGTGATTTTTTTGTCGGAATAGTTGTGTTCCGAGGAATCATGGGTGTGGCCACCGATCCAGCGGTTTCAATCGCTAACGTCAGCGGAGTGACATCGAGCAAAAGCACGTCCTTGACGTCGCCTTTAAGGACACCACCTTGAATCGCGGCACCAATGGCAACGACTTCATCGGGGTTCACCCCTTTATGCGGCTCTTTGTTGACGAGCTTACGAGCTGTCTCAACCACATGCGGCATACGGGTCATTCCACCCACAAGCACCAACTCATCAATTTTATCAGTGGCTAATCCTGCATCCTTCAAACACGCCTTAACTGGACCGATCGTACGCTCAAACAGAGAGTCCGTCAGTTGTTCAAGCTTCGCACGAGTCACCTTCTGCTGGATGTGTTTCGGACCGGTTGCGTCGGCTGTAATAAAGGGCAAACTGATTTCATATTCCATCGATGAAGAAAGCGCGATCTTGGCCTTTTCAGCTTCTTCTTTTAAGCGCTGTAATGCATCAGCCTGTTTGCGCAGGTCAATGGAGTGCTCTTTCTTAAATTCTTCCAACAACCAATCAATGATGGCGTTATCCCAGTCATCTCCACCGAGATGCGTGTCGCCGTTTGTGGCTTTGACTTCAAACACGCCATCACCAATTTCAAGCACCGAGATATCAAACGTTCCGCCGCCGAGATCATACACTGCGATTTTTTCGTCCTTTTTCTTATCAAGCCCGTATGCCAAAGAGGCTGCGGTAGGTTCGTTCACAATGCGCAACACTTCGAGGCCGGCAATTTTACCTGCGTCTTTGGTCGCCTGACGTTGACTGTCATTAAAATAAGCCGGAACAGTGATAACAACTTGGGTCACCTTTTCTCCAAGGCGCGCTTCTGCATCCGCTTTGAGTTTGGAAAGAATCATCGCTGAAATTTCTTGAGGAGAATAAACTTTCGTTTCTCCACCGGTCTCAACTTCGATCGCGACATCGCCGTTTTTACCTTCAACCACTTTATAGGGAACGCGCTTAAGTTCTTCCTGCACTTCTGCAAACTTGCGGCCCATGAACCGTTTTACCGAGAAGATGGTGTTCCTTGGATTTGTCACAGCCTGGCGCTTGGCTGCTTGTCCGACAAGGCGCTCGCCTGACTTCGAGAATGCCACGATTGAGGGCGTTGTCCGCGCACCTTCTGAGTTTTCCAAAACCACAGGGTCTTGGCCTTCCATGACAGCCATACACGAATTGGTTGTTCCTAAATCTATTCCTAATACTTTTGCCATAAAATTCCTCTTGTAACTAGGTCGGGGGGTTATCTCCGACGATATTCGTTATAATACGCACTGATGCTTTCAATACGCGTTACCCCCTCCTTGCTTTTTGCGTGCCGCGACTATATGGCAATAAAAAATTAGGTTATAATTCATTACATAACAACAACTTGTAACCGTATCATCAAGCTTAAACAAGTGGCTTAATGTGTGTCAGTGTGGCGCATACTGAAAAGTGGGTGGGTCATTGATGCGCAATCGAACGACTCGATCTCGCCTGTCGCTTGTCCGCTGGCAGGTCCTGTTTCCAACGCGACTTTTCAACTCGCACAACGAGTCACATGCCCCAACCTCGTGGGCAAAACAGCCAATCAATCATCGCCGCGATTGATACCCAAAATAAAGGATTGTTCTTGTCTTGAATTACAGTAAATTAAGACGTTTCCCCGAATGTCCTCGACCGGATGCACCCTAAACTAATTATTTTATGCAAGTGACTGAATCATCAACGCCAAAGAAAAAAGTGAACCTTCGCACACCCGACGTCATGGACGCGGTGAAAGCTCAGGTTGAAACCCATTACCGGAGTGAGACGGTGGATCGCCTGAGACAATCAGGGCGTCCCCTGACGGCTGTGGGGTTGACGATCAAATTGGCTAAGCAGTTCGGTTTCTGTTACGGCGTTGAACGCGCGATCGATCTCGCATACGCCGCGCGCAAAGTGTTTAAGGATCAGCCTATTTATATTTTAGGCGAAATCATTCACAACCCTGAGGTGAACGAACAACTTGAATCCATGGGGCTCCGGTTCCTTTCTGGTAAAAACAAAAACGCTGATATTGACGATTTAAAGGAAAACGATGTTGTTATCATTCCTGCTTTTGGCGCGGAAGTAAAAGTGATGAATGAGCTTAGGGCAAAAGGCGTTCAGTTTGTTGATACCACTTGCGGCGACGTGATGAGTGTGTGGAAGCGGGTTCGTCAATATGCGAACGAAGCGGTGACGAGTATTATCCACGGCAAAGCTTGGCATGAAGAAACCCAAGCCACGAGTTCCCGCGCCACAGAGAATGGACGGGGGCATTATCTTGTCGTCTACACCTTGGACGAAACGGATTACGTCTGTAATTATATCCGTAACGGGGGCGATCGTGAGGCTTTTCTGGAAAAGTTTAAGGGCGCTTATTCTCAAGGGTTCGATCCTGACCAACATCTCACCGCGATCGGCGTGGCAAACCAAACGACCATGATGCGGAATGAAACCGAAGATGTTCAACGCCGCATTAAACAAGCTATCACCGATAAATACGGGACGGAAAAGATCAGCGATCACTTTCGTTTCTTCGATACGATCTGTGGCGCGACTCAGGAACGTCAGGACGCCTTAACGGAGATGCTCAAGGATCCTCTCGACATGTTGCTGGTCATTGGCGGATACAACAGTTCGAACACATCGCACCTCGCCGAAATGGGGCAGGTCATTCTCCCGACTTATTTTATACGCAACTCAAAGAAAATTATTTCCTCAGAAAAAATCATTCACTTCGACCTACACCAAAACAAAGAGGTGGAAACCGACAACTGGTTACCCAAACGCGATATCATTGTGGGGATCACTGCCGGTGCCTCATGCCCGAACAACCTGATCGAGGAAACGATTCATCGTCTCGCCGAGTTGCGCGGGATCAAGGTCGAAGAACTGTTGCCCGCTTAAGCTTCGGGCATTTCCAATGCCGCAAGATAACGCTCCGCATCAATGGCGGCGGCGCATCCTAAACCTGCGGCTGTTATGGCCTGGCGATACACACGGTCCACGCAATCACCGGCAGAAAAGATGCCGTCTATGTTGGTCATCATCCCGCGTTTAGTGATCACATAACCGTCCTCATCCATATCAATCATACCCTTAAAAATTTGGGTGTTCGGGATGTGCCCAATGGCAATAAAGACGCCGGCAGCGGGGAGATCCTTGGTCTCGCCTGTTTTCAGATTTTTAACGCGCACGGCGGTTACTTTGTCCTGTTTTACATCTAATATTTCTTCAACGGCGGTGTCCCAGACGAACTCGATTTTAGGATTGGCGAATGCCCGGTCTTGCATGATTTTTGAAGCGCGCAGTTTATCGCGGCGATGGATTAAATAGACTTTGGAACCGAACCGAGTGAGGAACGTAGCCTCTTCGATTGCGGAATCTCCCCCACCCACAACCACGAGCGGTTGATTCCTGAACATGGGATGCGGACCGTCGCACGTGGCGCAATAGGTAACGCCTTTGTTCTCGAGTAAATGTTCGCTTTCAATCCCCAAGTGCCGATGTCCTGCGCCGGTGGCGATGATGATGGTTTTTGCTTCAATTTTTTCATCTTGAATCCCCACAATGAAAGTTGAACCCTTCCGTTCCACGCTTGTCACGACTTCGACATCACGAATACGCGCCCCGAACCGTTCGCACTGTTTGCGCATGGTCATCATCAGCTCAAACCCATCGATTCCATTTTCGAACCCGGGGTAATTTTCGACGATAGTCGTCGTTGTGAGCAGCCCCCCCGGCATGAGCCCTGTGAAAATAAGTGGATTAAGCCCTGCGCGAGCCGTGTAAATCGCAGACGTATACCCAGCACACCCGGAACCAATAATGATGACGTTTTCCATAAATTTTTAATGATAATACCAACGGAATCAGACCCGCATTCGAGGACTTTGGCAAGTGGGGAAATGGGTAACTCATATTTTCTTGGCGTGTGTGGCGTGGACATTCCTGTCTGATCTTGTCTGTCCATCTGGTTCCATTTCCCCCTATAATGAACTAAAATCTTAACTTCTACCGGTCGCTCATAGCCTTTGTCACAGTTTTAATGCTGGTCCTTTCGTCCCATCAGGCGCTTGCGCAAGCTGTGCCTGTTGCACCCGTCGCGCCAATTGCACCCGTCGCGCCAATTGCACCCGTCGCGCCAATTGCACCCGTCGCGCCAATTGCACCCGTCGCGCCAATTGCGCCCGTACCCGTTGCCCCTGTTGCTATTATTCCAGTCGTACCGGGACCAGTCGTACCGGGACCAGTCGTACCGGGACCAGTCGTAGCGGGACCAGTCGTAGCGGGACCAGTCGTAGCGGGACCAGTCGTAGCGGGACCAGTCGTAGCGGGACCCGTGGGGCCGGGCGTTGCGCCTGGGTCCACAGATACCCAAACCACTACGGCACCCAATATTACCACTAGCAATATCCAAAAGGGAAATGAGATTCTCAATCAGAACAAAGACAAATCAAACAACACCCATGGTCGGTACTATAGTGATGTGGATTTTAATGATGATGATGATAGAGACTTTCTGAAATCGCCAGGCAAATCAGTAGACCCCACTAAGGTGAGCACGAAAAATAAGAGCGCGCTCGCTCAATTATCAAAAAATAATAACGTGACCTCAGCAGCGCTTGCGTCCAGTGACTCATCAAGCGTAAAAAGGGGGGAATGGGAACAAACGTATATCAGCTCAACAGGAGGGGGACTATCTAAACCCAAAGAAACATTGACGAACTTCGAGAAAAAAACGGAGAAATTATTGATTACAAAAGAAACTTATGTAGAATCCCCGGCTTCAGTAGGAGCCGCCACAGATACTACCAAGATCACAGCTACCGTGAATGATGGTCAAAAAATGACATTGTCGGACGCCAAAAATACGTTTGACGAAATCATTAAATGGGTGGAAAACAAACCACAAACGAAAAGGAACTCACCAGGTGGTAGTCGTGCTGAAACATCTGCAGATGCAACGCTTGCAGGTACTTCCCTCTATCATGGAGGGGGTGAAAGATATCGCTTAAAATCCTTTAATGAGTGGAAAGCCGATTATCTTAAATCGGGAGGGAAAATTGATCCTGATGAGTCGAACTCGGATAAAGCTCTATAGTTATTATTACCTGTCACTTCTTATTTGAAATAACATTGCCCTCATTCCCCCGGACAATCGTCCATGCATCATTTTAAAACTTATAAGTTCATCACTTTAATACTGTGCCTTTCCATCGGCCAAGCTGCCGCAGAATGGACACATCCAGAACTAAAAGGCGTGAAACTTCAGACAGGGGATCTGATCATGCAGCGGAGTTTGATGCCGGAGATGGCCGCCTTACAAGAAGTTTTTGAGGGACCGTCGTGTCCACACGCGGGTCTCTTTTACGAACATAACGGTGAAGGATATGTCTTTCATCAAATGACGACAGGCATCAAGAGGGAACGTTTCATCGACAGGCTCAAAGAATCAAACGAGTTTTACGTCTTCCGCCTCAATCCTAAGATTCAAGCTAACCTTCTTCTAAAAGAGACGTACAAACTAGAAAAGGGATTAAAAGGATACGACGCTAAATTTGATCGGGATGGGCCTGATGGTTTTTATTATTGCTTAGAAATCATTTCCTTGGCGTATACCCGATCGGGTCATCCTGACCCCTTTCCCCGCTCATTAAGTCTCAATAATCCATTAATTAAAGCCATGAGCATGAAGTTTAAGATCGGTCCTCTGATCTTTGGCGGCGAGGTTTTTGCCAACGAAAATTATACAATGATTCTGCATCATGAGGAAACTCGGCCCTACCAAGAGTCAGGCGAGTCTGAGATCTATGCCCATTTCGGTCGAGTCATGAGGAAGCAGATGGAACAAGGTCAAGACTTCAAACTAAATCAAATGGAGGATTTAAGGAGGTTGGGCTCCCAGTACGTTACCGAGTATAAACATTACATTACCGTGGAAGTAGTGAACCTTGAAAGGAAGCCAGGTGGAAAACGAGCGCTTCGTGATCCCGTCGTAAAGCAGCAGATCAAGGACAAAGTTTTCGCCAAAATGGACCAAAAATATTTCAACATCACACCCCCGCAAAACCTGTCACTTTTATGAAATCAGCACCCCTCATCACACCTCTGTCTTTCACTTGCGCTCGCCTTGCGGTCATGGTTGCCTTTCTGGCGACCTTAGCGCTTGCTCCCCACACGGCACGGGCAGAGGACAAGAAATCACCTTCTGGTGATCTCCTCATCAAGACAGCCCCGATTAAATCAATTATCTTTTATCCCGATAACCAGTCGGCTTCTGCTGCAAATGTGGCCGGGACAAAAGGGATATTGTTCCGGAATGTTGACAAGCTTGCTGGGGATAAAAAATTCAAGAAGGCGATCTCAATCTTTCTCGGCAAGTCCATTGATGAGGATGAAATGCAGAGGGTCACCGAAGTGATCGTTGAGTATTTGAGGGCCAAAGGCATGCCCATGGTTTACGTCAATATTCCCGAACAAAACTTAAAAAGCGGTCATCTCAAAATCGTTGTCACCCAAGCCAAAGCGGAGTATGTCGGGGTCACTGGAAACAAGTTCTTTTCAAAGGAATTTCTGGCCAGTCAGACGACGGTCCAAAAAGGCGATACCATCGATGGATATCAGTTACTTCGGGATGTGAATTGGCTCAACAAAATCAGCCCGAATTATCTCCGAAGCAAATCATCCGTATCGACTGGTAAAGAATACGGAAGCGGAGTCGTCGAGTATGAAGTACAGGATGCCAAGCCTTACACCTTTTCTGTGGGCTACGACGATTCCGGGAATGCGATTACTGGAGATGATCGCCTGACCTTCGGCGGGGTCTGGGGTAACGCGTGGGGCGTG
>Ga0163154_10006322_pt1 | contig 14562 bp, 16 predicted proteins | sample OliLakLV19MP9P1_FD_148649 | JGI IMG/M metagenome (GOLD analysis project Ga0163154, IMG submission 148649) | Freshwater microbial mat bacterial communities from Lake Vanda, McMurdo Dry Valleys, Antarctica - Oligotrophic Lake LV.19.MP9.P1 | ecosystem: Environmental > Aquatic > Freshwater > Lake >... | reverse complement strand
TCAGGTGCAGAAACACCGAAGCGATAGCACCGCGATAACCCGACTGGCAGTAGACCACAATCGGCGTATCCTTGTCGGCAGGCCATTCATCCTGCCGCGTCATGAACTCGTTGATCCAGATATGCTCCGCGCCGTCGATGTAACCTTGATTCCACTCATCATCCGAGCGCACATCGATCAACACGGGTTCGGTGCGTAATCCAGCAAGGATGGTCGCGCCCATCAACCCGTAACCTTCGGGGATATTCGTCAAGTAATCATCGACCGCTGCGAAAACGTCAGGATCGAATTCCGGCGCAGCGCCCGCTTCCACCACAACTGCATCCATCTCGGCGGGAAGCTCTTCGCCAGCCCACGCATCGAAGCCACCCTTTAATACATTGATGCCTGTGTAGCCGAGAATTTGCAGGGTCGTGCCTGCCAACATTGCCCGTCCGCCCCCTTTGCAGATGATGACAATCGAGGCATTGAGGTTGGGCAGCAAATCAAGGTGCTGGCTGAGTTCACGGATCGGGATGTTGAAAGCCCCCGGAACATGACCCTCTGCGTATTCTTCGGGCTGGCGAACATCGACCAGCAGCAATTCCTGCCCGGCGGTAAGCATCGCGTTTAGGGTATCGACATCGATCAACCCATATCCGCGTGGAAGATTGTTGCCAAGTTCCTCTAGACGATCAACGACCGCCTGATCCTGTGCCGTAACGGTCAGCATAGGGAAGGCGAATAGGAGAACAACGAGTAAGATAAAGAATTTCTTCACAGTCTTGCTACTCCTTGATAGATTATATACAACTCACCGCCTCGAACCGTCTCCTCTTTCATAGGCGTACTATCCGAGTGTGGCGAGGTTTCACACATTTAATCTCCCGCCGCGTGGGAGTTTTCAAACGGACGCACTTCAACCGGTAGCTGATGTGGTTCAGTCTCTTCGTAGACCGGGAAGTAGCGCGCAATCAGGCTGTAGACCGTGACCACGCCCGCCGCGACCCCGACCAGAATGGCGATCTCCATCCAATGCGGTGTGTAGACTTCACCATTCACGCTGGCAATCGAAAACCACGTCACGTCGAAACGGTTAAGAACCGTTCCACCCATAATGAACAGTGCGCCGATCAACGATGCCGTGCGACTGAAACGCACCTGTCGGAACGCAAACATGCCGATGGGGATCAGCACGCCAAAGATGATCTCCGCCCAAAACAGCAGGCTGTAGTTGCCGCTGCTGAAGAGCAGATCCCATTCCCCCGCGATCACCAGTTCACCGAACTTGATAACGAGATAAAACGCCAGAATCCAGGGGATAAACCAGCTTAATTTTGCCATCGTCTTGATCTTGAGGCTGCGCCCGAACAACCAGTGGCTCACCGATGAACCGGCAACCACCAATGAGATGCCCGAAGCAAAGGAACTGATGAGGAAAAACACGGGCAGCAGCATCGACGACCAGAGCGGATGCAGGCGCGGCGACATGATGATGAACATCGTTCCCAACGAGGATTGGTGCATGGTCGAGAGTGTCACCCCGGCGATGACGATAGGCACGGTGTATTTCTTGATGATCGGGAGCAGCCATTTCAGGCGGCTGTTCTGGAGCAATACGGGACTCAGCTCGTAGACCAAAATTAACGTGTAGGCAGTGATACACCAACTGACTTCGAGCAGCGCCGAACTCACGTTAGGGTGGAGAAACACATTGTAGAAGCGATCCCAGCGTCCGAGGTCAAACAGCAGGATCACCATCACCGAACTGTAGCCGAGCAGTCCCGCCAGCACCGTCGGACGGGTCGCCGGGTGCAGGTCTTCGAACTGAAAGACATACACGAGCGCGGCGAGGGTGAAGGCACCGCCAGAGAGCGCGACAGTCGCTAGGTCAAAGCTGATCCAGATGCCCCACGGAAATTCCTTGCTCAAGTTGGTGGTGGCACCCAACCCCACAAACATGCGGTAGAGGGCGATACTTAACCCGAATACGGTCAGCGCTGCCGTAATGTACACGAACTTCGGCATGGTATTCAGTTCGTGCCGTATTTTTCGCAGCATGGTCATTGCTCTTCCCCTGCCGACTGGGCAGCTTTCTCTTTCGCGGCTTCGACACGGTCGCGTTCGGCTTCTTCCCTAAGATGCTTGATGGTCAGGTAAACGCCCGTCAAGCCGACGAGCATTGCCCCCGCGACCATCGGTGTCCCTTCCGTGACTAGGCGATTCGAGTAGGCGGGTGACGTTGTGCCGGCAATTGGGAAACCGAGTTCTTCAAACGGGACAGGCGAAATGTAGAGGGTCGCCGTGCCGCCGTTCTCTTCCTCACCATAGATATGCTGCACATACTTGTCCGGGCGCTCGTTGATCTTGCGATGCGCCTCTGCCAGCATGTCTTCGTACCTGCCAAACTGGATCGCGCCAGTCGGACAGGTTGCCGCACACGCGGGCTGCTGTCCTTCACCGAGTCGCGCAAAACACATATCACACTTGATGACCAGCGGCAGCGGTTCATCCCATTGATAATTAGGCACACCAAAGGGGCAGGCGTACACGCAGTAGCGGCAGCCGATGCAAATATCTTGGTTGTAGCTGACGATTCCGTCGTCGTTGCGGGTGAGTGCGCTCACGGTGCAAGCCGAGACGCACGACGGGTCTTTGCAGTGCATACAGTGAAACGGCGCGGTGAAGCGCTTGAGATCAGGATACGTTCCGGTGATGCCCGTTTCCTTGATCCAGATGCGCGTGCTGTCCATCGGAACATTATTTTCGACGCTGCACGCCACCATACACGAGCGGCAGTCGATACAATACGAGGCGTCAATCAAGAAGCCGTAGCGCGGGTTAGTAGGCTGGTGAGTCATAATTTTATACTTTCCGAACCGTGACGAACGTTTGACTGAGCGCTTGGCTGCCGCTGACCGGATCGGTATACGTCACATGGAGCGCCGAGTCACTCGCGCCAAGCCCGAACGCCGTGGTCAACCCTCTGGAAAGATGTCCGAAGCCGGGCGTCAGGTAAACACAATCTGGGCGAATGGCAGGCGTCACCAGTAAACGAATATGACCAACCCCGACTTCGCTGCTAACTTCGACCCAATCACCATCGACGAGTCCCCGGTCTGCCGCCACGCCCTCGTTGAGCCACAGGCGCGGTTCATCGGCGTATTTATGCAGCATTTGATTATTTTGCGTTCCAAATTGGGTGGACTGTGCTACCTTGCCGGTGAGCAGGTAAAACTCCCCCTGCGGCGGTTCTGGCGGGGGTTCCCACACAGGTACGCCGGAAAAGCCGACGCGCGCCAATGTGTCGGAAAAGAGTTCGATCCTGCCGCTGGGCGTATTCCACTCAAAGCCACCTGCCTCACTTGGAGGAAGGTCAACGTAACCCTGCGACCGGATGTCCTCCAGCGACACGCCCAGCGGCGCTAACTGCTGGTTGATGTAATCTTGTTCGTCGGTGTACTGGAAGTAATCCCCCAAGCCGAGACGTTCACCTAACTGCTTATAAATCCACAAAGCAGAACGGGCTTCCCCTTGCGGCTCAATCACAGGCTGGCGTAGATAGGCACGATCCCCGACCACGTTGAGCGGATCGTAGCGTTCTAAATACGAGGCTTCCGGCAAGATTACGTCCGAGAACCACGCCGTATCATTGACGAGAATATCCACCGTGACAATGAAATCCATTTTCTCAAATGCTTGCAGGGTTCGGGCGCGATCCGGCAGCGACATGACCGGATTTTGACGTGCGATAAACCAACCGTGCGCCTGATACGGTTCTCCGCTGAGGATGCTGTCGCGTAGTTCTTGGAAGACACCGAGTTTCAATGGCACCACTGGAAAACGGGACGGGACATGGTCCAACCGCTGCGCTGAACTGCGTGGATAAGCTGGCTGCGGGATCGTTCCAAGTGCGCCGCTTGCCTCGCCGCCCCCGGCGCGTAACGTCACATTCCAATTGCCGATGAGCGCATTCAAAATCGTAATCGCCCGCTGCGTCTGGAAAGAATTGATGAAATTGGAGGTGCGCCAACCATTGTGCGCCAGCGCATGGGGCGCGGCGGCGGCGAATTCACGAGCGATCCGGCGGATTCTGTCCGCGTCGATTTCGGTGATCGCTGCTGCCCATTCCGGCGTATATGCTGCAACTTCTTGCGCGAGCTGCTCAAAGCCGACGGTATAGCTTGTGACGAAAGCGTGATCGTACAAATCTTCGCCAATAATCACGTTGAGCAGCGCCAGGTGGAACGCCAAATCCGTTCCCGGCTTGATCGGCAGCCATTCCGTCGCTTTGGCGGCGGTTTTGGTAAAACGTGGGTCGAGATAGACGACATGTGCGCCACGCGCAATCGCCGCGCTTAAATCGCCCGTCTCGGATGTGGAAACCGCTTCCATCAGGTTGCGTCCGGTGAGGATAATATATTGGAGTTGATCGTCGTAGATGCGTTCCGGCTCTTCTATCCCATAGGTCATCAGGTTAGCGACGATCATGGCGTTGAAGCACAAACTCCGCTGCGTGCCATAGTTGGGCGACCCATAGGCATAGAGCAGATTTTCAAACTGAACTTGGCTCAAATTGTGCGTGGACGAAAACACCATGGCTTCGGGTCCGTAGGTCTGCTTGATTTCGAGCATACGCTCGGCGGTGTAATCGAGCGCCTCATCCCATGAAACTCTGCGGAAGCGCCCTTCCCCGCGCCTGCCCACACGGATTAACGGATGCAAAACCCGGTCGGGATCATAGGTGTTAAACAAGCCCGACTGACCGCGCACGCACAAATGACCTCTCGAATGGGGGTGATCGGGATTGCCATCCAATTTGACGACGCGCCCGTCTCTCACTTTAGCGAGCAAGCCGCAGCGCCAGACGCACATCTCACACATGCTGGGGATCGTGCCGTCCCCACTGGTATTCAGCATCCCCGCTTCTTGAGCAGCCTGCACGACCATCAGCGGAAGCAGTTGCCCGACCGCCAGCGCCCCCGCTGTTGCTGCGCCAAGTTGGATGAACTCACGTCTTGATAGATCGATGGACATCGAAGATTCTCCTGTTAGCCGCGATCTGTGCGGTGTAAGCCGGCGCGGTCGATCAGGTAGAACAGGAACAGCGACATGAGCGTAAAGAACAGCACGACGAGAAACGGACTCAGGTTCCATAAATCCGGGATAACCACATTGCCGACATTGGCGATTGCCGAGATTGCGGGGAAAACGTACTGATAGGTCAGCCCATAGAGCGCCGCGCCCACCAGAAAACCGAACAGACCGGGTACGATATAATCGAGCTTGCCTTCACCCGCACCAGCGGCACACGTACCGGGGCAGAAACCGCTCAACGCCATGCCGACGCCGAAAATCAACCCGCCGATCACGTTACCCGCGATGTAGGTCGCCGGGATCGTCGGGAAGGTGACCAGCCCCAACCCGCGCAGCAGATATAGCCCGCTCATCGACACAATCAACGCGGTCATCATGAATTTCAGCACTGCCAGATCGGTAAGACGAAACACGTTCACGATCTTGTGATATTTGGTCAGTCCGGCTTTGTTGAGGGCGAAGCCGAAGAACACGCCTAAAAAGAGAGCAATAACAACAATTGACGTTGACATTTTTCTAGTACCTCTTGCGGTAGACGATCATGGCAGTGATAATGCCCGAAGCAAACATCCCGGCAATGAACAAAAACGCCGCCGGTGCGAGCAGCATCCCGCCGGAAATTGCCAGACCGCTCGTGCAGCCCCCGGCGATCCCGGCGGCGTATTCCAGAATAATCGCGCCGACGAACGCCACCGCCCAGCGCTTCCAGGTCTGCTGTCCGAAAATTTGTTTCCACTGTGCATCGCTGTTGGCGGCATCTTTCTTGCCCCATTTCAGCGTGCCGCTGGTCGCTGCGCCGAGCATCCCGCCGAAGAAAATGCCGATCAGCAGAATGACACCGGAGGTGATCTCTGGCGGCATGATGTAGTTGAAGTACATGTTATTGAATAGTTCGGGCGAGAGTGCTTTGCCGATCATCCCTGCCATCGTCTCAAATGCGCCTGACGCGCCCAACAAACTGTTGCTCAACCAAACGGCTAACACGCCCACGATGCCGAGCAATATCCCCGCCACATACGGCGACCACTCATCGCGCCGAATATAAGCCATGATGGGTTTCATGAGGCTGTCTCCTCTGATTTTTCATCCGCGTCGAGGGTATTGATCAAGCCCAGCACTGTGTCCGTCTTTTTCGGATTCTGCACGAGCTTTCGCAAAGATTTGCGAGTTTCATATTTGAGCCGCGCCAGCGCTGGCAGCATCTCAACCACATCCTCAGGATAGCTGCCGTCCACCTGTTTGAGCGCCCTGTCAGCCGTACTTAACCGAATCTCGTGGATAAAGACGTATCCGCCACCACTGAAGGCGAGCAGTCCGATCAACCCAACGAGGACGATGTTACCCACATTGACAGGACGCTCACCGAGGACGATTTCGTTGTAGCGTTGAACGTAGTCCACGAGGTTGGGATCATCGACTACCAGTTGATTGTCTGCCGGAACATCGATCACGGGCTGCGCCTCAACCGGCGCGCTCTCTACGGGCTGTTCCACCACGGGCTGTTCTACTGCGCCCGTTTCCGGTGCAATGGGTTCAGCGGCATCGCCTGTACCGCCGCCTGTACCAAAGTCGATATTGAGCGTCATCGCGTAGACTTGAGCGCGAGCGCTGAGATCGTCGGGGTGGCACTGCTGGCAGGAGGCTTCAACATCGGATAGCGGCGGAACCATTCCCGTGTGGGCGGCGGTTTCATCGGTGGCTTGGGGGTTTCCGGCATGGCAGATATAACAGAAGTCACCGAACGCATGGGACACATGCCAACCCGTACCGTCAGCGTTGACAGGGTCTTGCCCTTGTACTTCATGACAATTCTTGCAGGAAGATGCCTGCGAACCACATTGGGCGTCTACGGGCTGACCTAACAACAGCATCAGACCCAGACTAATCATGATGAGTCCGCTGCTTTCTAAGAAGAATAAATATTTCCTGTGGTACATATCTTGCTCCCCGCTTATGCGGAAAACCGAATATATGAACACCTATAGCGTAGTCCTGCGGGCAACAGTCCACAAGGATGGGCGTCATGGTTATTAAGTGCAATTCGTCACAATCGCTGATGGATCAAATAGGCTTGGAAGCAGAGGTGACAAACAGCACAAACATCGTGGGTAAAAGCACACTGTCTGAACCGTTTCGCCTATTCGATAATGAGCATATGCGAACATATGGAGAGGAATACACGGATGGATGAGAAACTCGTCAAGGAACTATTCCTGCTGCACGACCAAGTTTGCGATGCACTCGGCAACCCATATCGCTTGCTGGTCTTGTATGCGCTCAGTGAGCAACCGCGTTATGTCAGCGATCTGGCGCTTGCACTGGAAATTCCTCAATCCTCAGTTTCTCGTCATTTGAAGGTGCTGCGAGATCGTGGGCTGGTCATTCCGCGCCGACAAGGACCCTCGGTGCTTTACGAACTGGCGGATAAACGGATCATCGCCGCGCTGGAACTGCTCCGCGCCATGATGAGTGACCGTTTTCAGGAACAGGCGCAGATCACCGACACAGATTTTCTCGAAAAGCGGCGTATCACCGCGCAGGACGAATAAGTCTAGCGATTGCAACATTAGTGCGAGAATGAATACAAACCAATGGGTTTCTCTTCAAATACGCGAACAACGACTCTTGGAGTGCTGATCGTCGCTGCTGCGGGCGTGATCCTCCTGCTGCTCGTCCTTGTGCGTGATTGGGGACAGGTATCTATCACGCCGACGCTGACAGGTCAAACCGAAAACTGCCTCACCTGTCACAATGGCATTGAGCCAATCAGCACGGCGCACAGCATTGAGGAATTTGGCTGCGTATCATGTCACGGTGGCGAACGGTTAGCACTAGACGCGGACAGCGCTCATTCCGGGATGGTGAGTAATCCCGCTGCGCTTGACACAGCGCAGCAGTATTGTGGAAACTGCCATCCGGCTCAGGTTGTGACCGTTCAACGCAGCATCATGACCACGTATGCAGGGGCTATCGGCTCGATCCGTCGTGCTTTTGGTCTGCAACCCGACAATACAGCGCAGTATGCCGTTCAAGCGGTGGGGCATTTGCAAGCCTTTGCCCCCACCGATGATGATCCTCAAGCTGTGCATACCTTTTCTGAGAACTGTCTTACCTGTCATATCGACGGGGAAGGACTATCCGCTGATTATTTCTATCGCAGCACTGGTTGCGCGACCTGCCACGTCCTCTACGCGGATAATGGTCTGTATGTGGGCGGCGACCCGACAATTTCCCGCACGGAAGCCGGTCATGCTCAGACACACCAGTTCACGACCGCAATCCCGTACACCCAATGCAACCACTGCCACAATCGCGGTAACTATGATCTCCGTACCATGACGTTCGTGCCGCGTGATGATATGCCCACTGAGATGAATTCAGCGGGCGATCAGCGTGTTCACGACTACTATCAACCCATCAGCCAGTTCACGCGCTGCGAGTGGGAACTGGATTGCATTGATTGCCATACCTCGCACGAAATTATGGGCGATGCGGTACTCTACAATGACCGTTCGGAAGCGCAGTACACCCAATGCCAAACGTGTCATGGTACGTTGGCTGCGCCACCGCTAGAGCGAGTCATTTCAACGGCGGACGATCCGGCACTCCGCCTCGCCAATCTCAATCCGCTCGTCGATTTATCGGTTGGGGATACCCTTCTCGTCACGGAACGCGGCGAACCGCTTTACAACATCCGCCAAATTGCTGACGAATGGGTTTTGACAGGCAAGGCAACCGGAGAAACCTACGTTGTTCCACTCGTACAGGGATCGACCTGTCAGCAAGATGTGAACAATCAGGTGAGTTCAGCTTGTCACCAGTGTCACGCTGATGATCGAAGCCCCACGCCATGAACCGCCGCGAATTTCTGCACCAAATGGCTGATCCACTCACTGAGGGCAGTCCGCCACCGTTGATCCTACTGCCTGTGACCCGTGTTCCCACCGCCGGATCGCCGCGCCAATATCACAGGGGAACGTGCGTGCTGGTCGAAGATGTGCAAGCGTGGTTATGCCGTGATGATGGCGGTTTCTATGCCATTGATGCCCGGTGTCCGCATCTGGGGTGTTTGGTTCGTCAAAGCGAGAATGGATTTGCTTGCCCCTGTCACCGGAGTCGCTTTAACGCCGCCGGAGAACGCGAAAGCGGCAGCGCACAGCGCGGCTTACGCTGCTTCTATATCGATCTTGACGTGAACGGTCATCTGGTCATCTTCCGTGACCACACGGTTGATCCGCGTGATCGTTTAATGGCTTAACAGGGAGTCCATTATGCCCGCTATGATGCTGGAACGTTTGCTAGGGCTGCATGACCACATTTGCCCGCGTCAGGTGCTTGGCGTCCGCATGGGCATGACCGCCGCCGCGCTGCTTGGTCTTGACCTGCCACAGCAGGATAAACGCCTGTTTACGTTCGTAGAGACGGATGGGTGTTTCGCTGATGGGGTGATGGTGGCGACGGGCTGTTCGTTGGGACACCGAACTATGCGCCTGATCGATCACGGCAAAGTCGCCGCGACGTTTGTCGATACGCAAACAGATCGTGCGGTACGGATTGCGCCACATCCGTTAGCACGAGTACGCGCCGAGGAACTCATGCCTGATGTCAAAAGTCACTGGCAAGCCCAGTTAGCCGCTTATCACATCATGCCGTCGGATGAACTGTTTCAAGCACACGAGGTCACGCTGACGCTTTCGCTCGCCGCGATCATCAGCCGCCCCGGTGTCCGTGTGAACTGCGTGCGCTGTGGTGAAGAAATCCTCAACCAGCGTGAAATCATGGTGGAAGGTCAGCCCTGCTGTCATAGCTGCGCCAATGAAAGCTATTGGTCGGATGCTGGCGCGTTATCCACCGTTTGCCAGCAGGAACAGGAAGCGAGTCACCCGATATGAACAACGCGATAACGATAGCCATTCTCGCGGGTGGGCATTCCGAGCGCATGGGCAGCGACAAAAGTTTTGCCCTACTGCGCGGGCGACCTTTGATCCAGCATGTCATCGACCATGTTGCGGTCTTGGCACTCCCGACCATCATCATTGCGAACGATATTGCGCGCTATCAAGTCCTTGGGCTGCCCGTGTTCCCAGATGCCCTAGCGGATAAAGGATCACTTGGCGGTATCTATACTGCCCTGTCCGCCAGTCAAACGGATGCTGTGCTGTGTGTGGCGTGCGATATGCCGTTTCTGAATCCAGACCTGCTGCGCTATCTCACTACACTGCTTCAAGGCGTCGATGCCGTCGTCCCACAAGTGGAGGATCGCCCGCAGGGATTGCACACAATTTTTCACAAAGCCTGCCTGCCAACGATGCGTGAGGTTTTGGAGCAAGATCAGTTAAAAGTTGGAGACTATCTACGGCAGATGCACGTTCGCTACGTCGGAGAAAATGATTTGCGCCGCTACGATCCCGATTTGCAGTCATTCACCAACGTCAATACGCCAGCAGACTTGCAGCGAGCGGAATCACTCATTTAACGAAATTCAGCGATACCATAGGATTGAGCCAATATGCAAAAGATAAAAATGCGTGCGCTTATAGCCCTCATCATCCTTCTGTGTGTGCAGCAGTTCGTGCGCGCCCAAGCGGAAATTGTCTATGGGGTTTTCTTCTATTCTCCAACTTGCCCGCACTGCCAGCACGTCATCCAAAATGATTGGCCCAACATTCAGGCGGAATTTGGCGATCAGCTCAATGTCCTCTTTATCAACGCATCCACCGCGCAAGGCAGTGCAATCATGACTTCGGCTCGCACTGCCCTTCAGATCGAAGCGAACGGAGTCCCGATGCTGATCATCGGTTCGGAAGTGTTTGTAGGCGAGATAGACATCCCTGCACGCGCCCCCGATGTGATACGGGCAGGTTTAGCCACAGGCGGTATCGGACTTCCCGCTATCCCCGGCATTCAAGCAATCTATGATGCCGCCATCGCACGGGCGCAGTCAACGGAAGGCGACACGCCGACCCAAACTGCGCCAAGCGATGAAACTTCATTGACAGCCGAATCCGTTCCGATGGCTACCCTATTCGAGCGTCTTGCCGCCGATCCTATCGCTAATGGTCTGGCGGGAGTGATCCTCGTGCTTCTAGTCGTAAGCCTGTTCTTCGCTGCATTGAGCATACGCCGCAGCTTATCACAGCCTCAAACGGTCTGGAAACTGTATCGAGCAGCGCTGCTCATTGCTCTGTTGATTGGGCTTGGAATGACGCTTTCGCTGTTGGCAGGTTCGGATGGGCAGCCGCTGGTGATCGCTGTTGCGGCAGGGGAATTCATCATCTTTTCGGTACTCCTGCTCACAACACGCCAGTCACCGACCATGCGTTGGCGCGTGCCGCTCACCGCGCTGGCGGGGTTGGGAGTTGCCGTCTATCTCGCGTCGATTGAGATCACGCAGTCGGAAGCCGTGTGCGGTTTGGTCGGGAACTGCAACTTAGTGCAGCAGAGTCCCTATGCCCAAATAGCTGGTGTCCCGATTGGGGCGATTGGTGTTGTTGGGTATCTCATGGTTCTGTTTCTTTGGGCGGTCAATCGACTGTCTAGGGGCAGCAGAGAGATCGAATGGGCGCTGCGTGCCGCTGCACTCTTTGGCGTGGTCTTCTCTACCTACTTGACGTTTCTCGAACTGTTCATCATCGGCGCAGTCTGTCTATGGTGCTTGACTTCCGCCGTGATCATGCTCCTGCTTCTGTCGCTGGTGCTGCCAGTCGCAGAAGCAGCGCAAAGCAAGCAGCGGGTAGCAACAGTATGAACCCATTGATTGCCCTTGCGGTGACAGACCCCCCTATAACGCGGAAACTGATTGCCACAGGCGAAATCACTGTTTGTTTGGAACTGGTCACTGGCTCATCCAGACTGCCTGAATCAACAAGACGTGCTGCCAACAACGCTCAACATGATCGATCAACTGCGAGCTTCCCTAGTTGAGCATTCACTTGGGCTTCAGCGCTGAGGAAGTCACCTTTGATCAATGGATGAAACCGGTGACCGCTCCCATTGCCGAAGATCGGCTGTTTGCAACCATCTGCCGAAATCTAAGCTCGCTTGCAGCCACGATCCCGATCCCGTTATCTACTAAACGGACTTGAACCCCTTGACAATCATGTCTATAGGGATAATATTGACTCGGTAAAAGCATGTTCTTCGCACAAGTAGCGTATTATGAAGCACGCTGCTTGTGAATTGAGATAGAGACATCCTAAAATAGAAAGTAATGCCCATGTCCACAGAAGTTGTCCCCAGCATCCCACTCATGGCTCCAAATATCCCTGAACAGGTATTTGTCAATTTGCGCCGCTTTAACCTGATTATGGGTGTTTTCCACCTCATTCAGGGCATCGCGATGATCGCGCTCAGTTCAAATTTCGCCATTAGCCTCAGCACGCTCTATCTGCGTGCTATCGTTGGCGATGGCACATTCAGCCTAGAGCAAAATCTCCAGCCTGCGGGTGACATCCCATTTGGACCAGCGGTTGCGCTGTTTTTGCTCATGTCCGCCGTCGCTCACTTTTTGCTGGGAACGGTCCTCTACGAATGGTACGTCAAGAATCTCAAGCGCAACATGAACCCGGCGCGCTGGATTGAATACGCACTCAGTTCATCGCTGATGATTGTCTTAATCGGGATGCTGGTGGGTGTTTATGACGTTTCCACACTCATCCTGATGTTTGGCTTGAACGCGATGATGAATCTGTTCGGATTGATGATGGAACTCCACAACCAGACCACGCCCAAAACGGACTGGACGGCGTTCATCTTTGGCTGCATCGCCGGGATCATCCCCTGGATTGTGATCGTGCTGTATATCGCTGGCGCGGCACAGTCGGTCAATACGGAAATCCCTGGCTTTGTCTACGCCATCCTCATCACGCTTTTCATCTTCTTCAACATCTTCGCGCTGAACATGTGGCTGCAATATCGCGGCATTGGACCGTGGAAGAACTACCTGTTTGGTGAACGTGCTTACATCATCCTGAGCCTAGTCGCGAAATCGGCGCTTGCCTGGCAAATCTGGGCGGGACAGCTTCAACCGAATTAAGTGGGAAGTTGAGCGGTTGAAGTATGAGTCCATACTCAGTGACTCACCTTACGCAGGGTGTCCGTTTGACCCCCGCCCCGTTCGCTGCGCTTGCTCCCCTCCTCGAATTCGGGGAGGGGTCGGGGGTGGGGTCAGAAATAACGATCTGCGTAAGGTGAACTCAGTGACTCACGAAAGTTAAGTGCATCTTGAAGAAGTGACTTGGTTCGGTGCGGTTTTGGTCACCACAACCGCACTTGGATTGGATCGGTTGCTCGTTGGGCGCACGTTCGCGGAATCTGTCTTCTTCTTATCGCTCATGGTAGAGGTTACACGCTTTCGTCGTGTCGGATGTCCTCAACCAGTTTTTCAACAAAGAAGACCGGATTTTCGAGGGTGAGATGTACCGGACACTTTCCAGCGATAATTAGCAAACGAGCCTTTTGCTCGTCGGTCAAATCCCCTTCAAAGCGAATATGCTCACGGATTTCATGGACAAATGCCGCCTCACCCGTGTAGACAGGGTAGTCCTCACGTTTAATGCGTTCCATTTCTAGTTCAACGGATACGCCATCAAGCTGCCAACCTTTGCGTTGAGCATAGGCTTTTGTCGTGACGGCAATACACGCACCGACCGTGCCAAGCATTATTTCCATCGGAGTAGGTGCTGTATCCGTCCCACCATCTTGGATCATTTCGTCGGCAAAAACGGTGTGATTGCGAATTTGAATGGCGGTTCGGTAGCCCTGCTCAGTATGGACAGTGATCGAAGACAAAATAGACCTCACCTTTTATCAATGCTTCGTTTTTCAATGAGATTTCGACACCGTGTGAGCCACCTGTCTTACTGGGCGCTTTGATCATAGTGACATTCGTCATAGAATTTTTGAGTACACAGACGTGCCGCCCAAAGACATAAGAAATCACTTATGCCACTGTATAAGTAATGCTCAGGCTTCCGTTGGTTCGATCAGGGTATTTAGCACCGGGTAACGCTGGCTCAGTTCGACCAGAAATGCACGTGTGATCGGTGAGAAATGCACGTTCGATTCCCAGATCAGTTTGAGGCTGCGCGTGAATGGTGCGCCCTCGACCGGGATCGTGCGGAGCAAATGCTGTTCCACCTCATGCTGCACGACATACGGCGGCAGCACCGCCAAACATAATCCCAATGACACCGCCCGCTTGATCGATTCCAGATTGTTAAACTCCGCGCCGATTACGGGTTCAACCCCGTGCTGATGAAGCGCCGTTTCTAACCAGATGCGCGATTGACTTTTCGCCTCACGCACGATCAGCGATCGCTGGTTCAGGTCTTCGACGCGCACGCTGGACGCATCCCACAACGGATGTTTGAAACCGACGACCACCTGCTGTTCGACCAACTCGAGTACGAGCGAAGATAAGCGCGCTGGGGGATGATCGTCTAACTCGCCTTCTATGAAACCAATATCGAGGTGCTGACCAGTACC
>Ga0163154_10006321_pt1 | contig 14563 bp, 15 predicted proteins | sample OliLakLV19MP9P1_FD_148649 | JGI IMG/M metagenome (GOLD analysis project Ga0163154, IMG submission 148649) | Freshwater microbial mat bacterial communities from Lake Vanda, McMurdo Dry Valleys, Antarctica - Oligotrophic Lake LV.19.MP9.P1 | ecosystem: Environmental > Aquatic > Freshwater > Lake >... | reverse complement strand
ATCTATATCGCCACTGGCTACTCTGGAAACGGCATGACCTATGCCAATATCGCTGCGCGACTGGTCAGTAATCAGATTCTGGGGCAAGAAACCCCTGTGAACGATATCTACAGTGTATCTCGCATCAAGCTATTGGCCTCTGCGGAAGAATATCTCAAAGAGAATCTGAATGTAGCGGCTCAATTTATAGCTGACCGGTTGCGTGGCTATGAGCATAACTATGATGAAATCCATCCGGGTATGGGGGAAGTCGTCAAAATCGACGGCGACATGATTGCCGCCTATCGGGATGAATCTGGTCAAATGCACCTCAACTCGGCGGTATGCCCTCACCTGAAATGTATTGTGGATTGGAACAACGCCGAAAAAACGTGGGACTGCCCATGTCATGGTGGCCGCTTCAACCCTACAGGCAAATGGATTGAAGGCCCGCCGATGCACGATTTACAGGCGATAGAAAAGAATTAGGTAACTACTCAGCCCCTATTTGAGGGGAAAACGGGATTTTGACCGCTATTCAGCCCAATCATCTGAGGGAAGAATTCCCACACGCCTCAGCCAATTTGACGCGCTACATCATCAAATTGAGGGAAGAAATGATGGCTGAGTAGTTACGAATTGACAACTCATTATGACCAAACTTGACCGCCTCTTCGCCATTCTGCTCCATCTACATGCCCGCCGTCGGGTGCGCGCTCAAGACCTCGCGCAAAAATTCGAGGTCAGCGAGCGCACGATTTATCGCGACATGAAAGCATTAGGCGAAATGGGCATCCCTATTACCGCGCTGGCAGGCACAGGCTATGCGCTGATGGAAGGCTTTCAATTGCCGCCGCTCATCCTCTCACCCGATGAGGGATTAGCGTTAACCATTGGGGCGCGGATGTTCGTTCGATATGCGAGTGGCAAAATCAGCCGTCACGCCGAGGTCGCGCTCCAAAAAATCGAGGCAGTCCTACCACCGCCAACACGTCAACACGCGCAAACCAGCGGTCAGCTCATCGAATTTTTTCCACCACAACATCGTCTCAATTTTGATAGTCCCAACATCCAAAGCGTATTAGACGCAATTTCGACGCGGCGTGTGCTGTCATTGCGCTATCAAGACCGTGATGAACGTATCACCGAACGCGAGGTGGAACCCGAACGCCTGAATTATTCTGATGGTGCATGGTACATCACTGGGTATTGTCGGCTACGGGCAAGTTTGCGGAGTTTTCGACTGAATCGTGTGGTTGACCTGCGCGTGACTGATGAGAAATTTACGCCACGCCTTATCTACCCTACGACTCCGATACTCCAGACCGTTCATATACGATTTAGCAAAGGCATTATCTCACGGGTGCGAGAACGGCAACATTACGGCTTCACACACGAGGAATCATCAGACATCTGGGTGTATCAGGTGAATCAATTTGAAGAAATCACGCCGTGGATTATGGCCTTTGGCGCACAAGCTGAGGTGCTATCACCACCGGAGTTACGAGCGCGATTGCGCCAAGAAGCAGAAACACTCATAAAACTCCTGACATAAGGTTGTCAGGAGGCCAATGCTACGCTTAGGGGGTTAATTCAGACACCCCACAGGAGAGCAAATACCCCATGAACCATGTCATCGAAACCGTGATTTTCAAGCTTAATTCAGGTGTGAGCGAGGCTGATTTTTTGGCAGCAGCACAGCCTACCTTCGATTATCTTAAAACCGTGCCGGGCTATCTCAAGCGTGAACTGAGCGTCACATCCGAAGGGCAATGGCTGGATATTGTGCATTGGTCAGACATGGAGTCCGCGTTGAAAGCCGCTGATGAGCTTATGACTCACCCCGTCGGTCAAGCTTTCGGGGCGCTCATCGACTTCAGCACGACCACCATGTTCCATGCCGCGCCGAAACTGAGCAGTTAAGCATCGGTATCAGACATCAAAACAGGCCGACTGCCATAACTGGGCAAGTCGGCCTGTTTTATGATTCTCCTAAATGACGAACCGCCCAGACCACCCGTTGCACCGCGCTGATGGAGACTAATAGGCCAAAAATCGCCATCAGCGGCGCAAGCCAATGAGGGAACAAGTAAAATAGGCCATAAGCAATTATCGTTTCTGCCCCCTCAATCAAGCCAACCGGCATAGTGATAGAGGTCAATTCGCCGCGTTGTTTTGCGCCGTGCTGACGGCGCTCTAGCAAGGCCGACAAATACAAAAACGACCCCGCATTGATATAAAATGTGGCTAACATGAAGGCCAGCGCCAGCCAAACGTTGTCTTGCGGCATACTGAGCGTTAATCCCAGCGGAATCGCCGCATAAACCACGAAATCAATCATGATGTCCAGATAGCCGCCCAAATCGGATTGGGTCTTTTTGACCCGTGCCAGCGTCCCATCAAGGCCATCTAGAATCCGGTTTAACGCCCACAAAACCAGACCAATCCCATATAACCCTAGCCCCGCCGTGACAGCCGCCGCAATCCCAACCCCGCCGCCCAACAACGTTAGGGTCAGGGGACTGACACAACAGCTTATTTGCTTGGCGATGGGAGATAGGGTGCGTTCTTTGAACTGGCGAAGTGAGGCATCAATCATGGTAATCGCTTCACCAGCCAACGCAATACAGACCATGTTTTGCCAGCTTTAAGTTCACGCAGCAATAGGTTTGAGATGGCTTTTTTGGCGATGTCTGAATAGGTTGGATACGGATGGATAATGCCATTCAAGCCGCTTAAGCTGATTTTCTTCTTAATGACCAGTGTGTACTCGGTAATCATCTCGCCAGCGCGTTCGGCCACGACCGTTGCGCCCAATAACTCACTTCCCCCGCGATACACCAACTTAACGAATCCGTCAGTATCCCGTTCGGCCACTGCGCGGTCTCCGTCATGCATCGGCAGCGTAAAGGTTTTGACCTGTCCGCCATATTTTTCTCGTGCTTGCGCCTCCGTTAAGCCGACATGCGCCACTTCTGGCTCAGTAAATGTCACCCACGGCAGCATCTCATCGTGACCATTGCCACGCCCTAACGGGATGAGCGCATTTCGAGCGGCTACTCCGCCCTGAAAACCGGCGTAATGCGTAAATTTTGGCCCCGTCGTCACATCGCCCACGGCGTAAATATGCGGGACGGTGGTCTGGAGTTGCGCGTTGACCGTGATGCCTTGCGCGGTATGTGCCACGCCCGCCCGTTCCAGATTCAGCGTGTCGATATTGGGCGCACGTCCCACCGCGACTAAGAGCATATCCCCGTTGACGGATTGCCCGTTTTTCAGGTGTAAGGTGATGTCATCCCCTGAGCCACTAACCCGTTCGACCCGAGACTCGATAAAAGTCACCCCCTCACGAGTCAAGACTTGACGGATGACCGCGCCCGCTTCAGGCTCATCCCGCCCTAAAAGTTGTTCACCAATCACGGTGACTCGCGCCCCCAGTCGCGCATAGGCTTGCGCCATCTCCAAGCCAATCGGCCCCGCACCCATCACCAAAAAATGTACGGGTAGGCGGTCATTATCAAACAAGCTGGCATTGGTGTGATACCGCACCGACTCCAACCCTACAATTGATGGGACGGCGGCACGCCCGCCGCTGGCAATCACGATTTTGGAAGCGCTTAACTGGCGCTCCCCCACTTGGATGGTATGCGCGTCGAGAAACCTCGCTTCGCCCAAAATTACCTCGACTCCGCGCTTACTGACTTGTTCCGGTGTCTCAAATTGATACACCTCTTGAATCACGGTCTGCAAGTGGTCACGAACCACGCGCATATCCACAACAGGCGCAGATGTGGCTATCCCAAACTGAGGGGCGATACGGGCGGCATGAGCCGTGCGTGCCACCTTTAGCAAGGCTTTACTGGGGATGCAACCCGTCCAAGTGCAATCTCCGCCGATGCGCTCACGCTCGATAAGCGCAACTTTTCTACCTACTTCACCCAATGTAATCGAAGCGGTCAGCCCCGCTGAACCTGCTCCGATAACGATGACATCATATAGATCTATCATTCTAATTCCTCTGGAGTGCCGTTAGATTGGCTTGTTTTAAACCGCTGGAATAAAAATGATATAAAAACGCTGCACACTAGAATTGCGCTTGATAATATCAATGTTTCTGGTTTCAAATGCCACTCCCCAGACGTTAAATTCCCCTCTAGTGACGCCCCAATACTGACAAAGGAAAAAACCCCAGCCAGATTGCCTAGCCCTGTTGCTAAGATAAAAATCAAGAAGTTAATCCTTAAATTACCCGCGAGAACATTCACGAGATCATACGGCAAGTAAATTAGGCGCATGATGAGTACCGTCTGAAAGGGCTTCTTTTGAAGCATCTTGGTAAATCGATGGATCGAAAGCCCATCTTTTGCTGGTTGGGGGATTTCATCGCTAGATGTCCACCACCCAAGGGTATAAGGCAGCACGGCTGAAAGCAATCCAGCAAAGAACACGTACAAGAAACCCGGCCATAAGCCGAATATGACCCCGCCCAGCACTGTTAATAAGCTTGCGGGAATGAGCAGCACTGGGCGGATAAAATACATCAGGAGATAGAGTGAGAACCCATACGGCGAGTTTCTCAACACATCTTGAATTTGGTTTGCCAAATCGGGAAAAGTTAGGCCGTTCTCAGCCATATACCACTGTGTAAGCATGACTAGGGCGATCCAAATAGACGCCGTAATCACAATCTTACGGCGGGCTATTAGCCCAGTCCAAATACGCTGGTAAAGTGCTTCAACCATCCATGTCCTCCTCGGGATTTTCTATATGACCACCTCTCACATGTAATCTAGTCGCAGGCGGGTGCTAGTTGTTGAGCGCCTTTTCAATCTCAGTCAGGAGGATTTCTGGTGTTGCATTGAAAATACGCGCCCCATTAATGAGGAAAGCGGGGGTACCGGGCAAACCTAGCTCACGCGCTCGTTGTTCATCATATTGAACCGTCTGGCGATGTATCCCTGCCTCATAACATGTTCGCAGTGCCGTGACATCTAAGCCAACCGACTCTCCAAGTGCCAATAAATCACCTTGTGAGTTATTCGGGTTTACTTGTGTATAGAGCGCGTCATGATACGCCCAGAACTTGGCTTGATCTTGGTCAAGCGCACATTGTGCAATTTGAGCCGCCATTCGGTCATAATTAGGCGAAATCACTGGGAAGTCACGGAAAATGAAGCGAACTTGGTTAGGGTATGCCTCAAGGATATTATCGATGATGCCCGCCTGATGCCAAGCTCTGCACGCGCTACACGCATAAGCCCCATATTCAATAATGGTCACAGGTGCATTAGCGTTTCCCAAAATGGGATCTAACTCGAGACGACTGACAGACTGTGGTGAAATAGGTGTGATCTGTCCCATGGCGGAAATAACCATAACAATAGCGATGAGTATTCCTATCATACCGATGATAAGGAGGGGTGTGCGATTGGCGGTTTTGTTGTGGGTTTTTGACTTCCGTGGCATTACAGTTCCCTTTTAAGAATAGAATACGTTTCAAGATTGGCTCATATTCAAGTCCAGTGGTGTAGGGACGGCATTCTTGCCGTCCGTTTTCGGAACAGGCGGACGCCCAGAAGGGCGTCCCTACAGTCACAATCGTTTCACACAGTCTGAACATGAGCCTCAAGATTTTTGTTTAAGGAACATCAATGCCATAGACTTCGGTTTCTGGACGGAAGGCAAACCAAGCGAACCAGAAATGTGGGAAAGCCAATTCTTGGCGTAGTTGGCTTCCTTTTAACGCACCGTCAATCGCTGTACCAAAGATATTCCATACACTTCCAGTCGCGTCATCTAAGATTTTCCCATCACTTTCAAGGCGGAACGTTAGCACTTGCCCATCTAATTCGCGATTATACAGCGCGGCCATCCCAACATCTCGTGAGTCATCAATGCTAGACTCATCAAGCGCACTGGTCGCGCCGGGTTGCCAAATAGCAACGACCTGACGCTCACCAATTTGGTCATTAATCACCCCTAGCTCGGCCAAAATGGGGAAGGGATAAGCCATCGCCTGACCTGCCAACAATCCGGCTAATACTCGTTCCGTGGGTGGTAAACGGTCATCAAACTCCCCACGGAACAAAAAGGGTTGGGACGTGCTGTCATACCCAACATACGGGTTTGACCCATAATTACGCCCAGACCGAGATAGGACTTGCCCATCAGGGAATTGTTCGCTAAATGCACTGAAACTCACCACTTGAGAAGGCAACATTTCTAATTGCGCGCCGGTATATTCCCCGACAATCCCTTCACCCGTGAACTGCTGCCACCAACTTTCGGTTTGCTCATCCCACATAATCAAATCGCTGTTGCGGAGCAACCCAGACACACCTAAACGTAATGTCTGTCCATCAATCTGGCGCTTAAAGACAACCGCGCTATTGCAGAGTGGGCAAAAGGTTACCGCAATCGGTGAGTTACCAAACAGGTCATTGACGATTTCATGTCGTGTCAAAATCGCCAATGGATAGGCACGAGCAATACCATCCAACTCAAAAGCAATCACGGGTGACTGAGGTTGTAACCATGTTCCAGCATCTTCGAGCGATTCAAATGTCGGGCTATCAATCGGAGGAATACCGTCACGCGGGACTCCGCCTGATAAGATTTCATCGAATACACCTACTTGAAAAAGACAGAAATCCGTCTCCCAAATACTAGAAATGCCTTGTGGTCTACACTCAGACTGCGCTTTAGAAGTCGATGGAATCGCAAACAATAAAGCACTCAGACCTACATAGGTCAATGACAATAACGCTATTTGAATCATCCGCTGACGCATGGTTAATCTCCCCTTATGGGCTTGTCAAAGTCTCGGGCTGGATTGTGATGTGTTCTTGAAATAAAGCGTCGATTTGTTGAATGGTAAGCGCTCCAAAGTGACGGGAAGCAATAACGCCTTGTTCGTCAATGATGAAAGTGCTTGGATAACTTAAAATACCGAACTGAGATTGAATAATCCCACGTTCATCCAACGCCAATGGGAATGTCAGGCCGAAATCACCCCTAAATTCACGAACAACAGATAAACTTTCACTGTTATTCACCGCGATGATTGTGAAATCTTGTCCCGCATATCGCTCAAATTGGGCTTGAAAGGCGGGCATCTCAACCCGGCACGGGCCGCACCATGTCGCCCAAAAATTGAGCAAGACAATCTGTCCGCGCATTCCAGATAATGAGATTGTTTCGCCTGCGTCCGTCATTGTCGTGAAATCAGGTGCAAGATTGCCGACTTCTAAACCTATAAGCAGGGCTTCTGGGGTTTGGCGCGGGTTGGTCGAGGCGGGCGTCAAAATTTCTGAAGCCCCTCCAGTCATCAAACCAATCACGTCTTCTTCTAATCCTATGGAAAAATCGGCGAATTGACCGGCAAATTGTTGGCTAAGGCTCTGTAATTGCCCGCTGGCAATCGTAAGTCCGATAATGACGAGGAAAAGGCCGCTAACCACTTCAACCATCCGCATATGGCGTTGAATACGTCTCAGAAACGTCTGCATTTGACTCAACATGATCGCCGTGAGGACGAATGGAATGCCAAGTCCCAATGAATAGGACAGCAACATAACCGAGGCTAGGCCAATATCACCCCCGTTAGCAGCCATCGTTAAGACCGTCCCGTAAACAGGACCAATGCAGGGAGTCCATCCCGCCGAAAAGACAACGCCCATCACGGCTGACCCCCAATATCCTTGATGACTGTGAGGCGTCAAAGTGCTGCGAGTGTCGCTATATAATGCGAGTTGAATGCCATCAATAGTTTTAAGCCAAAACGTTTCGGGTGTACTAAATGCCCCACCGACCCATAACCAAAACATGAACCCAAACAATATGGTGGTGGTCAAAATAAGCAACCAGAGCGGTGTTTGAACACCACCGGACAGTCCAAATATTAATGTCCCGCTAAAACCCCACGTAATCAATCCATATCCTAAGACCGCTGCGATAAGACTTATCCACACATTATTTAAGTGTTCTTTTGAGTCGCGCAGTTTGTCAAACCAATACGGTAAAACACCCATAAAGTGTAGGCCGAAGATAATAATAACCACCCCGCCCACACGCCCAATCAGCGCCGTGATGACGTAGATATTGCCTCCGCCAATGTATTGAATGAATGCCGTAGATAGTAGTCCAATCAGCACAAAAACGGTTGAAAACCCAGCCACAAAAAACACGCTATGGATGACGGTATTCGCTCGATTTCTGATGTCTTGAGCCAATTTAAGATGGGTCGAAAAATTGTTTACGGTGCGCCCGCCCATATAACCGATATAGGCGGGTACGAGTGGCAACACGCATGGAGATATGAAAGATACCAATCCCGCGATAAAGGCTAAACCGATTGTTATTTCCATCCTAATCGACCTTTGGTTTCAGTATTTGTATCAACTTCTAGTTTAGAGCTTGCTCAAAGCATCGTAATAGAAGGTTTACCGCGTAAACACCGAAGGTTGACCAAAGATATTGTGTTAAGCCTCTGTCACCCGTGGCGGTAATAAGCGATAGCCTAGCCCGCGTACAGCCTCGATATACAGAGGCAAACCGGTTTCAACACCCATTTTCTGACGAAGGTTACGAATATGAGTCCCGATGATTTCCTGCGCCTCTTGTCGTTGACAGGCATAGCCACACGCATCCCGCACCAACTCGATGTAGTCGAAGGTTTCGTCGGGAAATTGCGCGAATTTCAAGAGCAACCGAAATTCCGTCGGCGTTAGGTTCAGGCGTTGCATCGCAATATAGGCGGTGTAATTACCTTTATTTAACATCAGTGAGCCACAGACCACTATTTTATCTGTGGATTCGTCTTCGGCAGAGCGATTGTCATTCAAAATCACCTGCGAAAAACGACTGGCTAATTGCTCTAGTTGATCTCGCCGCTGTTCACGTTGTTGTTCTCGTAAACCCCTTGCGACGGCCTCTAATAGCTCGTCATTTTTGATAGGTTTCAAGAGGTAGTTAGCGGCTCCATGACGCAACGCAGCTATGGCAGTCTCAACCGTTGCATAACCCGTTAACAAAATCACAGCCATCTCAGGGTACAACTGCTGAACTTGTTCTAATAATGCCACCCCATTCATTCGATCCATCCGAATATCGGTTAGCAATAGGTGAACTTTGTGACTCTCCAAAAGTGTTAGCGCCTCTGTTGCACTACTGGCGGACAACACATCATAGCCATCCCGTTCGAGAAGTCGTTTTAAGAAATGGCGTATTGTTGCTTCATCGTCAACGATAAGCAGGCGTGTAGGGGGCGTCATCGCATTTCTCCTGCTGCGGTAAACTTACTGTGAACGTTGTTCCACTTCCCAGTGTGCTGACAACGGTAATTTGCCCGTTATGACGCTCGATAATCTCGCGCGAAATCGCCAAGCCTAAGCCTAAGCCTCGCGTTTTGGTCGTGAAGAGAGGCTCAAATAAGCGGGGTAAATCGTCTGGCGTCACTCCCACGCCATTATCAATCACCCGGATGATAGATCGGTTTGGGACAGACTGAGTTTGAAGCATGATTTGCCCACCAGACTTTGACATTGCTTCGGCGGCATTCAAAACCAGATTAATCAAAACCTGTTTTATCTGATTGCTGTCGCCACAGGTTTGCGATACCGTGAGATCTAAGTCCATCTTCAATTCGACATGTATCTCCTGTAATTTCTTTCGCATCAAAACGCGGACTCCTTCACAGATGGCATTAATATCCAACGGTTGATAGATCGACGTTATCGGACGATTAAAATCAAGCATTTGCTTAAAAATCGTCTGGATACGCTCTAACTCGGTTTGAATCACCATCAAATCATCTTTAACCTGTGCCGTTTGTCCTGTCTCTAATTCAGAGATAGCAAGGTCTAATCCGCTCTGTATTGCTTGTAGGGGGTTATTGATTTCATGAGCTAACGACCCAGCCAATTGACCGATAACAGCCAGTTTCTCAGACTGAAGCAACCGCACTTGCGCCTCATGAAGGGCTTGTGTTCGTTCTTCGACCTTCGTTTCTAATGAGGTTGAGAATTGTCTTTCAAGGGTTAATAGACGGTCAATCGTCATCTGTTGTTGCTCTACTGCCCCTAGCAGGTGTTCCAGTCGTTCATGTTCTGCCTCTAATTCGGTGTGTTCGCGGTCTGCGCGTTCAATCCGTGTGAGCGTCCAGAGCGAGCGAGTGGTTACACGCGCCAGTTGGATGTAGGCATCTGGCGTAACGGTTGATTTTGCGTGGTCATTTTCTTGATATAGATATGCGCCAATAGGTTTGGCATCCGGTGTATTGAGTGGAAGGTAAAAAATATTATTTTCAATCAAGCGGAAATGATACGGGTTCTCATGGTAAGCCAAATTCCCCACTCTCAGCACCTCCCGCCGGAACTGTGCCGGTTGCCATATTCCGTTAGTGATGAGGACATCACCAATGAGATAACGCTTTAGCTCGACATCCCAGAGCAATAAAGCACCGGCGCAAGGCTTGACCAACTGATTCAGCGCAGTCAAACTATCCGTTATCATGCCTTCAAGCGTGAGCGCGGTCAACATATTCAGCAGAAGATCACGATAATCCACGCTCATGCGCCTAATCTTCGGTTTGGGAATAGACAAGCACCGACAGAACATTCGTAATGCCCGGAAATCTGTCCAACCAGACGCGCCAATACCCCATGACTTCGATAGCCTAAAAACGGCGTAGCCCCTAATTCGACTTGGACGATGGCACGTTGTTGAGGGTATGTATGCTCAAATAGCATAGCGCTTGACATACAGTCAATGAATAACGCCCCGGCCGATACTGCACCCTCTAAGCCGGTTACGGCTTGACGGATGGCGCGCTGTGCCGCTGTCACCATCGCTGTAGGCTCTGTGCCTAAGATGTGAACTAGGCTTCCAACATTAGGCGGGGATGTCATTTTAAGCGCGCCATCATTATCGAATCCCATGACAAGGCTGACCCTACAATCTCCCTTATCACACAAACCGATGGGGTGATGAAGCACAAAATCAGATGGCAGTGCCTTATCTATTGGTATTCCTTGCTCAAGGGCAAAATCCTCGTAAATTTCCTTAGCAGGACGACCATCCAGTTTGAAAATATGATGGTCATCCGCTTTGGTCACGCGATATGGCCCACGGATAGGCGTCCAACCATTGGCGATTGCCGCCCCAATCGGTTGACTACTGAGGATTTCTGTCCCCGTCAATCCTGCACGAAAGACTCTGTCATTATGAAAGAGCAAAGGGGTATACGGCGGAGTCGGTAATGTGGGACTGGGGCCACCAATGATGTTGTAAAGCATGGCCGTTTCCTCAACAGCCTGATCAACGACCCGTTTTAAGCTCGCGGAACTATCATCAGGAAACAACATCAGCGTCCGGTGATGATAAATACTTCGCAGACCATCGGGCGTGGTACCTTGCAAACGACCTAAAAGCGACCCAAATCGAAATAAACGTCGCTGTTGGGCGACTAGATGAAATTGGATGTTAGTGCTACTCACCAGCATTAGGCCAACCCCATCCTCGACGTAACCGCTATGGGAATATTCCCCTGCTGAGGTCGAACCGATTAAGGGGATGTCGCCTAATATACTTCGTACCCCTTTCGCAACCTCAGTGGGTTGCGGGTGAGAGGTGAACATTAGCGCCAATGTTGGCTTGTATGCGCCAAGTTTTTCGGTAGCCTCCAGTGCAGCTTCGCGTCCGCAGTGCTGCCCTTTGGACTGATTATTTAAGGCAACGCTGATTTTTGTCTCCACTAGGTTTACTCCTGACGTCGCTTCATTGACTCAGTGTATGTTAAACCCCATCAATCAAAACCATCTCTTCGGCGAATCTTCGGCTTTCACACAGCCTTCGCTTTGTCTTAACAAGCTTTCATTCCGTTATAGTGAGCGTAAGCCTCGATAAAACACGCTCATAGGAGTTACGAACATGGCCTCGACAGTTTCTCAAGATGGTACGAATTCGGTTTCATTCAAAACAACAATATTATCTGGCGTGATTGCTGGCCTCGGCGGCGGCCTCGTTTTCGGCATGATGATGGCGATGATGTCAATGTTGCCGATGGTTGCCGGGCTTATCGGTTCAGACAATGTTGTTGTCGGATTTATGGTACACATGGTCATCAGCGCCGTGATTGGTGCATCGTATGGGTTTATCGCCCCACGCTTACCCAGTAGCTGGATGATGACCATCGGTGCGGGCATGGTCTATGGCGTTATTTGGTGGGTGTTGGGCGCACTGGTGATTATGCCGTGGGCGCTGGGCATGGGTCAGATGGTGCTTCAGATTGGCGATATGCAGTGGTTGAGCCTGATGGGACATATCATCTTCGGCGTCATCATGGCCGCGGTCTATAAGTGGCAAGTCAATCGCAACTAGACAGCGTCATCGTTACGATAGGAACGGGTGAGAGGCGTATGTCTCTCACCCGTTTTGTGAATCATGCTAACGGCTTGAGTTCACCCAAGAGCGTCGGCAGTAATTCTGAGACAGTAGGGTGGATATGGACGGCGTTTTTCATGATGGTGTAAGGGGCTTTGGCATACATTAAATCAATGATGCTATGCACGATTTCATCGCCACCAATCCCAAAGATGGCAGCGCCCAAGAACTGCCCGCTTTCGGCGTCAACCAGCACTTTCATTAAACCCGTCGTCTCGTCGCGTTCTAATGCTCGTGAGACATTGCTCATTGCTTTAACGCCCATCAAAACTTTCTTTCCAGAGGCACGGGCGTCCTGTTCGCTCATGCCTACACGTCCTACAGGGGGGTCGATATATACCCCATAAACAGGTATCCGGTCAGATAATTTGCGGTCACCACCGTCTAGGTTATCCAAGGCGATTTCATGGTCATTCCAAGAGGTATGCGTAAACGCACCGCGCCCATTGACATCGCCAAGCGCCCAAACCCCAGCCACATTGGTTTGTAGATGATCATCTACCATGATGTAGCCGCGTCCATCGATCTGGATACCAGCTTTATCCAAGCCCAATGTATCGGAGTTCGGTTTACGACCTACCGCCAACAACAGATGTGAGCCTTCAATGCTATGGCTCTTACCCTCTGTTTCGACATTCACGCGCACGCCCGTATCTGTTTTTTCCACACCAGTGGTTTTCGTCTTGATCAAGACTTGAACCCCCTCAGACTGCATCAGTTCTAAGGCAGCCTGAGCAATGTCTGCATCCTCACGCCCCATGATTTGAGGTGCCATCTCAATGACCGTGACTTCTGAACCGAAGCGTCGGAAGGCTTGTGCATATTCCAATCCGATATAACCACCGCCTATCACAATCAGGTGTTTGGGAAGATTTTCGAGTTGCAATATGCTCACATTATCAAGATAAGGGACATCGGTGATTCCGGGAATCGGAGGGATGAACGAACGTGCGCCGGTATTGATGTAAATACGGTCAGATTCGATGACCTGATCCCCAACCCTGACCTGATGAGACCCTTCAAAGCTGGCAAAATGCCGATAGATGGTCAGGTTTTCAATGCCAGTTAACCAGCCTTCAACACCGCCGCGAAATTGTTGAACAATTTTCTCTTTACGCGCCATAACTTTTGCGAAATCAACCGTGATTGCGCCGGTCTGGACACCAAAATCTGCGCCACGGCGGGCAATATGGGCTGCGCGTGCGCTGGCAATGATGGTTTTTGTGGGCGAACAACCGGTATTGATACACGTCCCTCCGATGTTGCCACCTTCTGCTAATGCAACCTTCCACCCTCGACTGGTCAAAGCGCCAGCCAATGGAAAGCCTGCTTGCCCTGAACCAATGATAATGGCATCGTATTTCATGATTTCTCCATAGATATGACTTACTTCACAGTAAAAGACTCAGAACATACGCAGCAAAAGCGTAAGTACCCAATGTTCAAGAGCGCCTTGCGCGATACCCTCTTACTCTAAGACTAGCGCAGGAAGCTGTGTAATCCCCAATCGAACAACCGCTGACGGATTGGCGTGAACGGATTTGCATTGGATAGTGACGGTAGAGCTTTGTTTTAGCCATTCCGAGACCAGTTGTTTGGTTGCTTCATCTTGATCCGAATCCCCAAAAAACAGTATGAAGTTCTTCATGAGTCACTCCAAAATCTCTGAACCTTGTTCAACTAAAACTTGTTTGACCAATGAGCGATTGATGGATAGGACACATCCAGTCCCTCCAAGCACGCCTTCGCGTCTCTGCTCATTAATTAACAAACTCACCGTGCTGCGATTCAAGCCAGTCATGTTAGCGATAATTTCTTGGGTAAGAGAGTCTGGCAAGGTGAACCACCCCGTTTTATCGTAAAAATAGCGCCGTGTTAGGGATAGCAATGTTCCCAGTAGACGGTGTTTCGCATTCATACTCATCAAGGCATGAAGCCTTGCAACTGTCTCTCTGTGTTGGTCAGCCTGATGGCGAATAAAACTAAGGGCGAATTTACGGTAGTCGTGTGAGATTATCTCCATAAAAAGGAGGTCGTTGGGTAGAGTAGAGGTATGCCAAAACCAAACGCCACCCCAACACGACCTCCACTCGCGACTTTAGCCTGTGTCAACCCAGATTGCAAGCACTATATGCAAGCGGGG
>Ga0163154_10006320_pt1 | contig 14566 bp, 13 predicted proteins | sample OliLakLV19MP9P1_FD_148649 | JGI IMG/M metagenome (GOLD analysis project Ga0163154, IMG submission 148649) | Freshwater microbial mat bacterial communities from Lake Vanda, McMurdo Dry Valleys, Antarctica - Oligotrophic Lake LV.19.MP9.P1 | ecosystem: Environmental > Aquatic > Freshwater > Lake >... | reverse complement strand
GAGCGCCAACCCCGCCTGCCGGATGGGACGACCTTAATCTGCGAACTGGCCCAGCACCGGGGTCTCATCTCAGAGCGGCAGTAGCCGTTCCACTGGCCTGAATCCCTGGGAACGAATGGGCTGGCACAGACCGAGGCGATGGTGCCGCACGAGAACGATTGAGGCGGGGCATTTAGCTATCGCGCTTGCGCTCACTCTTCGATGACTCTTCTTTGGAGGGACATTTGTTCGCTGTACAAAACCGGGGCGGGATGGATTAAGACGCTCACAAGAAGGTCATACTCCTGGTCTTCAGGCTGAAGGAGCGGTCCATAAGCTATGAATCGAAATTTTTGTATTCTTGCATACATGATGACATTGCTTCTTTCCATCATACAATCATGGCATGGTGTATACTTGTATACATATCACCCTGGTGCGCTATCGAAGGACAGTCATATGGCACGAATTATCAGCGTGGCCAACCAAAAAGGTGGGGTTGGCAAGACCACAACGTGTATTAATCTTGGGGCAGCGCTGGCAGCGCGTGGACGGCGGGTGCTACTGGTCGATACTGATCCGCAATCCAATCTCACAATTGGGCTTGGGTTGAATCCCTATGATGAGCAGCAAGCAACCACCTATGAGGTGTTGCTTAACCCAGAACGGGGTGCCAGCTTTGCGATCCAACAGACGGCCTACGGCCTCGATGTCATCCCTGCCACAATTGAGATGGCAGCAGCGGAGATGGAGCTGGCTGGACGGATCGGGCGTGAGTCCTTGCTGCGTGAGGCATTACAACCCTGTGTGAGCACCTATGACTATATCTTGCTCGACCCACCGCCATCATTAGGATTATTCACCCTCAATGCCCTGGTCGCGGCGAATGAGGTGCTGATCCCGCTGCAGGTGCAAATTTACGCGCTGCGGGGCCTGGCCCAACTCCAACAGACCATCACACTGGTGCAAAAGCTCAATCCTGCCCTGCGGATTGGCGGGGTTGTGTGTACGATGGTGGATCGGCGGAATAATCTCTCAACCGCCGTTGAACAGGACATCCGGGGTCGATTTGGCGACATGGTGTATCAGACCGTCATCCCGCAGAATATCCGCCTCGCGGAAGCGCCAGGGAGTGGACTGCCAATTCTTCAGTATGATGCGACCAGCGCCGGTGCGCTGGCCTATACGGCGCTCGCCGAGGAGGTAGATCATGGCACCAAAGCGTAAGGTGGATCTCGCCAGCCTTGTCCACGGGGCCGGGAATGAGATTGCTCCGATTCAGCGGGGTCGCGGCCTGGCTGGGATACTGAGCGAGAACCCTCCAGCAGCACCACCCGACGATCACGGATTGTCATTAAGTATACATGATGACATGTCAGCAAATAGACATGATATTACTGCATTAAGTAATCATGATGCCATGACACCAATCATTCACGATGACACGGCGTTGGTACCAACCACAGAACCACTCCGTAGGGTCAAAAGCTATCGCATTCGCGATGATCTGGGATACCAGATTGATGTGGTTGCGGCGCAACAGCGGCGTAAGGTCTATGAGGTTGTGGAAGAAGCGCTTGAGGCATATCTCCGCCAAGTCATGACGCATAAACAATAACAAGTGGCGCTGCCTTGCACACTGATGGCACGCGGTAGGATCTCTCCAATGGCAGATCACCATCAGGATGGTCGCAGGGCAGGCGATCGTGCCACCACAGTGCTTGGCTTTGTCGGCGGCCTAGAGCAACCCAAGCGCTGGTAGCCTCAGATGTTGTCGGAGATGCAGGTATCGATAATTACTGAATGAGGAGACTCTATGAACGTGAATCCTTTGACCTGGTGGCAATCGTACAAGAATCGACGGTGGCTCACCAGCCTGGCCAAGGCGGGCAAAGGGTACGCCGTTCGTGTGTGGCCGCTCACAGCGACAAGTCCAACACCAGACCGTCAGCGGCTCGCAGACCAGCTCCAGCAGTGGCTCCAGCAGCAACTCAGCGCCACGGCAACACCGTATGGCGTATCCACCTATCTGGTTGGTGTCGGCTTCGTGCAGCAGGTGGGTGCCAGTCGAACGCCGCTCCAGAAGGAATCCTTCAGCATCCCGCAGCGCGTTGATGCACCAGTCATCTTCGAGCAGGCCGCAGACTATGTGGCCACCGCCACGCTTCCCGATGCCACAAGCCATGTCGAGGTCTACCTGTTGAGCTTTGGCGACATGCTGAAGCAGCAAACTAGCTAATGGGGATGCGCTGTGCCTGACGCATCCCCACAGCCACACTACCGCGTAGCTTCCTGCATAAACTCGGCAGCTCCGACCGGCCCGTGGATTTCAAAGATGAGACTGAAGAGAGTCTTCATCAGCTCTTCCGCCTTGGCCAGGTCGTACTCGCCACTGCGATAGGCGCGATACCCGACCGCCAACTCACGCGGCGTTTTCGTCACCACGGCCATGCGCAACTTCTCAGTTGCGTTAAGGTAATCGCCAAACTCTGGCATAGCCAATCCTCCGTTCTGACGCCATGCAGCCTCGCGCTGCGCGTCACAGTTCATCAGCCACACGAGCAGCCAGGGGTTTACGGCGTAGCCGCTCACGGTGAACCGTGAGCCCCTGGTGCCGTGTGATACGCTGAGAACTGCGCGCATGCGAGGCAACCGCTCTGGGCGGAACCCTGGAACTGGCCGAAGCATGGTATCCAGCGCACCGCTCCGTCGGTGCGCCTGGGGCGTGAGGATCGAGCCGCTGGCCGCCTTGCACGAGGGTAGCACGCGAGATACGTCATCTAATGGCGGACCAGAGGAACTGGGGTCGCGTGGGCTGGCACTAACAGAGGCGATGGTATAGCATGGTAACGATTGAGGCGATGCATCTAGCTATCGCGCCTGCGCTTAACCTACATGAAAAGATAAGTCTGATGAAGCAAAGGATTAATGTTATGTCAAACGAAGATAGCAGCCCTATATATCGGAGTGTAGATATTTCTCTTCTTCAATGGCCTTCTCACATATCGGACGAGGAGGAGGATGATAACGAACGGAATGTTACCATGGGGTGGATCAACAGAGACTATATTGATTTAGGTGAAATATCCTGGGGGGATGTAAAAGAGGCTGTAGATTACGAGAATGAATTAATATCTCAGATCGATATAAACAATCGCCAGATAAACTATAATGATGTCATAGATTATGATGATACTGGAGCATTATTTGGATTAGATTTAGGTGTTGCTTCATCTGTTCTAGCATTGTTAGCTGCAGGTTGTATTACTATTTCAAGTTGTAACGGAAGTTCTGGCCATACAGAAAATTATCCAGTTGTTATCTTCCGAAGCCGGCCCAATTGGGTTTATTTTTTATTAGAAGTGGCAGAAAAAACAGAATGTGGATTAGATAACGCTGAAGCAGGCACCATTGTTCTGTTTGCAAATGATGTACACTCTATAATCCAATTTGCTCAAGAGCTCGTGAGTCGGCACCCTGAATTTGATGAACTTCAAGCTTCAAATATGCCAGAGGATCATAGTACAGGAGCACAACTTGGTTTTAACGGATTGTAACAGTACAGGAAATCTATTTGGATGTATCCTCGCACCGCAACAATATTAGCTGCATTTACGAGGTCTTACTGCACGACATAGATAATCTAGCTGTGCTAACTCCTCAAGGGTCAAGGATTGTATTTCACTCAATGATGCTTTAAAATGCACATTACTAACACCTACAGGCAAATCAGGATTCACTGTTGGTATATTTTCTGATGAAAAAAATCTCAATGATTCTTTTGCAAGAGAATAATCATATTGTGTTTCTAAAGCTTGTTTCCAACTCTCTCCTAAAATTGTTGTAGTAATATAATTAAGTTTAATCAGTGCTTCTGTATTTTTACTTACCCGTGAACGTAAATTTTCAAGAATATCTAAGAGTGATGTACCATTACTAACTCGCTCCATATATATTGATGCAACAATAACTTTTCTTTCTAATGGAGGATTTAATTGTTCAAGTGAAAAATGATGTTCTCGTATATTCCCGTTAACACTTTTTACTTCTATACATTGATTATTTTCCGTAAAATCATATAGATCATAAGGCGTTTTATGCCAAGCCTGAAGTAGTCGAATTGGATCAAATGCCTGGTTAATAATAAAAATTTCTGCCCAAAAACCTTGTGTTGTTTTCCGAGCTGGTGCCAACATAACTCGAAATAATTCAATCAGTGTCGTAATAGCTCTCGAAATATCATCTCGTGATGGATTCTGACCCAATATCAAAACAATACTTTCAAGAATATGAAGAAAATACTCATGTAATACCCTATCTTTACTAGTACATTGAATAACGCTAAATAATTCGGTTTCTTGAGCAGAGTCATCTTTAGAAATTGAACATTCAATATTATGTACAATTCTAAGAGACTCAAGACTTACAGGCACAAGAGGTTTTGAATTAAGTGAATCTTCTGCTATTATTAATAATGCAGGAGAACCATGAATATCTTTTGCAAGTCGATGCAACTCATAACCAGGTATACTTCTTGCCCGGAAGAAGTTCTCTACTGTATTAGATGAATCCGGAATTGGCAATTGATCAAATAGATCAATAAAGTCAATCATATTTCATTCGCCTTTCACTGATCTTCAACCAACCATCCTTTTGCCATTATCTCAGGTATCCAGAGAGCAATAATCGATACATTAGGATATTCATGTTTCTTATCATAGGAAATAAGCCTAAGATTATGGATTTGGACAGTTAACTGGCCAGGCATATATATTTCTGCATCACCAGGATAAATACTACCCTTTTCTGATCCACGGCTTGGGTTTGCACCTTGATGTAAAGCAGGTAGTGTCCCCCGTATACCTAATGTACGTTTGTCACGATATTGACTCATATTGTATATGGCACAAGATGTGTCGGAGTTTTCCTTAAAATATCGTTCAATCTGTAGTAGTATTCCTGTAAAATGTTGAGAGTCAGTTGAATCTGCTATTCTCAACGAAAGAAGTAGTTGCGTAAGCACCACACTAAGCGGAACATTAAGACTCACTTCATGCTGTTGCGCTTTCGTTAATCGCGAGTCAAGAGAGTGAGGATGGAATGTCAAACTACTCAAAAAATTCTGTATAACGCTTTGATTCCATGTAACAGCCTCACCATTCACATGGGAGGCTTTAGGATAAAACCAATCATTGCTATACTTTTCCCGATAAATTGGTAGAGCCAATACACTTGGACGTGTTGGTTTCAAGCTTAGATCAAGGATAAAAGCACGTTTCCATTCTGATAAGGGCTTCATTGACTGGCTGAAAGTAGATAAACGTGAGCGAATATCTTCTTCATGATCAACATATTCTACAAGGGCATTTTTCACATTATCTTCAACAAATACTCGACAGTAGCCAAGATATGATTTTTTATATCCATAAAATCGTGCACGTTGTTGGATAGTATCGGCATTACCCAAACCACTTCCTCGCGGCATATATGTAACAGTAAGACCCTCAACAGTAAAACCCCGATCCATGGCTTGTCCACCAATAAGAATGTGTGCATAATCACTTTTCCATACAATTTGAGGAGTTCCATCGGGTTGTTTAGAGTTGATTTCAATGACTCGTGTACCGGACACAGCTCGATACAATTTATTTGAAAGGATTTCAAGCGAAGGTAGATCTGTAACTTTTTTCTTAAGATCATCATGCGCTAGTTTAAATTCCTGTAGTAGACTCTGGTAGTCAGGATCTTGAGAACCTGACTTAAGCACATCTACCCACATTGTTTGAACTGAATCAACCCAACTTTTATACTCTGCATGTGGAACTGTTTTCTGTGATGGATGTACCATCATTGAACGATTACCTTTCGGCGGATCGTGCTCCACATAAGCCGCTGCAACACCAAGATAGAAAAGTGCCATAGCAAGACGCAAGCTACGAGGTGCTCCACTAAGAATATTCTCATCAGAAGGGATCTCAATTTCTGGAATAGGGCGATTTAAAGGTTCTGAGCCCTTAAAAAACGCTTTTCCTCCTGTATATTCATCGCCAGGTGTTAGAACCTGAACAAAATTAGGAGATAGAACATCAATAATATTAATTAATAGAGGTGCTTGTGGTGTCGCAGTATATTGAAGAAAGGAATGATGTTGTAAATGACGACGTATTTCCAATAGACGTGCATATGTAGGGCTTTCTTTCCCTCTTCTAACAGCATTGTTCAAACCAGCTTGGTCAGCCTCATCATCTATAATCAATACTGGAACTCGCTTCAAATCTATGTCTATGGTTGCCAGCAATTTACTAAGATTTTTTAAGTGTGTGTGTTGTTTCATAACAGTAATAAGCACAGTTTGTTTTGCATTATCAGGTGTCTCAGGATTATTCCATTGAGTAAGTGTATTTGTAATACCTTGAATATCCGTCAATTTAGGATTCAATAGAGGTTTCCATCTACGATCTTCTCGTGAGTTTAATCTTAAGTCCTTTGTAAGGCGTTCAGTTGATTGATTTAAGAGGGGTTTCGAGGTTCCTGCAATAACAATTACGATAGGATATCCATTATCATGAGCCAAAGCAGCAACTGTTGTAAACGACATGGTTTTTCCACTTTGAACATAACCAACGACTAGTCCAGTTGTTGACCCTTCTGGAAGGATTGGAGATATACACTGACCAAGGATTGCAAGAGCTTCATGAGATAAGGTAGCGCTACTTTCTTCTGAAAGATTTAAGTAAGCAAGCAGATCTAGTGTTTCTCTACCCACTGCAGGTGACCAGCGTCCTCCAGGAAGAGGTCGAGATAAAATACTAATAACTTCGTTCTCTGAAACTTCTTCTGGATTAATTGGCATAACTGCTCCCCTCTAAATTTAGATGGTCTTATTAACTTTGGGCCAAAGCGTTTCTAAGAAGGTCGTTGATACGACGACGAATTGATCCAGCGTTTTCTAAGCCCGCTTGTCGTGCTGTTATTTCGGCCAGAGCTAGTGCAGCTGCAATTCTAAGAAGAGGTTCTATCTGCTCAGAAGTAGGACCAGCAAAACGCTCAGTAAATGGATGAGCTAACGATAGTCTAATATGGAGTTCTCGCATATTAGACTTACTTCCATCAGCCTGGACTATAGCATTATCTGATATGCTTAGCCATTCACTTACGGCTTGGTCGGTAGATAGTTCAATAATGATACGCCAAATAATATCATTTAATGGCACATCAATGATTCGCTCTGTTGCCATGGCTACCACAGGTAAGGATACTGGAGGCAGCCCTTCGGTAGGAGATGACTCTAATTGTCCCTGGATTACTGGAGGAGCATCTTTCCCAATTGCATCTGCAGTCGAAGCAAGGGCTGCTTTAGCTCCCTCTTCCCAGTCCTTTGGCTTTAGACGAACACGTCGGTGTTCTGCTTGATCCAGCAACGGTAATGGTTGACGATCAAGTTCCTCCTTAAGGAACTCTAAGAAAATCTCTTCGTAGTCAACCCACTGAAAACCATCTTTTGTATGTGTTACCTCAAATCCCTCTACATGTAATTCACCAAACAATCTCTGATAAGTATAACTATTAGATTTTTTGAAAATAAATTCAGGTCGATACCCTTCATCACCGCTACCTTGAATTAAGCGATTTCGTCGAAACAGAGCAAATCCTGCTTCTGATGTGCTTGCGACCTCTCGTAAGGCAGCAAACCCATAAATATGGAGTCCTTCACCAAAATTAAGGTTAATATCTTTGCGCCATAATTGTGATGTCTCTGTTTCATCTTTATGGTAAGGCGTATTTGATATATTCGGAAGTTGATACTTTAATACCTCTCGATTGAAACGTAGAACAAGAATATTTTCGCGAATAAAAATTCGATAAATACTTGCCAAATGTTCTCGAATTTTTGTCACAGTACGGCCTTTTATTGGAGTATTAAGTTGTTCAATAATAATTTCTGTATAGTGTGAATTAATCTTTGCCGATTTTACTCCAGGTGATAAAAATTCAACCGAATTACGAACAATAGAGGCAACATCAAAAACCATCGTTCTTTCGACTTCTTCACCAATCGCCGTTGTGCGTACAGACCAATGTTGGCCAAACCAACAAGCTGCACTTTTCATACCTACACCAAACTCTGATAGCCCTGACCGATCAGTAGGAACAGCAGCAGTTCGAAATGCACGAGTATAATCACTGCTATTAATGCCTGCAGCATTATCTCTAATAATAAGACGACCGCCATTACTATTATCAAGCTCAATATCAATGATAAGTTGAGTATTAGTCCCATTGATAGCTCTTAATGTTTCCTGGTTAGTTAAAAAACTCTGTAATGAATTATCTACAAACTCTGCCAGAGCATACCAAGCCTTATAGTTCAGATGGCGAAAAATTGAAAGTACACTTACCCCAGGCCGAATATTAACTCTATTAGATAGATTACTATTATCCATTATGATGTCCTTATGTCAGATTCATTCTAATTAATTTTCATAAATCGCTATTTCTTCATCTGCGATGTCCTCATCACAGTAGTCCATAAATGTTAGCTGCTCAGTTGATACTTGTTCGGATGCTGATTGATCATTAAGGTGAGTAATCATATCAACTGACTCATTATAATTGTTAGTAAAGAGACATTCTGCAACCTTCTTAACAACTCCCACATGTACTGCATTACCTAGAGCTTTAAAGGCAGCACCTCGAGCATTTGGTAATTCATGAAGATCCGGAAATGCTTGTAATCTCAATCCTTCAACGCGCGACAGTGATCGCCTTTGGGGTCCTAAAATAGGGATTTGAGTAACAGTCATCGCCACAAGAGCAGGTGAAGATGAGTATCTTTTGACACGGAGACCTGATGGTCTAAACTGTAAAACATGTTCCCATAAATTTCTTTTTTCACCTTTACAGTTCCATTCCATTTTCCTTAATGAAAGGGGATATGTAAAAAGCGTGTCAATCCAATTTTGTGGAATATAATTCCGAATAGACTTAAACCATTCACGATTCTGATGAATAAATCGCTCTTTCCAGTCAGGAAATTCATCACCTTTTGATTTGGCGTATTTAGGTAAAGAAGTTAAAAGTTTTTCGCGTGTTATATCAGTATTAATATCGTAGCCCAAAGAGTATCTTAATATACGAATATCACATTCAATTGGGGTACATCTTTTGTATGGATAGGTGGCATCTATCTCATCAGCCCATATAGGAAATGATGGGATATTAACTTCCGAAGGGATAAGAGATAAGAAATTATTCCAATGATCAATGCAATCAATATGGCCTGGGGATAATGTTGTTTCAACAATTTCATCATCTGATAGTTCATCAGATGACAGGAGAATTGTTGCAAGATCTGTTTTTTTATCTTTTTGAAGAACAGGTAAGGGATTAGGAGGGAGTTTTCCTTGTTTTGCCACAATAAAGAAACGCTCACGTGAATGAGGGTAACCTAGGTGATGTGGTGATATAAGACCTTTTCCTCCACTCGCAACGTGTTCTGTTCCTTTGACATCATATCCTAATAATTTCAAACTTTCACGAACCAGATTCCATGTTCGACCATCATCATGGTTTTCAAAATTACCAACATTTTCAAGAATGACAAATGTTGGTTTATGGATTCTTAGAATATCGATTATTTCCTGGAAAAGGGTGCCGCGAATTTTATCAAGAACACCTTGCTGGCTACCGGATTTCGAGAAAGGTTGGCAAGGAAAACCTGCACAGAGAATATCATGTGGAGGAACCAAATTTTTATGTGTTCTGATATCCCCATAAGTAACTTTAGCACTTTTAGGAAAGTTTCGTTTATATATTTCCCGAAGCACTTCATTATCTTCAGATGCAAAAACACATTCATGACCAAGTTCCTGCATAGCCAGATGAAATCCACCTAACCCAGCAAAGAGGTCGATAAATCGAAGTGACACAGGAACCCTCCAAAAAAACAGACTATCAAAAATTGATTAAAGACTTGTTTTTGCAGTTTACAAATAAAAGTATCAAGCAAATTTTCTGAGACAAATCTCAATTCTATTTTGTAACACATAGCTCGTCATATATAAAATAGATGATACCATTCAGCCATAGGAATGATGCATTGTGACCCCTCACCCCCAACCCCTCTCCCAGAACGGGCGAGGGGAGCCACCGTTCGTGGCGTATGGGAGCACGATTATGCTTCATATTCAATGCTGAATGGTATGAGATAGCAATTTATGCTATCTCATCTAAAATTACCATTACTAAGTCTATGCAGCCAGTAGGCCCTTAAGGAACGTGTCATCCTGAAATCCGCGCTGGAGCTGGGCAGCACGCTCTAGCGCCGCCTTGACAACCCTATCCTTGGTCCCCGAATAGGCATCCTGGCCCCAGAGCGCACGAACCACACCGCTATTACTTTTTACCTTCTTATACTCGATGACACATGCCTGAATAAAGACTGGCTCCTCGGCCAGTTCCTCCAGCTTGCGGGTTCGGTCCTGGCTAATGGCCACGAGCAAGCGCTCCAGCGCTTGGCGGTCATAGTCTTCGCTTGACTTGTGGATCACTTCGGCAGCAACGCCGGCAGTCCTCGTATCTGACGCTCCGATCAGTGCTGCAGGAGCTATCAGCGCAGCGGAACGTGCCTGCGGATCGGACTGCGCCTCAATCATGGCATTGAACGCCTGCCACTCAGCGAGTAAGCGCCCTTTCTCGCGGGCAAGCTCACTGCGCTGTTCTGGGGTGCGATCGGGCAGGCGCAGAGTCAACAAGGCGCGTTGATCATCATCAAGGTAGGTCGAGCGCACGTTGACCGCTGTATTCCGATGAACCGCCGTAAATAGCCCGCGCACGTTGGGCAGTCGGTGCGGCGGCACCACCCCAAGGACCTCCTCGAGCTCCTTGATCGTCTTGCCGGTGTTGGGGCGCACCTCGTCACCCGAGGGCTGGAGTCCCGCAAAGAAGCATTCCATAGCAGCCCGCCACTCTTTTGACCAGCCTGATGTATTTTGGGTGCCGACAACAAGCCGCAGGCCGAGGCCGCGCCATACATTGACCTCACGCATCAGCCACGATTCGACCTCGGCGCGGCTCATTACCTCGAGGAGCTGGGTCAACTCGCTGATCACCACAATCAGCAGGGGCGGGCGATTTGGGCCACGATAGTTGTCCCAACTGCTGACCCGCGACTCTTTCAACCAGCGCTTACGATCAAGCTTGATCGCCGACAGTAACTCCATTGCCTCAGCGAGTTGATACCCTTCCTCGGCAATATGAAACACATGCTGCTTGTGCTCCCAATCGAGGTAGTCTGCGCCGCCCTTCCCATCAAGTACCACAAACTGGAGTTTGTCCGGGGCATAATCATGCATCAGGGCATAGGACATATTCAGGATCAGATTATCCTTGCCGCTCCCTGGCATGGCGGTCACGAGAATGTTGTAGATGTCGCCAATGAAATGGCCCACAGATAGGTGGATGGTCTGTGGATCTGCCCACCAGCCGATTGGAAAGCTCATGCGGCCATGCGGAACATACTGGCGCATATAGGAGCGCGCGGTGTCGAGATGTGCTGGCGGATTCAGCAATGCCCCGCCAGCACCGGGAACAACCTCGCGTGAAACGTCACTCAAATCCAGCACCAACGCCTCACTACTCCAGGCCGGAGCTGCGGCCTGGAGTAGTGAGGCCGGTGCGAGCTGTGTGGGGTGGCCTGCGGCCCTCCAGGCATGAAATGCGCTCCACTCTGCACGCCAGGCACGCCACAACCGCCATGCCTTCCGCCCATAGATGACGGCAAACATCGCAAAAATAATAAGGAGTGTTTGCCCTGGATTGAAGTCAAACATAGCGAACTCCTAGCGTTCTTGATACTCGGCCCAGGCGGCCTTAAGGGCTTTCTCGGCGCCAAAGGCAAGCACGATCCCAAGCGCAAACGAGATACCACGCAGCGGCCAGCCCGGCTGTGGCAAGGTAAACCCACCAAAGAGATTGATGGATCGCCCTCCGGCCCACTCATACATGCCCTGTGATGACGTTCCGACGTTAATGAAGGACACAACGAAGAACGCAATCGTGTGCCGGAACGTCTTCTTGCGGAGCTTCAGATATTTCCGGTACGTTGGTTCATGCTCTGGGTTTGCCGACGCGGCCTGGCGTGCTGCCTGCAATGCTTGGATCTTCTTTGGACCAACGACAAAATAGAGTTGGCCAAGCGTCAGCAGGATTGGGATGACCCATTGGCCATACCTGAGCTGCGAAACCACAGATGGTGCCCAACCGTAGGCAAACAACAGCGTGAAATGGGCATCAGCACGCCACAAGATAGCACCAAGGAGAGCAAAAAAGGCGATGCCACCCCACTCCTGCATATACTCGCCAAGCTTCGAAAGATGAAAGAACGTGCGTGTTTTCCGCACCGTTTGGGTGATTGGGGGTGACATTACTGGAGCTGCGGCAGTTGTCGATTGTGACGCTGGTACGGTCGTCGTTGTGGCCCGCATAGGCGCAGCAGCTTGTGCTACGGGAGCCTGTGGATTTACAGTCGCATCCATCGGGGGTTGCCTCCTTTTGTGGAGGCCGGGCCGCATGGTATCATACGGCTGACGGCCTGGCTCAAGCTATAAGGTCGTCCACTCCCCGGCTGTGGCTTGGTCGTTGCAGCGCGGGGTTTTCTTATGGTTAGTATACCGTAAATGTCAAACTACTCTTAATGCTCTCATGAGTAGCACGTATCTTCACTAATCATTCTTCGGGCCAGGTGCCAACCGCTCAAGCAGCTGCCGCAGCGACCCAACCTCACCCTCCAACCGTCCTAGCTCACGGGCGGTCTGTTGGGCTTGCTCCAGTGCCTCTTTCCGCTCGCTCTCAGCCGCTGCCAGCCGCTGCTCCGCGCTCTGTACCCGACTGACCAGCTCATCAGCTCTGGCCGTCGCGGTGCCAGCGGTAGCACGGGCCAACTCCAGCTCAGCATGCAGTGCCACAATCTGGGTCTGTGCCTCGTCTAGCGATTGCGCCTGAGTAGTGTTTTCCTCCTCAAGCTCGGTCAACGCCTCTTCAGCTTCATGTTGCTCTTGTTGGGCTTCCTCGACCTCGCGCTCGGCTTGGTCCCTGACTTTAGCAACCTGCTCCTGCATGGTTGCCGCAGCCTCGGCCCATACAGCCTGAAGCGCAGCCTCTAGGATCGCCGTCCCCCGCTCTCGCAGGGTGGCTGGTATCTCAACTGGATGCTGCTTTTGGCGCTGCGCCCGCCAGCGCTCGAAGATCGGGCCAATCGTACCGTAACTCGCCCCGGAGATCTTGCGGATCTTTATCAGCGAGGGTTCGTCACCCTCAGCGAGAATTTGCTCAATCGCCTGCTGAATATCAGCTTCACTAGCACCTGGTCGTCCGCGTGCCATACGAACCCTCTTTCGTAATAAAGTAATTTCGTAATTATTATTATACTAGCCTTGTCAAGGATTGCTTATTGCCCTCACCGTACAGAAACCCGTTGTCTAGCGGTCGGACCTCTACGCTGGCATGGATGCTTACCGCCAGCGCTATGGCCTCAGTTACCACCCTAGCGACACAGGAGTAGCGTGGGCATTAAACGCCGATGGGGCGCTGCCTAGCCCATGCATAAGCAAGGCAGGCAGCGCCCCATCGGCCACTAAAATACCCTCAGACCAGAGTCAAATCACTCATCATCTTCATCATCAGAATCATCAAGGCCCATCATCACGCCCTTGAGATCCTGTGTGTTCCGCTGATAGTTCGTTGTCTCAGGCTCTGGTACTGGTGGCGGCGCAGCCGGTGGGACATGGCCCGCTGGCTGCGCCGGTGTGGATGTTGGGACTGAAGCCGCTGTTGCAAAACTCGGCAGCTCATTGGCTTCAGCAAGAAAATCAAGGACTGGTAACAGCATCTGGCGCAGCTCACGGGCAAGCTGCCGTTTGTTCAACCCGCCATATTGCCCTGGACCCTCCATCGTCGCCTCGGCAGCCAGCAATCGAAGTCCCCGCTTCAACGCAACGGCCTTAAGGTCTTTATCATGATGGTAGGTGGGCCGATTCGCCTTAATGTTCTCAAGAAGGGCTAAATCGTCCTCGTCGATACGCACCTGGCGGGGTGAATTTGTCATTAGATGCTCCGTCCACTGGTTGCAAAAATGAGCAACATCAGCACGCCAAACGCATTCATGATGCCGCTAACAGCCGGATCAACGAAAGCAAAATGGATGTCTTCTTCTTTTCCTGCCACCGTCGCCCGTTCGGCAATCATAACACGCAGCTCAGGAATACGGATACCACCACCAGTAAACAGGATGAAAAAGCCTGGCTCTTGGAGCAAGGGCAATTTCTGCGCTACCATGTCCTGCCCTTCGCTCTCCATCACGCGCCGGATCTCCGGATCAATGACCTGACGCCGCCCGGCATCGTTCCGAATGAAGCGATGCTCCAGGGCAAATTGGGCCTGCGCATCATTTAAGGGAGACTTTGGAAACTGGCGGGCGAGCGCTCGGGCTAGGGCAATCGTGCCATCTTTCCGTGGCTTCGTGGTCATACGCCAGTTGCCTCGGTCGTGAATGACCTCGATGATTTGGTCATCCCCGCCGCCCATATCG
>Ga0163154_10006316_pt1 | contig 14576 bp, 11 predicted proteins | sample OliLakLV19MP9P1_FD_148649 | JGI IMG/M metagenome (GOLD analysis project Ga0163154, IMG submission 148649) | Freshwater microbial mat bacterial communities from Lake Vanda, McMurdo Dry Valleys, Antarctica - Oligotrophic Lake LV.19.MP9.P1 | ecosystem: Environmental > Aquatic > Freshwater > Lake >... | reverse complement strand
AGTCAGGATCGTGGCGCGATCGGGTACCTCTCGCGGGCGCGCGTGCTCGACCTGCACGGGCGGACGACGCCGATCGGGGACACCCCGCTCCAGCCCTGGTGGCCCACGACACGCTCCGCCACGCAGCTCCTCGCGGCGCTCGCGCTGCGACCGGACTACATCCTGCCCACCCTATCTTCGGCGGGGCCGAGCGAAGAGGGCGCACCCATGTTCGTCGTGCGCGACTTCCTCTCGCAGGCCAACCTCTTGGACCGCGAGTTCACGGCCGCGGTCAGACAGCTCCTCAGCGGCTACGAGTTCGTCGCGTGCGCGATGATCGACATGCCGTCGGACCGGCGCCCGGTGTATCTACTGCGCCGGATCGCGGCGGAGGGTTGGCCCACGCTGCGCCTCGAGCGCGTGGACGGGCGCCTGTCGGTCGAGGCCATGGCGCCGGAATCGGGGCCGCCGTTGCTCGCGCGACTCGTCGTCCGCGTCTCGCGCGCGGATGGCAGGCCCGCGTGGGTGAGACCGGCGGGCGCGGCGCTCGACGACGAGCCGTGCTCGGCGCGCGGCGTGTTCGAGCTCGACCCTGTCTGCCGCGAGGCGCTCTGGCTCGGGGAATTCGCGCTCCCCGAGGACGTCCACAGCGTCCGCGCGCAGCTCTTCCTGCCCCAGGGTGAGGGCGGACCTGCCGTCCCGCTCGGGCCGGAGGCGAGGCTCACATGGTGATCACTCGCGGAGCTAACGTGTTCCCGCGCGACGTTTGGCGGCGCCGATGCGGCCCGACGTCGCCGCGGTTGCGATGCCGTGCTGGTGCAATTTGCGGTAGAACGTGCTCCTCCCGAGGCTGAGCAGCTTCGCCGCGGCGACACAGCTGCCTTTGCACTCTGCGATCGCCCGCAGGTAGAGCTTGCGCTCGTACGCCGCCATCGAGATGGGATCTTCGTCGGTGATCCGCCACTCGGGCTCGGGGCGGACCCGGCGGCCGCTGCGCTGCGCCATGTGGTCGTCGCGGCCCTCGACGAGCAACGCGAACGCCGCCGGGAGGTGCTGGAGCTGCACGGTGTCACCGTTTGGGCCACCGTTTGGGCCACCGTTTGGGCCACGGTGTGGGCCACCGTTTAGGCCACCGTCCGCGCCAACACCGGCGCGCCGTACTGCGCGAGTGAGGACCACCTCGAGCTCCGCGATGTTGGCGGGCCAGCTATGGGCCTGCAGCGCCGCGAGCGCCAGCGAGTCGCAGGGGACGTCGATGAGCCGCTCGGCGAGGTCGGGGATGGCCTCGGGCCGGTCGCGCAATGCGGGGACGTCGAGACAGGCGAGCGTGAGATCAGGGATCTGCGGTGGGGCCGTTCCCGGCGCCGCGGTCACGACCAGCCGGGTTCGCTTGACCCGCGCGAGCGCGTCCGCGAGGACCCGCGCGCGCTCGGGCTTCATGGATACGAGGTTCGTCACGCAGAGCGTGCCGCCACGCGCGAGCCCGAGCAGCGACGTGAGGCGCGCCTCGAGCTCGTTGAGCTTGAGATCGAGACGCTCGGCGGCGACCTGGACGAAGGCCCCCGGGCGACGCGTGGCCTCGTGCAGGGTCCGCGCGAGGTGACGACGCCCGGAGCCGCTCTCCCCGCGCACGAACACCGGGGTCCCTTCGCCCGAGAGCTGCTCGACCGCCGCCCGCAACTCCGCGGACGGAAGGGACCCGAGCGACCACCAACGGCTGGTCGCGCGTCGCCGCGCGATCAGATCCTCGGAGTAGGCCGCCACCAGCGCGGGGTCGTGCAACGGCGAGCGTGGATGCGCGTCGAGCGGACGCTCGAGCGTGCCGACCGCCCGCTGCAGGGCGCGCGCGAACCCGTCGATGTGCCGTTCGAGGTCGCGTTGCGCGCCAGCGCCCAGGACCAGGTCGAAGCCGGCTTCGTAGAGCGCCACGAGGGCCTCGGGCGTCGGGTCGAGCGCGGAGATCAGCGCGACCGGCGCTCCGAGCGCCGCCCGGCCTTCCGGCAGGGCGCGAGCGAAGAGCCCATCGACGTCCGCTCGGCCCACCGGGTGGTGGCCCGTCACGACGAGGACGAGGTCGGGCTCGCTCGCGGGCATGGCCTGCCCCTGCCCGTCGTCGGGGCGGACAGCATCGCGTACGCGCACGCTGTGCCCGCGGTCAGCGAGCCGCCCGCGCAGGGCGGCGGCGGTCAGAGCGTCGATCGGGACGAGGTCGAGGCTGAACAATGGACGAAGGCGGTCGGGGAGCCGGGTGCGGGACCGGTGGGCCACGTTCGACGTTTGAGGCGGGCCTCGCCCATGCGTGACCGCGTTTACACAAGTCAAACATTCACGCACCGGGACCTCCGCCGCGGGCGCTCCATCGTCGTCACCGTTCGCCCGTCCCCGGGCGATGCTCAAGCCACCGCGGGCGCGAGCAACCGCAGCGTCCCCGCGTCGGCGTCGAGCTCGACGGGTGCGCCGATCGGGAGCGTGAACTGACGCTCGATGTGTCCGAACAACGCGCCGTGGTAGGCCGGGATGCCGAGGGGGCCGAAGTGGTCGCGCAAGACGTCCTCGAGCGTGAGCGACCCATGGCCCTCGCCCGGCGGGCAATCCGTGCAGTGCCCGAAGACGAAGCCCGCGAGCCCCTGCAAGTGACCCGCGAGCGCGAGCTGGGTGAGCATCCTGTCGAGCCGGTAGACGGCCTCGTCGATGTCCTCGAGGAAGAGGATGGCGCCCTCGAAGTCGGGTACGTATGGCGTGCCGACGAGCGCGCTCAGCACGCTGAGATTACCGCCGACGAGCAGCCCCGACGCCCGGCCGGGGTTCAGGACCTGAACGCGGTCCTCGGTCTGTACGGTCTCGTGCGATTTGATCTCCGCCGGGTTCTTGAAGGTCGGCGTCGCGCCTTCGAAGACGACCTGAAGCAACGAGTCCGCGGAGAAGCGGTGGCGCGGGAACGGGCAGTGGAACGTGACGAGCCCGGCGCGTCGATAGACCGCCGAGAGGAGCGCGGTCACGTCGCTGTAGCCCGCGAAGATCTTCGGGTGCGCGCGGATGGCGTCGAAGTCGAGGTAGGGCAAGACACGCGCCGAGCCCCACCCCCCACGCGCGAAGAGCGCCTTGATCGCGGGGTCCCGGACGAAGCCCATGATGTCCCCGGCGCGCTCGCGGTCGTCCCCGGCGAAGTAGCCGCGGCGGCGATAGTAGTTGGGCCCGAGCACGACCTCGAGGCCGAGCGCCTCCAGCGATTCCTTGGCGATCTCGATCGCGATCGTGTCCCACGCCGCCGAGGCCGGGTTCACGAGGCCCACACGGTCGCCCGGCCGCAGGCGCGGCGGCCGCACGATCGCACGCGCGCTGGGCGCGGCGTCGCCGCGAACGCCATCGGCGCCGCGCTCTTGCGTCGCGGACCGGCTGCCGAGCACCGGTGCTCCGAGCCCGAGCGCGCCCAGGCCACCGAGGCCACCGAGGCCACCCAGCCAACCGAGTACACCACGGCGCGGGAGGTGTTGTCCTGGACTCATGTGCGCACGCCCCTCCGCATGGAGGCACCCTCGGCGGCGAGCGCCTTGGCGAGCGCTCGATAGTCGTCGAGATCGTTGTGCAATTGCGCCGAGATCCGGAACCAACGCACGCCCGGACGGGGGAAATGCACCACTGGCACCTCGATCTTGTGCGCTTCGTAGAGGCGCACGTGCAGCGGGTCCAGCGGCCCGTCTGCCCTCGATGGCTGTGGACCGGGCGGCAAGGGCAGCGTCACCAAGCTCCCGAGCAGCTCCTCTGGCGCAGGCGGCGTCAGGCCGAGCTCGTCGCACAGGAGCGCGCGCGCGGCGAGCGCCAGCGCGCGGTTCGTCTGCATCACACCGGCGATCCCGCGTGAGTCCTGCGCCGCGAGCCAGTCGATCGCCGTCGGCAGCGCGAGGATCGGCGTCGGGTCGTAGGTCCCAGGCCAGTCGAACTCCGTCAGATAGCGCGAGCGGCCAGGTTGCGGCGTGTTGTAGCCGTGGCTGATCGAGACCGGTCGGACCTCGCTCTGGAGCTCGCGGCGCACATGCAGGAACGCGCAGCCCTTTGGCGCGCAGAGCCATTTGTGGCAGTTCCCCGTGTAGTAGTCGGCGCCGATTGCAGCGATGTCCAGCGGCAACATCCCTGGCGCGTGCGCGCCATCGACGAGCACACGCACGCCGCGCGCATGACACAACGCGACGATGCGCTCGATCGGCAGCACGAGGCCGGTCGGGCTGGTGACATGGTCGACCAACAGGAGCTTCGTGCGCGGCGTGAGCGCGCGCTCGATGCCCGCGATCACTTCGTCGGGTGAGTTGATCGGGAACGGAAACTCGGCGACGACGGGCACGATGCCGCTCGTCTCGCCGACGAAGCGCACGACGTTGTTGCACGCGTTGTAGCCGTGGCTCGTGAAGACGACCTCGTCGCCCGTGGCGAAACGCGCCGAGCGGAGGACCGCATTGACCGCCGTCGTCGCGCACGGCACGAAGACGAGGTCCTCTGCGTCGGCGTGGACGAGCGCCGCGAGTTTCGAGCGCACCGCGTCGAGCTTCGGAATCAGCTCGCGCTCGGGCGCGAGCCACGCGATCGGGCGGCGCTCGAGCTCCTCGCGGAGCCTTGTCTGTTCGTCCAGCACGGGCCGTGGCGTGCCGCCGAAGGAGCCGTGGTTCAGGAACGTGACTTCGGGGTCCAGGAGGAAGGGCGCGCGCGATCGCATGCGGCCCATCATCCCCGAAGAGTCACGTCCACGCGAGCTTGGCGAGCAAGGGCACGTGATCGCTGGATTGGCAGCGCTCGAGCCACGTCGCCGCGACCCGCTGGAACCCGCGCACATACATCCGGTCGAGGTGCAAGCGCCGGTCGAGGCGCAGCGCGCGCTCGATCGACTGGTTTCCGAAGCGGCCGCGGCGGCCGGCGCCATCGGTGGGCTCGACCTCGACGAGGTTCAGGCGCAGCGCGAGCTCCCGGACGGCCTGCATGCGCGGCTCGTTCCAGGTGTTGAAATCGCCTGTGACGATCATCGGCCCATCGAAGTGGCTCACGCGCTGGGCAAGGTCCATGAGCTGGTTGTCGAGTAGGTGCCCCCAGGGGTCGAAGTTGAGCCCGTGTACGTTGACAACCGTGAGCGGCTCGCCGGAGAGCGTCGCAAAACGGCTGATCAACGCCGACTTGGGCGTCAGGACGAAGAGCTCACGCCGCGGAGAGCGCAGGCGCAGCGCCTCGAGCGGATGGGCGGTCGCGACCGTCATGACCCCCTCCGGGACGCCTGTCCCGACACCTTTGTAGCTCTCGGCGTGATGCCCCATGTAACCCGCGGGCACGACGAGCTCTGGCCGGGCCTCCTGCAGCGCGAACACGTCGACCCGCTCGTCCCGTACGAGCGCAGCGAGCTCCCCGGGGACCCCGGGATCGAGCCCCTTGTGGACGTTCCAGCTGACGACGACGAGCTCACGCCGCGGGTCGAGCTGCCCGGACGGGGCGCGCTCCCCGACCGGCACGAGGCCCCTGGCGCTCACTCCGCGTCGCCGCCTGTGGCGGACCCCTTCGCCGACTTCGTGGCGCTCTTCTTCGTGCCCTTCTTCGCGCCCTTCTTCGTCGTCTTCTTCGCGGTCTTCTTCGCGGTCTTCTTCGCGGCCTTCTTCGCGGCCTTCGGCTCGGCAGCAGCCTCCGAGTCCTCATCGGTCGCGACCGCGGCCTTCTTCGTCGTCGCCTTCTTGCCGCCCTTCTTCGCGACCTTGCGCTTCGAACCCTGGCGCTCACGCGCGGCCGCGAGCAGCTCGAGCGCCTGCGGCACCGTCAGCGCCAGCGGGTCCTCCATGTCCCGCGGCAGCGACGCATTGAACTCGCCGTCGGTGATATAGGGGCCATAACGCCCCTTGTTGAGCGTGATCGACTTCCCGCCGAGCTCCACGACGTTCTCGTAGACCTTCAGCGGCTCGGCCGCGCCGCGCGCGCGCCCTTTTTTCTCCTGCGCGAGCAGCTCGAGCGCGCGCGGGAGGCCGAGCGCCAAGAGATCATCGTCCGGCCCGAGCGAGCGTGTGTCGGAGCCGCGTTTGAGGTACGGGCCGTAACGCCCGTTCGACGCGCTGATGTCGACACCGTCGGCGTCCTTGCCGACGACCCGCGGCAACGACGCGAGCTGCAGCGCCGTCGCGAGGTCGAGCGTCTCCGGCGTCATCCCACGCAGCAGCGAGACCATCTTGGGCTTCTCGTCGTCGTCCGCCGTGCCGATCTGCACGTATGGCCCGTAGCGGCCCGTCTTGACGAAGATCGGCTTGTTGGACTCGGGGTGATGACCCAGCGGCTTGTCGCCCTGTTCCTTGGCCAGGAGGAGCTGCTCGGCCGCTTCGACCGTCAGCTCGTCCGGGCACGATTGATCGGGGATCTGCGCGGTCGATCCTCCACGCTGCACGAACGGGCCGAAGCGGCCGACGCGCACGATCACCTCGCGGCCCGCGGCGTCGATGCCGATCGGGATCGAGCAGATCGTGCGTGCGTCGATGGCCTCGACCTTCGTGTCCAGCATCGGGCGGAGACCCGGCGCGTGGTCCATACCCTTGGTGTAGAAGTCGTGCAGGTAAGGCAGCATCTGGTCCTCGCCGCGCGAGATCGCATCGAGGCGCGCCTCCATCTTGGCGGTGAACTTCGAGTCGATCAGGTGCGTCAGGTGCTGCTCCATCAGGGCCACGACGGCGAAGGCCGTGAACGTCGGCACCAGCGCTGAGCCCTTCTTGAACGAGTACTCGCGGCGCAGGATCGTGTCGATGATCGACGCGTACGTCGACGGACGTCCGATGCCCTCTTCTTCGAGCATCTTCACGAGCGTCGCCTCGGTCAGCCGCGCCGGCGGGATCGTGTGGTGCTCTTCCGCAGTGAGGTTCGTCGCCGAGACCGCGTCGCCCTGGTTCACGGGGGGCAGCAGCTTGTCGTCGGAGTCCGCGCCGTCAGCGGGCTCGTCGGTGTCCTCGACGTAGGCCTTCAGGAAGCCCATGAAGTCGATGACCTGGCCGGTCGCCTGGAAGACTGCGTCCGCGTTGCCGCCGCGCCCGCCCACCTTGAGCGTCATGCGCCGGCCGCGCGCGTCCTTCATCTGCGACGCCAACGTGCGCTTCACGACGAGGTCGTAGATCTTGGCCTCGTCGACGCCGAGCGACACGCGGATCGAATCGACCGACACGATCACGTCACCGGCGGGGCGGATGGCCTCGTGCGCTTCTTGCGCATTCTGCACCTTGCTGCGGTACGCGCGCGGCGTCGGCGGCAGCAACTCCTCGCCGTAGGTCTCGCTGATCGTGCGCCGCGCGAGCTCGATCGCGGTGGCCGACAAGACCACCGAGTCGGTCCGCATGTACGTGATGAAGCCGTTCTCGTAGAGGCGCTGCGCGGCGCGCATCGTGCGCTTCGCGTCGAAGCGCAGCTTGCGGTTGCCCTCCTGCTGCAGCGTCGATGTCGTGAAGGGCGGCGCGGGTGAGCGCGTGAACGGTTTCTCCTCGGCCGAGAGGACCTTGAATGGCTGGCCATTCAGTGCCGACGCGAGGGCGCGCGCGCGGTCCGCCGATACGAGGACCGCTTCGGAGCGAGAGAGTTGCCCCGTGTCCGGGTCGAAGTCCTTGCCCGACGCGACACGGCGCCCGTCGAGCGCGACGAGGCGCGCGTCGAACGACTTGTTGTCGCCGGTCCGGAACGTCGCGACGAGGTCCCAGTACTCGGCGGTGCGGAAGCGCATCCGCGCGCGCTCGCGGTCGACGAGCATCTTGATGGCGACGCTCTGCACGCGCCCCGCCGAGAGGCGCGGGCCGATCTTGCGCCACAGCACGGGCGAGACCTCGTAGCCGTACAGGCGATCGATGATGCGCCGGCCTTCCTGCGCCTCGACGAGCGCCGTGTCGATCTCGCGGGTCGCCTTGACGGCCTCGAGGATCGCGGCCTTCGTGATCTCGTGGAACACCATGCGCCGGTACGGCACCTTGGGCTTCAGCACCTCGACGAGGTGCCACGAGATCGCCTCTCCCTCGCGGTCTTCGTCGGTCGCCAGCAGGAGCTCGTCGACGTCCTTGAGCGCAGCCTTCAGCTCGGCGATCTTCTTCTTCTTGTCCGGCTGCACGATGTACAGCGGCTTGAAGTCGTGGGCCACGTCCACCCCGAGGCGCGCCCAGGCCTCCTTCTTGAACTCGGCCGGGACCTCCGCCGCGTTCGCGGGCAGGTCGCGGACGTGACCGATGCTGGACTCGACGACGTAGTCGCTCCCCAGGAATTTCTTGAGGGTCTTCGCCTTGGTGGGCGACTCGACGATGACCAGGGTCTTCGACATTCCGGGGAGCAGGTGGAGGCGTAGGAGCGACAGACCCCGGAGTCCCACCCCGTGGGGGGCAGGGACCCGGCGCACTGCGGGGGCGGGGATTCTAGGGACGACACCCCCCCGCCGTGGGACGCCTTCGGCCCGCGGAGCGAGTTCTTGACCGGCGAGCCCGGGAAAGGCCCCGGAAGGACCCGGGAAGGGCCCAGGAAGGACCCGGGAAGGGCCGCGCAGGGGACCCCGGTGCGCAACAGGCGACCTGCGCCGGCCCCGCCCCGGCGTGGACTACACCAAGTAGCCCACGGCCCGCAGCATTCGCGACACCGCCATGAGTGGCAGGCCCTCGATGCCCGTCGGGTCGTCGCCGGCGATGCGTTCGAACAGCGCGATGCCGGCGTCCTCGATGCGGTAGCCGCCCGCGCAGTCGACCGGTGCGCAGCGCGCGACGTAGGCCTCTGCCTCGCTGCGCGTGAACGCGCGCATGGTGAGGCGGTGGCGATCGACGTGGGTTTGCTCTGCCCCGGAGGCCGCGTCGAGCAGCACGATGCCGCCGACGAGTTCGTGGGTGCGCCCGCTGAGCGCCATGAGCTGCTCGACGTTGCGCTCGGGCGTGCCCGGCTGGTCGAGGCGTACGGCGCGCCCGAGGACCTCGAGCACCCCCAGCTGGTCCGCGCCGAGGACCCAGGCGTCCCTGCGGCGCTCCGACACGGCGCGGGCCTTGGCACGGGCGAGTCCGAGCGCGTACTCGACGGGCCCGTCGCTGTCCCAGCGCCCGTCGTGCGCGCGCTCGTCGACGTGGGACGGCGCCTGCTCGAACGGCACGCCGAGCCGCGCCAGGAGCGCGGCTCGATAGCGGGAGGTCGACGCGAGCACGAGCGGTCGTGACGGGGCCATGTCCGTGATCGTCGCAGACCGCGGGCGCTCCGGCCAATCGTTGTCGCGTGCGATACGGCGATACTGAGCCCGCGCAATCTCCACCACTTACGGGCGCCAGCGGCCCGCGAAGTGGTGGAGATTGCGCGGGCTCGGTACCGTCATCCGGTACCGTCACTCTTGATGCGCGGCCCGACGATCCTCTTCGCCCTGCTCGCAGCGGCGGTGGCGCTGTTGCTCTGGATCGGCACAGATCTCGGTGCTGACGAAGCTCCGGGCGAGCGCTCCGTGCTCGGGCCGGAGGCTGCGCTCGATGGCGGACCGCTCACCCCTACGCGCTACGCGCCCGCGCCCCCCGACCTCGTTCGAGCGCCGCGGGACAACCCGTCCGAGGAACAGCGCACGGCGGCCACACCCGCTGCCCCGCCGCGCGCCGAGACCGAGTTGACCCTCGCGGTGGTCGACGCACGCACGGGCCGCCCCGTCTCGGCCTTCTTCGCGACGGTCTTGCCCGCAGGTCAGCATGCCCAGGGCCGCGACGGAGTCGCACATTTCACGGGCCTCTCGGCCGGGATCCTCACGCTCCAGGTCCAGGGCCCGGAGCACGAGACCACGCTCGCCATGGCCGAGCTCCCCGCCGCGGGTCCGGTCCAGATCCGGCTGACGCAGCGCCCGGGCTTGCGCGGCGTGGTGCGCTTCGCTGACGCGCGTCCGGCACCCGACGTCGTGTTGCGGCTGGAGCTGGTCGGCGGCGCGCTCCCCGGCGCGCCAGCGACAAGCGCGACGGCCGAGGTCGCGCTGGCTACCCGCAACACGACGTCGGCGAGCACCTCGGGCGCACCTTCGCGCCGCTGGGGCCAGTGGAAGTGACCACCGGCATGACCGACCTCCCGGAGCTGCGGCTCGATGCGGGAGCGCGACTGGAAATCGAGGTTACGGACGCCGGCGGCACGCCAGCCGGAAACATCCTGATCGTCGTCGTGCCTGCGGCCGGGACCGCGCTGCGCCGCTATTCGGCGAGTGATGGAAAACTCATCCTCGAACCGCTCGTTCCTGGCCCATACATCGTCACTCTACCTGTCCAGGGAGGCCAAATGGAGCAGCGGCGAGAGCTCGAACTCAGCGTCGGCTTGCACCGCGAGTCTTTCCAGGTCGTCACTGGCCAGGTGGACACTGAGACACCTGCAACTGGGACACCCGCGCGCCGTTGAGACGGTGGCGGGTCCTGTCCCAGCGAATCGCTCTCACATTTCCCTTCGCTCCATGGGACATCAAGTATCCCGATGCCCGCTCAAATGATCTCGATCACTCGCACCGCGCTCCTGCTCACAGCCACGTTGGCACTCGTCGCCTGCTCGGACGACGACTCCTCGTCAGGTCCGCCGATTATCCAGCCGCCGCCCACGCCGCAAGAAGCGCTGAGCGCGATCGATACCACGGGCGGCGTCGAGGGCATCGTCGACATCCCTGCGACCGTACCTGCGGTTGTCACGGACGTCTTCGCGCGGTACTCGCAGGTCACGACTCCGAACGGGCGCCGCATCCATCTCCTGGCCCAATCGGGCGTCGCCAACGAGCTGCACTTCCGCGCGCGAAGGGTGCTCGAGCAGCACCTGACGGACGTCCCGCTCTCGACCCATGGTTCGACCAAGTCCGTGCTCCGCGACGAGCTCTCGATGGCCCAAGGGACGTTTGTCATCTTCCGTGACGCCGCGTCGGCGGACCCGGCGACGGCGGGCGTCGCGCCTTTCGCGGCCGCGTTCCCGGGCTTCGGCCAGCTCATCGCGACGGACTCGATCGTCGAGGGGACAAGCGCGTACATGGCGGTTGCGCCGGCCCTCGACACGACCCACTCGTCGACCGCGCGCTTCATCCTGAACGCTGGTGGCGCATCGCTAGAGGCTTTCCGCGCCGACCTCGCGACACGCGCGGCCGACGCTGAAGCGGCATCGTTCTACGTGCCTGCGCCCGCGTCGCAGGATGTCGAAGCCGACTTCATGGCGCGCACTCTCGAAGTGTATTACGGCATCTGGGGACACGACCCGCTCGGCAATGGCCGCGCTGGCGTCGACGACATGTATTCGTTCGGCGAGCGCTTGACGATGTCCTCGTCGGACCCCGGAACCCTAATGCTGATCGAGTCGTTCTTCGCGCCGTTCCACTCGTACCCGGCGTTTCTGCCCGATGGCTTCACCGGGACGTTCGCGACGGCGTTCGACGTCGCGACGCCTTATACACACCGCTCGCGCTACCTCTCGCGGGTCGGGTTGCGGGGCGCTTCCGGCGCGCGCATCGAGGGCAACGAATTGGACGGGCTCTACCAGGGTGGCACCGGCGACGACGAGTTCTTGGGCGGCCGCGGTGACGACCTCATCGAAGGCGGCAACGCGACGGACCTCGATCGGGCGATCTACTCGGGCCTGTCGACGGAGTACATCGTCAGTCCATCGCCGTTCGGCGGTGGCGTGACGCAGGTGCTCGACACGGTCTCAAACCGCGACGGCGTCGACCAGGTGCGCTTCGTCGAGGAGCTCGTGTTCTCGGACATGACGATCGTCCTGTAAAGGCGATCAGTCGAGTGCCAGGACCCGCTCGGTGACGTCGACGCCGCGCGCAGCGAGACCCTGTAGGACCTCGCGCGTGAGCGTTTCGTCTGCCCCGAGCGCCTCTGGCGCCACGACCCCGGGTTGACTCCAGCGGCCCGTGGCCAGCATCCTCGCGAAAAGCGCGCACGGCAACGCGGTCGTGCGCGACATGCTCGTCGCGCGCTCGCGCTGGGAATAGAAGTCGAGTAGCTCGTACACGACGCGGATACGCCGTCCATGCTCGCTGCCCTCGGCTTCGACGCGCAGCGCCGTCAGGTCTTCCTCGCCCTCGGCGTAGGTCCACTTCGGGAACAGGACCGCGCTGGTCACGTCGAGCGGCCGCACACGCGCGCCGCCGACGACGATCTCTTCTTTCGAAAACAGCCCGGCCGCGCGGAACGCGCGCATCTGGTCGGCGTGCCCCGGGTAGCGCATCGTCTTCTCGACCATGTGTGGCACGGCGAGCGTGACGGCGAGCGAGCGCAGACCGTCGGTGTTGAACGCCTCCAACGTCCCGAGGCCTGCGATGTCGACGTGCTCGACCTCGGTCAGCGCCTCGCGCACGACGATCCGCCCGTGCTCGACAATGCGCGACGGGCGGGTGTACTCCTCGACGACGTCGGAGGGCGCAAAGCCGGCCTTGTACTCGAACGGCTTCACCCGCATGCGCGGCAGACCGCCGACGAGGATGCGCAGGCGTTCGCACGGCGCCAAACGCGCCGTGGCGCGGCCCGCGAGCAGGTTCGACAGGCCCGGCGCGACGCCGGCATCGACGATGCAGGGCACCCCGCGCTCGCGCGCAAGCGCGTCGAGGTCCCACGCGTCCTCGGGCATGAATGAGATGTCTGCGTACGGAGTGCCGGCCTCGATCACGGCGCGCAGCGACTGGAAACCGAGCGCGCTCGAGAGCGCACCGCACACGACATCGGCGCCTTCGGCGAGGCGTCGGACGGCGCTCGGGTCGGAGAGGTCCGCGCGCACGCCGCGCACATTTGGGTTACGCGCGCGGGCGCGCTCCAGCGCGGCCTCGCGCACGTCCGCGACGGTCACCTCGAACGAAGCGTCACGCGCCAGGTCGTCCGCCATGACGGCCCCGACCATTCCTCCACCGAGCACGACGATCCTTGTCATCGACAAGAGAATACGCGCGTTCAATCGAGGGGTGCCGCACACTCGGCCCCGATTCCCGCCCCGACCTCGGGCGCGGGGCTGTGCTGGTCCGGTGGCGCTACCGGTCTGCGGGCCCGATACGCGATCATCAGGTTGCGGACCTGGACGATCGGCCCGATCGAATACCCGGCGATGAGCGCCGTGTCACGGAGGTGGATCACATAGGCGAGGACCAGTGTGTTGCCGACGAGGCTCAACCACCAGAACGTCTTCGGGAAGTACGAGACTCCGCGGCGCTCGCTCTTCAACCACTGCACGATAAAGCGCGAGTTCCAGATCGCCATCCCGAAGACCGCGATGATGGTCCAGTAGACGCGGTCCCCCTTGGGCCGTTCCAGGTTCCCCATGCCGAAGCCGACGACGACGGCCCAGGCGACCAGGCCGAGGATCAACACGAACGCGAGGGAGGGCGGCCGGTGGTTCGTGCGCGCGCCGCGCAGGAACAGGTTCCGGATGTAGATCGTCAGCACCAGGAGATAGCTGAGCAGCAGGATCGGCTGGCCGATCCGCCACGTGTACAGCCCGACCAGGATCGATCCGGCGACCGAGAGCCACCAGAACGCGCGCGGGACCTCGGTGCGACCCGCGCGCTCGCTCGCGATCCACTGGCAGAGGAAGCGCGCGAAGTAGCAGGCGTTGCCGACCCACACGACTACCTGCCACGCGAAAGGGGCCGGCGCTCCGGCAGTGAGCGGCCCGGCGGCGGCGGAGGTGGCATCGACGAGGGCGAACACGGCGGCCCGAGAGGATACGTCGCCGCGCCGCCCGCGACGCGCCACCGTTTCAATCGTGTGCCCCGAGACACTACGCTCAGGGGAGCATGACGACTCTGACTCTCCCGACTCGCGCTCCCTCGCGCGGAGGCCGCCTGGCGGCGGGCCTCGCGCTGCTCGCCCTCTCTGGCGCCTGCCGGGTTTATCCGCCCGTGGGCTCCCAGAAGGAGGCCACCGTCGACTACGCGCGCCCGCTGCCCGAGGGCGCGCCGGCCCTGATCCCCTTGGGCGAGGGCGAGCCGCGGCCAGACCTGCGGCGCTCGTGGCACGAGCGCGACGAGGTGCTCCTCGCGCTCGACCAGTCCCTGACCTGGACGCGCCGCAAGCACGCGCCGAAGTTCTTCCCCGCGGCGGGCATCTCGCACCCGACGGCGCAGCAGAGCCTCGAGCGCTTCCGCGAGCTCCTCACGACGTCGACCGACGCCGAGGCCTTCGTCACCGCGGTCGATGCGGAGTTCCAGGTCTACAAGAGCGCAGGCTGGGACGGCAAGGGCGGCGGCGTGCTCTTCACGGGTTACTGCACGCCGATCTTGCGCGGCTCGCTCGCCACGGGCGGCGCGTTCCAGCACCCGCTCTACGCACTGCCGGAGGACCTCGCGAAGGCCCCCGACGGCGCGATCCTGGGTCGCCGCGGCCCGAGCGGCCTCGAGCCGTATCCCACGCGCGCGACGATCGAGGCCAGCGGGCTGCTCGCGAACCGTGGCCTCGAGCTCGTGTGGCTCGCCGACCCGATCGATGCGTACATCGCGCACGTCAACGGCTCGGCGTTCATCGAGCTGCCCGACGGCTCGATGTTGAAGCTCGGCTACGCGGGCAAGAACGGGCGCGAGTACACGTCGCTCGGCAAGGAGCTGATCGCCGCGGGCGAGGTGCCCGCCGAGCGCATGAACCTCGGCGCGATCCGCTCGT
>Ga0163154_10006305_pt1 | contig 14587 bp, 12 predicted proteins | sample OliLakLV19MP9P1_FD_148649 | JGI IMG/M metagenome (GOLD analysis project Ga0163154, IMG submission 148649) | Freshwater microbial mat bacterial communities from Lake Vanda, McMurdo Dry Valleys, Antarctica - Oligotrophic Lake LV.19.MP9.P1 | ecosystem: Environmental > Aquatic > Freshwater > Lake >... | reverse complement strand
GGGTTACCGGGCGTCACGCGCAGGGTAAGCGGGTCGTAATGGGTGGTGATGGCGAGCATTCCGCTTCCGGTGTAGCGGATGTTAAACAACCCACCGCTCAGCATCGCCGCCATCTTTTTCATCATGGTGATGGAGTGTTCGAGTGTCGGTTCGAACGCGAGCACGTCGTTCCCGTTGACGATGAGCGTTTCGTTCGCGAGGTTCAGCACGGTCACCTTTTTCCCCGCGTCGGCGAGGTACATTTTTCCGCGCCCGCTCGCTTTGGTCAGGCGCGTGCCTTCACCGGTCAGGGCTTTTTTCAGGAAACTCCCAATGCCGTGCTCCATCACACCTTCGCGGACGAATTTAATGTCGCCCTGGTATGCGACCATCGAGCCGGTTTTGGTCCAGATCATGCTGGACAGGTTCACTTCCAACATTCGGTCTGATTCGAGCTCGAACAAGCCCTGCCCACGGTCCTGCTGACTGCTGCGGTTGACGAACTCTGCAACGGAATAACGCGACATGAGGCCTCCGGTGGATTGACGTCGATCAGATTTGTTTTCCCACGACGCGCGTCGTGCTCATAGGCGACTAACGAAGAGGACTTTATACAGAGTGCGCCCCGAGGCCAGCGATAGCACAAAGCGGCCGGTCGCACTTTGCATAAAGTCTGTTAAACTGAACCGGCGTCGCTATGGGGATTGTATCGAATGCGTTGGGGCGTGTCTCGAAGATTCGCCTTGCCGGGCATCCTCGATACACCGAGGGAGTGCCGAGGCGATGTCTGCGTTGCGTAAGAAACCGGGCGACGCCCTCGCGTTCCCGGCCCGGATTCAGATTGACAGGCACAGAGAATAGGGCATATATTCTGCCTCTGAAACTGGAGCTTTTCGCGTTACACATCGGTTTTCTGAAGCCAGCGCAGGTTTACAAGAAATTTTGGGGGCGGATTCGGCTCAACGGTCTGAGGTGAATTTATGCGTTCCTCCCAGCGCGCTTTTACCCTCGTTGAACTGCTGGTGGTGATCGGCATCATTGCCCTGTTGATCTCCATGCTCCTCCCCGCTCTGAACAAAGCGCGTTCGGCGGCCAAGGAAGTCACCTGTTCGTCCAATCTTCGCCAACTTCAGTTCGGCTTCCTTGCGTATCTTCAGGACAACAAGCTTTGGATCCCTTACTCTCGACAAGGGGGGCAGAGCATAAATGTCGAGGAAGCATTGGTTTTTCAGATGAAGGTGGATCGCCTGCCGTCATTGTGGGGCAGCACCGGCGTGGTTGACTATCGATCCTGTCCGGAGGTCACCAGCCGGTACACCCCGGTTTACCCCTATGCTTTCATCTATTCTTTCAATCAGTGGTGGTCCACCGCCGGCGAGACCGGTGGGATCGAAAACCCCTGGTTCAACAGCGGCAGGCGGTGGACAAAGATTCGCCACAGCTCCAGTTACCCCTGGCTGATGGATACTGCCGTCGGACCGTGGGGCGGAATCGGGTTCAGTCATTATCCGGGCGTGCCGTCGTGGGTGGGATATGGGCTGCAGGAGTGGAAAGGCGTGGGCCCACACCACCGTTCCGGCACCTCCGCCAACGTCGCCTTCGCCGACGGCCACATCGACGGCGTATCGATTCAGACGATCATCGGAACGGGCGTGAGCGACTACCGCTGGTTTGAAAATCGGTAGCCAGGCTGGGGACAGCTCACCCAAGTCGATGAATCGAAACTCGCCTTGCTGAATTCTCAATTCAACCGTTGTGTCCGAGCGGGGTTCTCCTGCTCTCCGGGATGAACTGCATCGTCTGTTTCTTCATCGCTCCTCGAAAGGTTGTTCAATCCCGGTTGCTCGCTTTTCCTCATATCCGACCCCTCCCGGATCAAGTTGAACGCCCGCAGCTGGAAAGGGAATGCTCGAACTCCGCCAGGAGCAGCTTGATGTCGCCCATCCGGTTTCTATGCCGCCTTCGTCGCCTTCACGACCTTCTGCGCGGCGTCGGTGAGATCGGTGGCGGGTTGGAGGGTGGGGAGTTCTGACATTGCGGCCTTGAGAATTTCTCTGGCGCGTTCGACGTTGGTGCCTTCGAGGCGGACCACGACAGGCACTTTGAATCCGACTTCTCGCCCCGCCTTCACCAGCGCTTCGGCAATGAGATCGCATTTAGCGATGCCGCCGAAAATGTTGACGAGGATGCCTTTCACCTTGGGATCGGCCAGGATGATGCGGAATGCTTCGATTGCGCCCTCGGCAGTGACACCGCCTCCCACATCGAGGAAGTTGGCGGGGTCTCCGCCGTGATATTTGATGATGTCCATGGTCGCCATCGCCAGGCCCGCGCCGTTGACGAGACAGGCGATGTTTCCGTCAAGCGCGATGTAATTGAGCGACGCTTTTTTCGCGCGGACGTCGAGCGGGCGCTCCTGCGACTCATCGCCCATGCCTTCGATGGCCTTCTGCCGGAACATGGCGTTGTCGTCAAAGTTAAACTTGGCGTCGAGGGCAATCAGCTGACCCTGCTTAGTGATCACCAGCGGGTTGATTTCCACCAGGCTCGCATCGGTCTTTGTGAAGACTTTCGCCAGGCCCATCATGATCTTGGTGGCTTCGCCGGCGAGTTTGTCTTTGAATCCCAGTTTGTAGGCCAGGTCTCTCGCTTGAAAAGGTTGTAATCCCAGCGTGGGGTGAAGCGGTATCTTCAATACTTTCTCGGGCGCATCCTTGGCGACTTCTTCAATCTCCACGCCTCCCTCGGCCGAGGCGATCAACGTCGAGGTGTTGCGCGCTCGATCCACGGTGATCGCCAGATAAAATTCCTTGGCAATGTCCACGCCCGGCGCGACAAGCAGCACGTTGACCGGCACACCGTCGGGGCCGGTCTGGTTGCTCACCATCCGATTGGCGAGCATGAATTTCGCCACCTCGCGTGCTTCGTCGGCTGACTTCACCAATTTGACGAAGCCGGCTTTTCCACGCCCGCCAGCATAGACTTGCGCCTTCACGACGCACATGTTGACGGCGAATCGCTTGAACGCGTCGGCGGCCTCGTCGGGGGTGTAGCAGACCTCGGCAGGAGGGACGGGGATGCCATTCTCGGAAAGAATCTGACGCGATTGATATTCGTGAATTTTCATGTCGCAGGCGATTGTTGTGTGCCAAGGTTAGAATGTCGAGGGGTGAGTCCCGCATAAAAATGCATCGCGAGATCGCAGCAGCGATACAATCTTCAGCGCCCACAAGTTTGCGAACAGTGCAGTCGGTGAACGATTCACTCGGTTTTCAAACAATCAGGATAAATTCATGAGCGATATTCCAGGCCCGGCGATCATTCTCTTATCGGGAGGACTCGACAGCGCCACTTGCCTGGCCATTGCGCGCAACCTGGGATTCGGGCCGCTCTACACTTTGGCGTTCGATTATGGTCAACGCCATCGCCATGAATTGGTTGCTGCCCGGGAATTGTCACGCGTGATGGGCGCGCAGGAGCATCGCGTCATCACGATCGACCTGCGGCAATTCGGGAAAAGCGCGCTGACCGATCAGATTGCTGTTCCCAAAGATCGCCCGCCGGAGGATCTGTCGCAGCAGATACCGATCACCTACGTCCCCGCCCGCAACACGATTTTCTTGAGCTATGCGCTCGCCTGGGCGGAAGTGCTCGATGCACGGACTATTTTTATCGGCGTGAACGCACTGGATTACAGCGGCTACCCCGACTGCCGTCCGGTATATATCGAGGCTTTTGAAAAGCTGGCCAATCTGGCGACGCGATCTGGTGTGGAAACTGGCGAGAAGTGGTTTCACATTCTTGCCCCGCTGCTGCACCTTACAAAGGCTCAGATCATCGCGCGGGGCGTGGCGTTGGGCGTCAACTTTGCCATGACGCACAGTTGTTACGATCCCACCAGCGCGGGGCTGGCGTGCGGGCGTTGCGACAGTTGCTTGCTGAGAAAAAGAGGGTTTGATGAAGCGAATGTGGCGGATCCGACACATTACGGCTGAGGCTTTTTCGCATCGGCAAAGTTTGGCATACTGGTGCACGGAATTACGCCGCGTTCAGTTGCAGCTTGAAATCCTGCAATAACACGCGGGCCTCAACCCCCAGCCTGCCCGTGTCGGTGCGCACACGGATGTCCTTAATCAGCCGGATCATGCGGTCGCGATCGAGCTTGATTTTGGCATCGAGATTGAGAAGTCGCATGCTCCACTCGGGGCAAAGTCGTTTGGATACGTTTTTCCAGAGAACGGGTCTGTCAACTGGCCGATTACGCGACACCCACAATCGGTCGCTTCAAATGGAACATTCGAGGTATTTTATCCAAGGGGTCAATATTGGCTCAACGCAAGCGAGCACGACAGACTGTTTGACTGCCGTGCTCGTTGATTTGTCGGACTTTTGAAATTCACGCGGCTTGAACTGCAGGTTCGAATCCGTCACATCCGCTGTTGGCAGTGACAAAAAGATGCAAGGGTTCGTGACGAGGATGGTTGCATTCTTCTTTCAGGTCTTCCGGGGCAGCGTGTTGAACCCGTACTTAAACCAGTTCCGGTTTTTCAGGATGATGTTCGCCAAAATGCATACAAAGCCCGCATTGGCCAATTTGAATATCCAACATTGTGAAACTCCTTGTAAAAGCCAGCAGACTTGACTGCAAATTTCAGACCAATCTATTCCCTCGTCAGCCTCTTTTTCGACTTTTTTAGTCTCATCAAATTGTTCTTGCGAATCGGGAAAGAGCACGCAGTGGGTGGCAGCAGGTGACGTCAAACTGTAATATTCGCTGAGTACGTAAGTAATCAGTGACCTTGGAGAAAAAGTTATGACCGATGAAAAACGAATCGACCTTCCGCGACCCGCATCTCCCGAACAGGTGAAATTTTATGTCGATAACGGCTATCTGGTCATGCCCGATCTGGTCAACGCCGCTGAGCGGGAGGAACTTAAGAAAGACACAACTTTCATCGCGCGTGGCGGATATCCGTGTGAATCGCTCAAGCCCTTGCCTGCAACCATGACCGATGCAGATGTGCTGGCGAACATTCTCTGCATTCATCAGCCACACTATGTCAGCCCGGTCATGGAAAAGTACGTGAAGCATCCCCGGATATGCGGCGTACTGAGCCAGATCACCGCTGCACACTTGCCGTTCTGGGACGGCTCGGTGAAATGTATGCAGTCGATGCTTTTCGTGAAGCCTCCAGGTTTTCAAGGGCAAGCCTGGCATCAGGACGAAATCTACATCCCTACGCGCGATCGATCGCTGATCGGCGCCTGGATAGCCCTTGACGACGCAACCATCGAAAACGGTTGCCTGTGGGTCATTCCGGGATCCCATCGCGACGGGTATCTGTTCCCGCAAAAGGCGCATGAGAATCGTGATGAATGGGATTTCTCGCCCGAAAGCGTCGGATTTGATGAATCGAAGAAAGTGCCCGTTGAAGTGAAGGCGGGCACGATGGTGTTCTTCAATGGGTATCTGCTGCATAGTTCGTACAAGAATCGCAGCAGCATTTATCGCCGGGTGCTGGTCAATCATTATATGAATGCCTGGAGCCTGCTGCCGTGGAACGTGCCGGCAGGCACCAGCCCCGCCAATGCCGACATCAGGACGATTGTCAGCGTGGCGGGCGTCGATCCATATGCTTGGAAAGGCGTCGAGCAGCCCGCGAAAAACGTCTGGCTGCGAACCTGCAAAGCCAACGAAAAAGCAGTCGAGCCGAAGGCGGATCATCTCATGAGCGACGAAACGCAGAAGGCGGCAGCGATCAGCTGAAATGTAAAACGCCGGCAGATCGGGTTATTTAAACACGACCTTTCCGCAAGCAAACTGCTTGCGATTGCCCTGAAACCACTCTGTTGATCCGATATCTTAGCCGCCAAAAAACTCAGCCCGGCCAAGGAATATCCCTGGCCGGGCCGAGTTTTTGGACAACGACGGGAATCTGTAAAGTGACCTCGTTACACTTTGCAAACGGCCCGGCGCATCCTTAACCCGCAGAAACCTGCAGTGACTAACCCCACAAGCCCGGCATACGCCGCGGGGGGAAGGGGTATGGCAGGCGCCACATTGTCCGTTGTAAAAAAGTTGTCGTAGGCAACCGATGCGCCGCTCACAGTCGCCGACGCAATGCCCGGCGCGGAGACGAAAAGCGTTGCAAAGCTGAACGTGTCGCCGATAGGCACGAGCGTCACGGCATCGCTGTCAATGACATTTCCACCGCTATCCAGTGCTGTCAGTTCGACTGTGTCGGTATCGTCGCCAAAATCTCCAACGGTAAGTGAAAACGTGCCGACAGCGTGCACGAATGCGAAGTTAATTGGACCGCCTGGAATCGGGCTGTTCGGCACAATCGATCGTTGGCCAAAGGCAACAGTTCCCGATCCGGACGACAAGTCGACAATGTCAAACGTGTCACCACCTTTCGTCAAGACAAATCCATCGGTGGAATCGCCAAAGGTATAGGTGGTCAGATCAGAACCGAGTGGTTTGGATTCAACATCCCACGCGAGTGCAGATGAGCACGCAAGCGAAATCGCCACAAGCCCAGCCGAAACTTTCAAAATACGTCGCGACATTAGAACTCTCCTTCATAAAAATGTTCTGCTGCTGAATTGGACACACGCCCATCAGCCGAACTGATTGAACTTGAAACCGCATACTACGCCTCGCTAAATTTTCTTGGCAAGGTCAAAAGTTTGAGTGCGTTGAATGGCGTTACGTGAACTTCCGCGTATCAGATGTTCGACATCGAATATGAATTTTCCCCGTATGCACATCCGACTGCCTTTACATAGCGTAAGCCAGCGTGAGCCGCAGCGCCACTCTGTGTTGACGGCTTAGTTGAGCGACGAGTGGGTCGATCGCTATGCATTTCCGAACACGCTGTTCGATCAACTCGGATAACTATTTTCGACGCGAGCTTCTCGCGTCAGAAGGAGCGTTTATGCGCGACGATATGAATGATGTGGTGGACCGAAGCACCGACCGGAGGCGATTCCTCGGCATGATGACGGCCGCAGGCGTCGGGATGATGTTCTCTGATGCATTGGCAGGCAACGGCTTGACGCCGCCTCCAGTGCCTAAACCCCAACCTGGGCCCGGTGGCGTGCCGACAGATCAGGCGCAGCAGTTTGCGGGCGTGCCGGGAAGTGGAAACATTCAGATTCTCAACTTTGCTTTGACGCTCGAAATCCTTGAAGCCGACCTTTATCGCCAGGCACTGAATCTCGCGTCCGGCAAGGCAATCAACACGCCTCTCAAGCCGTTCTCGCAGGCAGGGAGCTATCAACGAACCGTGGGCGGCGGCGGGCTGACCACCACGCTCACCAATGTCGGCTACTTGTATTTACTACAATTCGCATACGTTGAAGAAGCTCACCGCAAATTTCTCAACGACGCCATCATTCAAAACGGCGGAACACCGACGACGCGAAATGCCAACGGTTATAAATTCCCCACCCCTCCGTCGGCGAACATCGCTTCGATACTCGGGCAACTTCTTCCTTTGGAAGAGACCGGCGTTCGGGCCTATCTGGGCGCGCTGCCTTATCTGACCAGTCTCCCACTGGCAGTGGTCGCGGGCGGAATATTCTCGACCGAAGCCCGACACTCGGCGGCGGTGGCGTATGCGCTGAACATCGACGCGGGCCCTCGCAAAATGAACGGCGACCTCGCCGTCACGGCGGGGCAACCCAGTGAGAATACGTTCGAATACTACCTCAAGCCCAAGACGGTTTTGCAGGTGGCGTCAGTTTATTGTGCCTGACCTCCGCGGGCACATTGATCGCCGCATGATGGGCGGGTCTCCGTGCCTCAACCGGCTGGACCCGCAGTTTTTTATAACATTTTCGCGTTTTTGAAGGAGCAGATCATGACCGATACACAACCAAAAACAGTTGATCGCAGAAATTTTCTCGGCAAGGTTGCCGCAGTTTCCACCGCCGCCGTCGTCGGTGCGGGATTGCTGGCACCAGCGGTGTCGTGGGCGGTGTCGCCCGCATTGAAGTTTTCAGATATTCCCGGCACGGGCGATTTCAAGGTGCTGAATTATGCACTGGCACTGGAGGCGCTTGAATCCGATCTCTATGTGCAGGCCTACCAGCGCTTGACGACCGGCGGAACCAATGCGCTGGGCAAACGCATCAATGGTCTGGGCATCAACAATAATTCCCCCGATGTCGCTTACTTGCGCCAATTTGGGAAAGTGGAATTTGAGCATCGTAATTTTCTTGACACCGCGCTGGGCAGCGAATCACTCTTGCGAAAGGCGCCGTTCAACAATGCCAAGTTCGATTTCAAGATGGAGACTTTGACGCGGCGGCAAGTCGTTGACCTGGTTTACCTGGCCGAGAAAACAGGTGTCGGTGCGTATCTCGGGGCGATCCCGTTTTTCGCGACGCGCACCTATCTTCAGACAGCAGGTGCAATTCAAGGCACCGAGGCCCGTCATACCGCCATTTTCGCGGCGGTGCTGAACCAGCTGTTCCGCGCCGGCCTGAACACCGCCCCGCTGGCCAACGAGAACAACGGCATCGACGCTGCCATTCCGCCCAACACCGTATTGGCGAGCATTTCTCCGTTCATCGTGCTCTGATGATATCCATCGGCAAACTTAGCAGAACGCGCAGCCAGCTCAGCATTGCTGCGCGTTCTGCTTGTCCGATTCAATCGCTCCAATCAGTGAACGTTCGCGCGCGACAGGCGGGGGTGACGTTCACGGAAATCTTGTTCGCAATTCTCATCCTCGGCATCGGCGCGATCATGCTTGCCGGGGTATTTCCCGTCGCCATCGAGCAATCGAAGAAGAATTCCGAAGAGGGAAACGCCGCCGCCATTGCGCGGGGCGCGATGGCCTTGCTCACTCGCACAATGAACGCCAGCAATACGCCGCCCACGAACGGCGTAATTGTTCCGCTTCAATCAGAATTGCCGCTCTGGCAGTCGATCCAGGGTAATGTTGTCGCCTCCGCCGACCCCTCGTTTGCGTGGGCCGGTCTCTATTCGCGCGATACCGGGTCGTCGGTTGCTCGTGTGAACGTATTTGTTCTGCGCTGCCGCGCTCGCTCCAGTTATCAAACCGTTTTAGATACGGGCAGCTACGACCCCTCCAGCGCCTATGCCGCATCCCTCGAACCGCGATCGGTGGCGGTGGACGTCACCGATAATCCGTCGGGTCAGGACACGCTCCGCTTCACCGACTCGCCCGGTGTCAATCCTTCCGTCAACGCCGCCAGCCCGGGCGCATACGTGCTGATCGCCTCGACAGGCGCACTTGGGGAAACCGCGGGACGTGTCTATCGGCTCGGCGAACTGATCGACGCAACACAGCAGATCTGGTCACTGGATCCGGGCATGGGCGTGAGGGACGCCACCGAAAATCTGAGCGGGGCAACGGCCTATCTGGTGGGACGAGGATACGCCGATCCGACCGCACCCGCTTCGGGCTACGACGGTCATGCTCAGGACGTGGCGATGTACGCGAGTTTTGTCCTCCTCCCCTAAAACAATCACGGCAGGATGTCGCTGATTTCGAGTGCACCCGCGCCAAGCTTGGCATTGGCGTCGTCGAGCTTTTCTCGACTTGATACGACGCACACGCTCGACCGAGGGGCATACAAAGCGAACATTTCCTGCATCGCCGACTTGACTGATTTCGGCGTCGCCGACAAGGCGGTTTGATAGCGGCGCTTGCGAAAGTCGTCAGTGTCGCCGCGCACAAATCGCGTCAGGGCAAGCGATGTGGCTTCGCCAGGACGAAGCGGGCGTTCGACGCCTTTCGCGCTGCCGATGATCGACCGGTCGATGTCGATCTGTGACCACGCCGCTCGATCGACCCACTCGCCCAGGCGATCAAATACCGCAAGCGTCTGGACAATGTTGGGATCGCGATAACTGCTGATGACAAATACGCCCGAGCCATCATCCAGCGAAGCGCTGGCACCATATGCGTTTCCTTTGAAACGAATCTCGGGCAGCAAAAGATCAAACCTTGCCAGATAAACGCCGAGCGAAAATAGCGGGACGTCGGGGTGCGACAAATGAGGTGCGGGCATCACCTTCACGCAGTGTGCGACTTTCATCGGCCCGGCGAGCCCTTCGCGGGGATAGGTGTTGAAAAATTCAAACGGTACGGGCAGATCGATCACGGCCTGATCGCTCAGTCGAGCGCTCCACTCCTTCAACATGCTTTCCAAGATCTCAAAAGCGTTGTCCGAGCCTGTAAAACTGATCGTCCAGCGGTTCCTGTTGTGCAGATGGTCTCGAACCTGTTCGATCTGATGAATGAGTTCATCGGAAACGGTCTCAAAATTGTTCAAGAGCGTCTCGATGCGACGCAACGCCGGGGGACTGAGAAAGAGATGCTCGATGGCCGCCTCGCGCGAGTGCCCGCGTGCGGCTTGCCTGCGCGCGGTGGACATGCCATCGTTCACCAAGGCCGTGCGATAACCGGCACGCGTTTGCTCGAGCACATCAACCGATCGTTTTTTATCACGGGGATCGACGGAAAAGATGAGGTCAGCAAGTAACCGCAAGGTCGGCCCGATCTGGCCATCGAGCGTTTTCAGACCGATTCTCAAGCGCCGAAGATTCTGCGACGGATCCGATGCATGGCGCATCACCTGCGCACTGCATGAGATCCCTCCCGTGCAAGATGAACGGCGTTCAGCGATGGTCTCGTAGCTCTGACCGGCGGCACCGAACTTGCCGACGGCTTCGCAGAATCGCGGTAAGATCGCGTAGAGCTCGGGCGAGAGGCCCGCCATGTCGATGTCCAATTCGAGATAATTCACGCCATTAGAAAAAACGTCGTTGCGCAACACCTGGATCCCATGAATGCGCGAAACCGTTGTCGGAATGTTGCGAGGAGTCTGCGGCAAATCGCTTGCACGCAGCTGTGGCAGACGGGCAAGCTGTTCAGGCGTGTTGGCAACGCCCTGCGCCTTCTGCAACGCGTCGGCCGAAGCTGCGATCTCAGCAATCTGCACGGGCGAGAATGCCTCACGTTTGGCCGCCATCTTGCTTGCGAAAGCATCATCCGCCTGTTGCTGCACTTGCCGATCGGGCGTCAACACGACAGTCAACCGATGTGGATTGCCGAGGATCCGTTCGCGGATCAATCGATTGAACAGATCCGGCTCCGCCTGCCAGCGCTGATGACACGCCTCCAGGTGTTCGCTGAGTCTGAGGAAAGTCAGCGGGTCTCCACCAAACGGCCAGGCGTCGTTGACGAATCCGAGAAGTCTCAGCGGAAATTGCGAGGTGACCTCCAGCGTCGCATACGACAACTGTTGGAATGCCGCTTCGACCCGGCCGGCATCGAAAGTCGCATCAGCAAGCCTTTCCAGAGTTCCCAGCACGAGCGTTTCAAACGCCGCGCTGCGATCTCCTTCGCTTCCCTTGATGCCCACGTGAAATTCGTACTCCCAGGCCGCCCCGAACATGCCCGAGAAAAAGAGGTCGGCGCCTAAGTTTGAATCAATGATCGCTCTTTTCAACGGCGCCGCTTCGTTGCCAAGCAAAATGCGATCCAGCACCGACCAGGCAGTCACTTCCGCGGGGTCCATGGCATCGCCGATGAGCCAGTTCAAGGTGATAAACGAACGCGCTGATGCGTCTTCACCCGTCCCGATCGGATAGGGCTTATTAACCGTCCGTGGCGCCGTCCAGCGCGGTTGTTTCGGTGTCGCAATGACGCTGGATATTCGATCGAACCGATCCAGCGTCGGTGCAATGAATTTCAAGTGCTCCGCAGTGGGAATGTCGCCATATAGAAAAATCAACGAATTGCTGGGGTGGTAAAGCGATTGATGAAACGCCTTGAATTGCCCATAAGTCAATTCCGGAATGATGTCGGGATCGCCGCCGGAATCTCTACCGAGGGGCGTATCGGGATAGAGCCCACGGCTGGCCAATTCATACATGAGTGATTCGGGGGTCGAATACGCGCCCTTCATTTCGTTGTAAACAATGCCGCTGACTTTCAACTTGCTCGTCGGATTCTGGTTGTCTTCCAGCGTCAGATGATGTCCTTCGCGCCGAAATGTTTGCTCGGTCAATTCAGGAAAATAGACCGCATCGACATAGACCTCGGCCAAATTGAAGAAATCTTTTTTGACGTTGGTCGCGATGGGATAAACCGTGTAGGCCTGCGAGGTCATGGCGTTGATGAACGTCGCCATGCTCATCTTCACCATCTCAAAAAAAGGCTCGCGCAGGGGGAACCGCTTCGACCCGCCCAGCACCGCATGTTCAAGAATGTGCGGCAGGCCCGTATCGTCCGGCGGAGGGGTGGGAAAGGTAATACTGAAAAGATTTTCGCTGTCGTCGGTCGACAAATGCAGTAGTTTTGCCCCGGTCTTCACGTGCTCAAACTGCCTCGCCTGCCCGCGCAAGCTCGGCAGATCCACCACGCGGGTGACCCTGAACCCCTCATAAATCTCAGCTTTCACAAATACTTCAGACGAACCAGCCATGATAAAATCTCCGTGTTGGCGTCAATTATAGGAAACGCGCCGAGACTAAACAGGAAATGCGACAAACGGATTGTTCATCGCCGGTTTACCTGCCACTGCTCGAGCCATTTGCGTCGCCAGGGCGGCATCTGGTGCACTTTGATGTCGCGCCACAACCCCGTCCCCTTCTGCCGCGCCTGATTTTCCACCTGCTCGAACTGCGATCGCATGCCATGCTTGAAGCGACGGTCCGCATAGGCTTGGCCATCCCGAACAAGATCAAGATTCAGATTGTCGGAATCGGTGAGGTAAAGATACGCGAGCAGCCGACGATATTTGTCGCGTGTCTCCGTGGGCTCGAGCCGGATCACGACGCTTTTGCCCTCCATTCGTGCTCGGGCATAGTCGGCGGACTGCTTGGCAAAGTGAGCGGGCTTTCCCGAATCGTCACGCAGTTCGGGGGCATCAATCCCGAGCAGGCGAACGACCGTATCCTCGTTGTTGCCCGGCCGCTTCACCCGAACCGTATCGCCGTCCACCACTTTGATGACGACGAACGACTGCTTGTCGAAATCGCGCCAGTCGTCCCCCTCATATCCAAACACGCCGGCGTGATCGAGGACAATCGAAATTAGAATCGTCAGCAGCAGCCCAACGATTGACCGCCGCGTGATGCGGCGACGGCGCAGCGCACGGGATATGTTGGTTCGCCTGGCGATCCGGTGCCTCCGTTCTACGGATCGATCGAGCGCTGTGTTCAGCAATCCGTTGCGATCGATGCGCCGAAATGTGTTTCGTGATTTCTATTTTCCAACGCCCAGATCAAACGCATCATGCACGATCTGCAGCGCCTTGGCACCATCTTCCTTGGCGATGATGCAACTGATCTTGATCTCACTCGTGGTGATGTTCTGGATATTCACCTGCGCATCGGCCAGCGCCTTAAACATCCGCTGGGCGACGCCGGTGTGCGTCCGCATGCCCACTCCCACCGCGCTGACTTTAGCCAGCCCCGCCTGATATATCGCGTTAGTCCGGCCGCCGAGTTCCTTCGCAAGTTTATCGACGACCGGCTTGATATCCCCCAAATCGCCGTGCTCGACGGTGAAGCTGATGTTGGCGGTGTTGTCGTCCATGACGTTCTGGATGATGTCATCGACGACGATATTGGCCGAGGCAATATCCCCGAAAATCTTCGCCGCCACGCCAGGCTTATCGGGCACGGCCTTGATGGTGACGCGAGTCAGGTCCTTCTTCAGGGCCGCGCCGGATACGACGATGTGTTCCATGTTGGGGGTCTCCGCGACGATCCAGGTGCCTTCGCTGTCGTTCTGGCTGTTCCGCACATGCAGCGGCACGTTGTATTTCTTGGCAAATTCCACCGCCCGGGTTTGCAACACGCTCGCGCCTAGATTCGACAGCTCCAGCATCTCGTCGTAGCTGATGCGATCGATCTTCCGCGCGTTGGGCACGATGCGCGGGTCGGCTGTGAAGATGCCATCAACGTCGGTGTAATTCTCACAAACATCGGCCTTGAGCACCACCCCGATCGCCACCAGCGTCGCGTTGCTTCCGCCACGGCCAAGCGTCGTGAGATCACCTTCGGGCGTGACGCCCTGAAACCCCGCCACGATCACAATTTTGCCGTCATTCAGCTGATCGAATATCCGCTGCTTGTTGATCGATTGAATGCGCGCCTTGGAAAAACTCGCGTCGGTCACCAGCCCGATCTGCCCCCCGGTGAAGCTGATCGCATCCTGCCCCTGCGCATGAATCGCCATCGCCATCAGCGCGATCGTCACCTGCTCGCCCGTCGTCAAAAGCTGATCCATTTCCCGCTTGGGCGGTGTGATCTCGCGCCCCGCGTGCGCGCAAACTTGCCTGGCGAGATCGATCAAATCGTCCGTCGTATCCCCCATGGCGCTGACGACAACGACCACATGATTTCCCCGCTCCTTGGCTGCAATCGCCCGCCGCGCCGCCCGATGAATGCGCTCTGCATCGGCAACGCTGCTGCCTCCGAATTTTTGGACGATCAAACTCATAAGTCAGGGGTGAAGATTGTAGGGCCGAGGGGGACGGTATGCGAGAGGTGCGGGAACGAACTGCCATCGTTCAAAACTGAAAGCTGTTTTTGAATTTGTCGCACAAGACTATAGAC
>Ga0163154_10006304_pt1 | contig 14588 bp, 9 predicted proteins | sample OliLakLV19MP9P1_FD_148649 | JGI IMG/M metagenome (GOLD analysis project Ga0163154, IMG submission 148649) | Freshwater microbial mat bacterial communities from Lake Vanda, McMurdo Dry Valleys, Antarctica - Oligotrophic Lake LV.19.MP9.P1 | ecosystem: Environmental > Aquatic > Freshwater > Lake >... | reverse complement strand
GGGTCGAAGTCGGCGGCCTCCAGCAGCGATCTCGCGGCAGCTGCAAAAGCCGCACCGATGCGATGATCGAGTTCACCTACGGCATCGAACGAAAGCGGTGTGTCACGTTGGGAGTGGGCAAGGATTGACTCCCGCAACTCTCCCGCATAGGGATAGGTGCATGCCCAAAGAGAACGCGGCATGCCGCCATCAAACACAACCAACGCCGCATCGACGCCGTCGACGCTGGTTCCCGAAATCAGCCCTAAAAAATAGTCGCTCGTTGCTGCAACCACCGCTTCAACGCGCCGTGGCGTAGACGCTACCGCCGGCTAGGACATCCAACTGCGCAAGCAAGGGCTGCGTCTGCAAACGGAAGCGATGGAGCTCTGATTTCGGCAATGGCTCAGGCTTCGGCATGGTCACCTTCAACGGATCACGATGCACGCCTGCAACCCGGAATTCATAGTGGAGGTGCGGCCCGGTGGCTAAGCCGGTTTGACCGACAAAACCAATAACCTCGCCCTGGCGCACGCGACTGCCATTCTTGAATTTACCCAAACGCGACATGTGGCCGTAAAGGGTGCTCACATTGTTGGCGTGCTGCATGATTACGGTGCGCCCATAGCCACTCTTCCAACCCGCAAATGTGACCTTGCCATCGCCGGCCGACATGATGGGGGTGCCCGTGGAAGCGGCGTAGTCGACACCGCGATGGGCGCGAGTCAGACCCAACACCGGATGCCGACGGGCATTCGAAAAACGCGAGCTGATTCGCGCGAAATCAATAGGCATGCGCAAGAAGCCCTTCTTCATTGGGCGCCCATCGGCATCGAAATAATCGGTGCGACCATCGGCAAACTGATAGCGGAACACCTGATGCTGCTTGCCTTGGTTGATGAAGGTGGCAGCGAGCACATCGCCACTGCGCAAGCGTTCGCCATCGCGCCAGATTTCTTCATAGACCACATCGAAGCGGTCACCGACGCGCAAGTCCTGCGCAAAGTCGATGTCATACCCGAATGCCTTCGCCAATTCGAAGATCGCGGTCTGGCTCATCCCAGCGGCTTGACCGGCGTTGAACAAACTATCGTGAATCTCACCCGAGGCCATGTGCACGCGGCGTTGAATGACCCGAGCTTGAACTTCCTCCTCAATCGCGGAATCGCTGATCGACAGCGCGACCCGCTCACTCTCACCACGCTCGAACTGTAGCGAGAGCAAGTCACCGGCCGCGCCAACCACAAACACAAATTGGTTGCCCACACGCAGCTGACTAAGTGGCTCGCGTGCTCCCGGGTGTTCCAGCAGCCGATGCAGAGTAGTCGCTGACAATCCGAGTTTGGCGAAAATTTCGCCCATCGTCTGCCCGGGCTCAACACGCACCGAGTGGGTCATGGTCGCAGCCACCGGTTCCGCCGCCGCGGGTGTTGCCAAGGTCGCAATCGGAGCGGGTGGAAGCTTGATTGCCATCGGCACGACCAGCGAATCTGAATTGACAGCACTCGGCGTCGTCGCGTCGGCACTGAACATGAAAGCTGCTGTCGGAACCAGCATTGCGATTGCCAAAAGAGGCAGCCAGCGCTTGGGATGAGAACGCAACACCGCCAATGCGGAAGCCGGGGATGGCGTCTTGAGGTCGCTCCAACGAACGGCTTGTGATGCGGGCTTGCTGATGGGGCGCTTGGGCCCCTGCGATACTGTCACGATGGTTCGGCCCACAGCAAGAAAGTGACCGTAAGCTAAACGCTCTCAAAACCATGCGTCAAGCCTTTGTTCCAATTAGCTTTTTTTGTACCTTCACTTAACCTTTATTTAACCGTTCGCTAACAATTGGCGCGGTCTAACCCTCAGGAGTCATCTGCAGTGAGCATCCACAGCGACGCCCTTGCCTTGATAGGTCGCGGTGCCGAAGAGATCCTTAAGCGCGATGAATTGGAGGCCAGATTGGCTCTCGGACGGCCACTGCGGGTGAAGGCCGGCTTTGACCCGACTGCTCCAGACTTGCACCTAGGGCACACCGTCCTTCTCAACAAGATGCGGCAGTTCCAGGATCTTGGTCATCAGGTCATCTTCCTGATTGGCGATTTCACCGGGATGATCGGTGACCCCAGCGGCAAGAATGCGACGCGAAAGGTGATGACGCGCGCGGATGTGGAGGTAAACGCGCAAACCTACGCTGATCAGGTCTTCAAGGTGCTGGATCGAGACACGACCGAGATCCGATTCAACATGGAATGGTTTGGCGAGATGACCGCCGTCGACATGACTCGGCTGGCCGGCTTATTGACAGTGGCTCGAATGCTTGAGCGCGACGACTTCGCAAAGCGCTATGCCGCGCAGCAACCGATATCCATTCACGAGTTCCTCTACCCACTGGCGCAGGGATACGACTCGGTAGCCCTAAAAGCGGATGTCGAACTGGGCGGAACCGACCAGAAGTTCAATTTGCTGATGGGACGCGCGATGCAAGAGCATTACGGGCAACCTCCGCAGGTAGTGTTGACCATGCCGCTGCTCGAAGGTCTGGACGGTGTCGCCAAAATGTCAAAGTCGCTGGGCAATTACATAGGCATCAATGAGCCCGCCATCAGCATGGTCACCAAAACCATGAAGATCGGTGACGAACTGATGTGGCGTTGGTTCGAATTGCTCAGTTTCGAGGTCTCGATGGCCGAGCTGACTCGACTGCGAGAGGACATTGCTAGCGGTCAGCTCAATCCACGCGATGCCAAGCTGCGACTGGCGCGAGAACTGGCCCACCGGTTTCACGGTGCTCACGCGGCGGAGGCTGCGGTTGCCGGATGGCATGCCGTCGTCCGCGGCGAAGGCGACAGCTCAATGCTGGAGCAGACTGACATCGCGGTTCCAAACGAAGGTTTGCGCCTAGCCGCTTTGCTGAAAGCGGCGGGCCTTGCTTCCAGTGCCTCGGAAGCTTCCCGCAAGATCAAGGAAGGTGCGGTACGCATCAATGGAGAGGCTGTAGACGACCCAGCGAAAAATTTCGTCGCAGGGTTCAACGCCGTGCTGCAAATCGGCAAGCGCAATTTTGCGCGCGTGAACTTGGTCACCTCGTAGCGGCGAAACCACTGAAGGGACCCTGTGACATCGATCTAAAAAGTCTGCCCAAGGTGTTGACGGAAGCAGAAACTGCTGTAAGATGCGCGGCTCGGTTGAGTGAATTGCTTGACCGGCAGATGACAAAACCGGATCAGCGTTGAGGCTGATTGGGACGATCTTTGACAGTGTGCGCAGGTAATTTGTGCGGGCGTCTGGCGGATGGGCGAGAAGTCCATCTTGCAGGACGTCCGGACTTGAGGTCTTGCCTTTCGGGGTGAGGCACGAGTCGAACAACCTAAGAGTCAGCTTTTTAATTGAAGTAGTACTGTTGGGTTCGGACGCTTCTGTGAGGCTAAAGAAATTTCGTATGAGAGGTGCTTTCGGGTGCTGATTATGCGATGTAGTTTTAACTGAAGAGTTTGATCCTGGCTCAGATTGAACGCTGGCGGCATGCCTAACACATGCAAGTCGAACGGCAGCACAGGCGTAGCAATACGTTGGGTGGCGAGTGGCGGACGGGTGAGGAATACATAGGAATCTACCCTATTGTGGGGGATAACGTAGGGAAACTTACGCTAATACCGCATAAGACGGCGACGTGAAAGTGGGGGACCGCAAGGCCTCACGCGATGGGATGAGCCTATGTCCGATTAGCTAGTTGGCGGGGTAAGAGCCCACCAAGGCGACGATCGGTAGCTGGTCTGAGAGGATGATCAGCCACACTGGAACTGAGACACGGTCCAGACTCCTACGGGAGGCAGCAGTGGGGAATATTGGACAATGGGCGCAAGCCTGATCCAGCAATGCCGCGTGTGTGAAGAAGGCCTTCGGGTTGTAAAGCACTTTTGTACGGGAAGAAAACCTATCTATTAATACTGGGTGGGAATGACGGTACCGTAAGAATAAGCACCGGCTAACTTCGTGCCAGCAGCCGCGGTAATACGAAGGGTGCAAGCGTTAATCGGAATTACTGGGCGTAAAGCGTGCGTAGGCGGTTTGTTAAGTCCGATGTGAAAGCCCTGGGCTCAACCTGGGAATGGCATTGGAAACTGGCGAGCTAGAGTGAGGTAGAGGAGTGCGGAATTCCTGGTGTAGCGGTGAAATGCGTAGAGATCAGGAGGAACATCCGTGGCGAAGGCGGCACTCTGGACCATCACTGACGCTGAGGCACGAAAGCGTGGGGAGCAAACAGGATTAGATACCCTGGTAGTCCACGCCCTAAACGATGCGAACTGGACGTTGGGCTCAACTTGGAGCTCAGTGTCGAAGCTAACGCGTTAAGTTCGCCGCCTGGGGAGTACGGTCGCAAGACTGAAACTCAAAGGAATTGACGGGGGCCCGCACAAGCGGTGGAGTATGTGGTTTAATTCGATGCAACGCGCAGAACCTTACCTGGCCTTGACATGTCGCGAATCCTGCAGAGATGCGGGAGTGCCTTCGGGAATGCGAACACAGGTGCTGCATGGCTGTCGTCAGCTCGTGTCGTGAGATGTTGGGTTAAGTCCCGCAACGAGCGCAACCCTTGTCCTTAGTTGCCAGCACGTAAAGGTGGGAACTCTAGGGAGACTGCCGGTGACAAACCGGAGGAAGGTGGGGATGACGTCAAGTCATCATGGCCCTTACGGCCAGGGCTACACACGTACTACAATGGCCGGTACAGAGGGTTGCGAGACCGCGAGGTGGAGCCAATCCCAGAAAACCGGTCCCAGTCCGGATTGCAGTCTGCAACTCGACTGCATGAAGTTGGAATCGCTAGTAATCGCGGATCAGCAATGCCGCGGTGAATACGTTCCCGGGCCTTGTACACACCGCCCGTCACACCATGGGAGTTTGTTGCACCAGAAGCAGGTAGCTTAACCGCAAGGAGGGCGCTTGCCACGGTGTGGCCGATGACTGGGGTGAAGTCGTAACAAGGTAGCCGTATCGGAAGGTGCGGCTGGATCACCTCCTTTTGAGCAATGACCGATCTCCATCTGTCAGGCGTCCGCACAAGTTACCTGCATGTTCATCCGCGAGCTCAGAAGAGTTCGCCTGTTTTGCGTCGGATCTGGAAGAAGGATCCTGATGCACAGCTGACAGCTTTGGGTCTGTAGCTCAGGTGGTTAGAGCGCACCCCTGATAAGGGTGAGGCCGGTGGTTCGAGTCCTCCCAGACCCACCACCGTCCAGAGCGACCAAGCAAACACCAGGGGGCCATAGCTCAGCTGGGAGAGCACCTGCTTTGCAAGCAGGGGGTCGCCGGTTCGATCCCGGCTGGCTCCACCACATCATGAACATGCGGCGCACACGCAAGAATTGAGAGACACGGCATTGAGGCCGTGTTTTGCTCTTTGACATTATGGGACGTAACAGCGTTTGAACGATCTTCCTGAGTTCGGGAGGTCGTTGTCTTAAACGTGTCGTTGGAACATAGGCGAGATAGGGCCATAGGCCACAGGACGCGAAGGCGACTTGGGGTTATATGGTCAAGCGAATAAGCGCATACGGTGGATGCCTTGGCAGTCAGAGGCGATGAAGGACGTGGCAGCCTGCGAAAAGTGTCGGGGAGCTGGCAACAAGCTTTGATCCGGCAATGTCCGAATGGGGAAACCCACCCGCAAGGGTATCCTGCACTGAATACATAGGTGCTGGAGGCGAACCCGGGGAACTGAAATATCTCATTACCCGGAGGAAAAGAAATCAACCGAGATTCCCTGAGTAGCGACGAGCGAACGGGGAACAGCCCAAAAGTCGATGGTGTTTTAAGAAAACGGTTTGGAAAGGCCGGCCATAGAAGGTGATAGCCCTGTATCTGAAAGGGCACTGTCGATGAAATTGAGTAGGGCGGGGCACGTGAAACCCTGTCTGAACATGGGGGGACCATCCTCCAAGGCTAAATACTACTGACTGACCGATAGTGAACCAGTACCGTGAGGGAAAGGCGAAAAGAACCCCGGTGAGGGGAGTGAAATAGACCCTGAAACCGTATGCGTACAAGCAGTGGGAGCCGACTTGTTCGGTGACTGCGTACCTTTTGTATAATGGGTCAGCGACTTACGTTACGTGGCAAGCTTAACCGAATAGGGGAGGCGAAGGGAAACCGAGTCTGAATAGGGCGAATAGTCGCGTGGCGTAGACCCGAAACCGAGTGATCTATCCATGATCAGGGTGAAGGTGAGGTAACACTTACTGGAGGCCCGAACCCACGCCCGTTGAAAAGGTCGGGGATGAGTTGTGGATAGGAGTGAAAGGCTAATCAAACTCGGAGATAGCTGGTTCTCCTCGAAAGCTATTTAGGTAGCGCCTCATGTATCACTGCCGGGGGTAGAGCACTGTTATGGCTAGGGGGTCATCGCGACTTACCAAACCATGGCAAACTCCGAATACCGGCACGTGTCGAGCATGGGAGACACACGGCGGGTGCTAACGTCCGTCGTGAAAAGGGAAACAACCCAGACCCTCAGCTAAGGTCCCCAAATTGTGGCTCAGTGGGAAACGATGTGGGAAGGCACAGACAGCCAGGAGGTTGGCTTAGAAGCAGCCATCCTTTAAAGAAAGCGTAATAGCTCACTGGTCGAGTCGGCCTGCGCGGAAGATTTAACGGGGCTAAGCCACATACCGAAGCTAGGGATTCAATCGCAAGATTGAGTGGTAGAGGAGCGTTCCGTACGCCTGTGAAGGTGAACTGTAAAGTTTGCTGGAGGTATCGGAAGTGCGAATGCTGACATGAGTAACGATAATGCGGGTTAAAAACCCGCACGCCGAAAGCCCAAGGTTTCCTTGCGCAACGTTAATCGACGCAGGGTGAGTCGGCCCCTAAGGCGAGGGCGAAAGCCGTAGTCGATGGGAAGCTGGTTAATATTCCAGCACCGCGTGTCATTGCGATGGGGTGACGGAGAAGGGTAGGTGTACCGGGCGTTGGTTGTCCCGGGGAAAGGAGGTAGGCATGAATCTTAGGCAAATCCGGGATTCTTTATGCCGAGCACCGAGACGAGTCCTTTGTTGGACGAAGTCACTGATCCCACGCTTCCAGGAAAAACCTCTAAGCTTCAGATGATGCGTGACCGTACCGTAAACCGACACAGGTAGGCAGGGTGAGAATCCTCAGGCGCTTGAGAGAACTCGGGTGAAGGAACTAGGCAACATAGCACCGTAACTTCGGGAGAAGGTGCACCCCAGCGTGTGGCTACATGCGTAGCTGAGCACGCCGGGGTCGCAGTGACCAGGCCGCTGCGACTGTTTATCAAAAACACAGCACTCTGCAAACACGAAAGTGGACGTATAGGGTGTGACGCCTGCCCGGTGCTGGAAGGTTAATTGATGGGGTCAGCCGCAAGGCGAAGCTCTTGATCGAAGCCCCAGTAAACGGCGGCCGTAACTATAACGGTCCTAAGGTAGCGAAATTCCTTGTCGGGTAAGTTCCGACCTGCACGAATGGCGTAACGACAGCGGCGCTGTCTCCACCCGAGACTCAGTGAAATTGAAATCGCTGTGAAGATGCAGCGTTCCCGCGGCAAGACGGAAAGACCCCGTGAACCTTTACTATAGCTTTACACTGAACGTTGAGTTCATCTGTGTAGGATAGGTGGGAGGCTTTGAAGTGTGGTCGCTAGATCACATGGAGCCAACCTTGAAATACCACCCTGATGTGCTTGACGTTCTAACCTCGGCCCGTTATCCGGGTCAGGGACCGTGTATGGTGGGTAGTTTGACTGGGGCGGTCTCCTCCCAAAGAGTAACGGAGGAGCACGAAGGTACGTTCAGCACGGTCGGACATCGTGCAGTGAGTGCAAAGGCATAAACGTGCTTGACTGCGAGATCGACGGATCAAGCAGGTACGAAAGTAGGTCTTAGTGATCCGGTGGTTCTGTATGGAAGGGCCATCGCTCAACGGATAAAAGGTACTCCGGGGATAACAGGCTGATACCGCCCAAGAGTTCATATCGACGGCGGTGTTTGGCACCTCGATGTCGGCTCATCACATCCTGGGGCTGTAGTCGGTCCCAAGGGTATGGCTGTTCGCCATTTAAAGTGGTACGCGAGCTGGGTTCAGAACGTCGTGAGACAGTTCGGTCCCTATCTGTCGTGGGCGTTGGAGATTTGAGAGGGGCTGCTCCTAGTACGAGAGGACCGGAGTGGACGAACCCCTGGTGTTCCGGTTGTCACGCCAGTGGCATTGCCGGGTAGCTACGTTCGGAAGCGATAACCGCTGAAAGCATCTAAGCGGGAAGCGCGCCTCAAGATGAGATCTCCCGGGAGCTTGACTCCCCTAAAGGAACGATGAAGACTACGTCGTTGATAGGCTGGGTGTGGAAGCGCAGCAATGCGTTGAGCTAACCAGTACTAATGATCCGTGCGGCTTGATCATATAACCCTAAGTCGCTTTACCTCAGCACACGTGAAAGACATACCAAACAAACCTGTTACGTCCCCCCTTTGAGAGCGTGAGCGCGAGCTTATGGCTGTGGCGTCAATCCATCGACATCACTCCCAACAGCACCGCGACCCTCCACCCTCTCCCTGGTGAATATAGCTGTGTGGCACCACCCGATCCCATCCCGAACTCGGAAGTGAAACGCACACGCGCCGATGGTAGTGTGGTTCGCCCATGCAAGAGTAGGTCATCGCCAGGGGCTTCATCCAAAACCCTCCAGAGCAATCTGGAGGGTTTTCTTTTGGGCGGATCGAGTAACCTTAATTATCTAGAATGACTGAATAGCCTAGTGCTAAAACTACTGCCGGTAAGGCGCAGAAAGGCCAGGTACACTAATTCGTCACTTTCTGCTGGATTGAGGTAAAGCGTTGCTGCGCTTGAGAGCGCTTGCTCGCCCCACGGATCCACGTTTGGGGCTAGCTGGGGTTTCTGCAACAGTCAGTTCATCAATCCAGCGAATATCCAAATTGCTCGACGAAGTCGGCTTTAAATCTCGCGTAGTCGAACTTCTGGTTCTGTGGGCCAATATTCTCAATCTTGAGTGCGCCCATCAATGAAGCCATGCGTCCAGTCGTGGCCATGTCCATCCCGTGCATCCAGCCGAAAATCAAACCGGCACGGTAGGCATCGCCGCAACCAGTGGGATCCAACACACAGCGGGCTTTGGCCACTGGAATATCCAGCACTCCGTCTTTCGTGTGAACTTCGGAGCCCTGGGGGCCTCTGGTTATCAAATAGGCTTGCACCCGATCAGCGATTGCACGGGTGTCCAGCCCAGTCTTTTCCTGCAGCAAGTTGGATTCATAGTCATTGACGGTGACATAAGTTGCCTGCTCAATCATTCTGGTCAACTCCGCGCCGCTATAGAGCGGCATGGCTTGACCGGGATCAAAAATGAAGGGAATGCTTGCCTCGGCAAATTGCTCGGAATTCTGCAACATGGCTTCGTAGCCGTCGGGACCGACGATCCCGAACTTCACTCCCGCGACATCTCTAACATTGTTCTCGAAAGAGCGCATCATCGCGCCGGGATGAAATGCAGTGATTTGATTGTCGTCGAGGTCTGTCGTGATGAACGCTTGCGCGGTATAGAGGTCTCCCAGCTCTTTCACCTGATCGAGGCGAATTCCGCAGGCCAGAAAGTGCTCTCGGTAGGGTCCAAAATCCTGACCGACCGTGGCCATCGGGATCGGGTCTCCGCCGAGCAGCTTCAGGTTGTAGGCTATGTTTCCTGCACAACCACCGAACTCGCGGCGCATGTCCGGAACCAGGAACGACACGTTCAGAATGTGCACCTTGTCTGGCAGGATGTGATGCTTGAAGCGATCCTGAAAGACCATGATGGTGTCGTAGGCAAGCGAGCCGCAAATCAGCGCTGACATCAGCACTCCAGAAATTGGTGGGATTGGTGGAAGTGGCGGAGTCTCCGCCCGGACGCGGCCGGCTGGCCGCCATCGTGCATGGTAACCGGGCGCGACGCGTAAGGGCAGCGCTGGCTTTGTTTGTATCGTTTCGGAGATTGTCGTTGGACTTGATCGTGCTTTCACGCTGTTGTGTTAAGCGTCGTCTTGCTATGCTATCCAGCTTTTCAATCTCTCACTGGCGCTTTTTTTCCGACGATGTTCAAGAGTCTGCGCGGTCTGTTTTCCAACGATCTGTCCATCGATTTGGGCACCGCCAACACGCTGATCTATGTGCGTGGGCAAGGCATCGTGCTTAACGAGCCATCGGTTGTCGCGATTCGTCACGACCGTCGATCCGGTTCGACGAAGTCGGTCGCCGCAGTCGGTGCCGAGGCCAAGCGCATGTTGGGGCGGACCCCGGGCAACATCACCACGATTCGGCCAATGAAGGATGGCGTCATCGCCGACTTCACCACCACCGAAGAAATGCTTAAACACTTCATTCGAAAGGTGCATCGGTCGCGGTTCTTTCGCCCCAGTCCGCGCGTATTGATTTGCGTGCCCTGCGGCAGTACTTCAGTTGAACGTCGCGCAATCAAGGAGTCGGCGGAGGAAGCGGGTGCTCGGGAAGTGTTCTTGATTGAAGAGCCGATGGCGGCGGCAATTGGAGCGGGAATTCCGATCCACGAGGCCCGCGGCTCAATGGTGCTTGATGTGGGCGGTGGTACCTCCGAAGTTGCGGTGATTTCGCTGAATGGCATTGTTTACTCGCAATCGGTGCGCATCGGCGGGGATCGCTTTGACGAAGCCATCATTAACTATGTTCGGCGGAACCATGGGACGCTCATTGGCGAGACTACCGCCGAGCGGATCAAGATTGAAGCAGGGTGCGCGTTTCCGCAGGCGGAAGTTGTGGAGATTGAGGTGTCCGGCCGCAATCTGGCCGAAGGTGTGCCGCGTAACTTCACCATCAATTCCAACGAGGTTCTCGAAGCCCTGCACGAGCCGTTGTCTGGAATCGTCAGCGCGGTTCGCGGAGCGCTGGAACAGACTCCGCCCGAACTCTGCGCCGACGTGTACGACCGCGGCATCGTGTTGACCGGCGGCGGAGCGTTGTTGCGTGATCTCGACAAGTTGATCTCCGAGGAGACCGGGTTGCATGTGCACGTGGCAGATGACCCCTTGACCTGCGTGGCACGAGGCGGCGGTCGGGCGCTTGAGTTGATCGATATGCACGGTAACGATTTCTTCGCCCCGGAATAACGTCGGGCGGGCGATCCGGGAGTCCTCGCGGTGACGTATTCCGGCAATTCCAGCGGTCCGCTGTTTGCCGAAGGTGGCGCTGGGGCACTGCGGTTGCTCGCCTACCTAATGGTGGCTGTCATCCTCATGGTTGCGGACTTCCGTGGCGGCTACTTGCAACAGCTCCGCGGATGGCTGAGCCTGCTCAATGAACCGCTGTATCGAATAGCATCGTCACCGGCGGTGGCAGCATCCGCACTCCGCGATGCCATGGTTGGTCGACAGAATCTGGCCGCGGACAGAGATGCGCTGCGCTCCGAACTGCTAGTGGCGCAAGCGCAGTTGGGTCGACTCGACGCCGTTCAAAGGGAGAACGAGCGTTTGCGCCAGCTGATGGGTGGCACCCGTGGTCTTCGCCTGCAAGTGCAACTGGCGTCGTTGGCCGATATTGACTTGGATCCGTTTCGTCATCGCATCGTGCTTGACCGCGGAGGCCGCGCAGGAGTGCGCACGGGGCTTGCCATTATCGATGGCTCCGGGTTGGTGGGCCAGGTGACCCAGGTCACCCCAATGCGCGCGAATGCGATTCTCATTTCTGATCCCAGTCATGCCGTGCCAGTTCAGGTCCAACGTTCGGGCTTACGTACGATTGCATTTGGCACCGGCGAGTTGAACCGCTTGGTGATTCCCAATATTCCGCAAAGCGCGGACATTCGCGTAGGTGACTTGTTGATCACCTCCGGCATGGGCGGTGGTTTCCCAGCGGGCTTGCTTGTCGCGCACATCACGCGCTTGCAACCGGATGAAACGCGTCTGTTTGGGTTGGCAGAAGCGCGTCCAGTGGCTGCACTGGATCGCAGTGGTGAAGTGTTATTGGTGTGGGACCAGCCTGCTGATGCGCTGGACGAAATGGGGCCGCCTGCATTGCCGGAGCCACCCACCGAATCACCGAAGCTGCCAGCGGATGCCACGCCAATCGACGAAGCTGCGGTCGATGATCGTGGTCCCAGCCAATGAGCCGTTTGCGGCCCACGCCAGGCCTGTTTGCTGTCAGCGTCGTTGCTTCGTTGCTGCTGGGCTTGATGCCGCTACCCGCCGCCTTGCTTGCGGCAAAGCCCTATTGGATCGCGCTGGTTCTAATCTATTGGCTGCTGGAGGCACCTGACCGCGCGGGTTTGGGCACTGCGTTTCTGATCGGCCTTGCCGCCGATGTCGTTTTTGGGACCTTGATTGGAGAACAAGCGTTGCGCTTGACCATCATTGCGTTCCTGGTTCTGCGCTTTCGCGCACGGTTACGTTTTTTCCCCTTGTCCCAGCAAGCGGTTGCGGTGTTTGCACTGCTGCTCAATGATCGCGTAGTGACCTTGGGTATCCGCGCCTTCAGTGGCGAGGGCCTGCCACCACTGACGTTCTGGCTGGCGCCCGTCGTGGGAACGCTGTTGTGGCCGTGGCTGTTTCTGCTGCTGGATGGGCTCCGGCTGCGCCTGCGCGTGCGCGACCTCTGATCCGAAATGGCTCTGTTGCTTAGGCCGCGGTTTCTGCGCGACGCCGTCGCTGAGCACGCGATGTTTCGCCGGCGTGCGCTGGTGGCGTTCCTGTTGGCGGTTGTGGCCATTGCAATATTGGGTAGTCGTTTTGCTTGGCTGCAAATCGTCCAACACGAGGAATACCTGACCCGTTCTGACGACAACCGCATCAAGCTGCGTCCCATCGTCCCAGCGCGTGGCCTGATCTATGACCGCAGCGGGCGCTTGCTCGCCGACAACGTGCCGGCCTACCGCTTGGAGCTGATTCGTGAGCAAGTGACCGATCTGGAGGAGACGTTGCGTGGGCTGGGTCAGTTGTTGCCCATCGGTGAAGACGAGTTGCTGCGCTTTCGGGCCAGCTGGAAGGCCGAGCGCAGATTCCAGTCTGTGCCACTAAAGTTCCGCTTGAGTGAGGCCGAAGTTGCGCGGTTTGCGGTCAATCGACATCGTTTCAGCGGTGTTGATGTGGTGCCCTATCTCACTCGACGCTATCCGTACGGCGACCTTTTCGGTCATGTCATCGGCTACGTAGCGCGCATCGATGCCGAGGATGCGGAGACGCTGGATCCGGCTCGCTACAGCGGCTCGACTCACATAGGCAAGTCCGGTATCGAACGGCACTACGAAGGTCGCTTGCATGGTGAAATTGGATTCGAGCATGTGGAGGTCAATGCCGAGGGTCGCACCTTACGGGTCTTGGAGCGCACGCCTGCCTCTTCCGGCGAGCATCTTTACTTGACCGTTGATGCTGAGTTGCAACAAGCAGCAGCGGCAGCGTTTGAGGGCCAGCACGGATCGGCGGTGGCCATTGATCCGCGTAATGGCGATGTGCTGGCCATGGTCAGTCTGCCGGGATTTGACCCCAATCCTTTCGTCAATGGCATTGGTCGCGAGGAATACGCCGCCTTGTTGCATTCGGAATCGCGACCCCTGTTCCATCGAGCGGTGAATGGTGGCTATGAGCCGGGCTCAACGATTAAACCCTTTGTCGCGCTAGCGGCGCTGGAGTTGGGCATACGCCGACCCGAGGATCGGGTGTTGTCGACCGGTGCCTATCGCTTGCCTGGACAGGGGCGCGAATATCGCGATTGGCGCAAAGGTGGTCATGGCTATGTCGACTTGCGCGAATCGCTGGCGCAGTCGGTCAACACCTACTTCTACTCGGCCGCCGTGGATATGGGCATTGATCGCATGAGCGCGTACATGCAGCGATTCGGTTTTGGCTCGCCGACAGGAATTGATTTGGCTGGTGACGCCGCCGGCGTGCTGCCCTCGCGTGAATGGAAGCAAGCCACGCAAGGGGTGACTTGGTATCCGGGTGAAACCGTCATCTCTGGCATCGGCCAAGGCTTTTGGGTCACCACACCTTTGCAGTTGGCGCAGGCGACGTCCTTGCTCGCGGTTGGCGGCAGCGGCTTTCCGCCGCGCTTGTTGCGAGCCACGCAACACGGGTTTGATGCGGCAGTGATCGATGAGCCGGTGCGCACCAAGGTGGGCATTGCGGTGGCTGACCTGCGCATGCGCGACGCGGTTGTCGAGGGCATGGTCGCAGTGATGCACGGGCCGACGGGAACCGCGCGCGCGGCCGCAGTGGGGGCTCCCTATTTGATCGCCGGCAAAACGGGCACCGCGCAACGGGTGGGACGCACCGGCGATGCGGCCGTCGATCTTGAACTGCTGCCGTTCAATCTGCGCAATCGCGCCCTGTTCATCGCCTTTGCACCGGCCTACGCACCGACGATCGCGGTGGCGGTGGTGGTGGAGTCGGGTGGTTCGGGCTCACGCGCGGCCGCACCCGTAGCGCGGCGGATTCTGGATGCGTGGTTGTTGCGTGGGATTGCGCGATGAGCATTGCCTCGCTCTTGCTGGATCTGGCCAAGCGTCTACTGGCACCGCGGGTCGACGTGCCATTGCTGATCGGTCTGTTGATGCTCTTGGCAGCGGGCTTGTTGATTCTCTATAGCGC
>Ga0163154_10006302_pt1 | contig 14590 bp, 9 predicted proteins | sample OliLakLV19MP9P1_FD_148649 | JGI IMG/M metagenome (GOLD analysis project Ga0163154, IMG submission 148649) | Freshwater microbial mat bacterial communities from Lake Vanda, McMurdo Dry Valleys, Antarctica - Oligotrophic Lake LV.19.MP9.P1 | ecosystem: Environmental > Aquatic > Freshwater > Lake >... | reverse complement strand
CCGTCTTCCTCGGCTCGTGCACCAACGGCCGGATCGAGGACGACCTCGGCGTCGTACGTCGCGTCCTCGTCGGTCGCCAGCGAGCGCCAGTAGGCGACGGCGGTGTCCCAGTCGGCGCCTCGGGGGGCGTGCGGTCTGCCGCAGAGGTAGTCGAACGTCGTGTCGTCGGGTGCGATCATTCCGGCTCGCGCGCCGGCCTCGATGGACATGTTGCACACCGTCATCCGCGCTTCCATCGACAACGCGCGGATCGCCTCGCCGCGGTACTCCAGCACATAGCCCTGACCGCCGCCGGTACCGATCCGGGCGATCACCGCGAGGATGACGTCCTTGGCCGTAGTGCCCGGCCGCAGGGCGCCGTCGACGGTGATCGCCATGGTCTTGGGCCGTGTCAACGGCAGGGTCTGTGTGGCCATGACGTGCTCGACCTCACTCGTGCCGATGCCGAAGGCGAGCGCGCCGAAGGCACCGTGCGTGGAGGTGTGACTGTCGCCGCAGACCACCGTCAGGCCGGGCTGCGTCAGGCCCAGCTGCGGACCGACGACGTGCACGATGCCCTGCTCGACGTCGCCGAGGCTGTGCAGCCGGATGCCGAACTCGTGGCAGTTGCGCCGCAGCGTGTCGACCTGTGTCCGGCTGACGAGGTCCGCGATCGGCTGGTCGATGTCGGTGGTCGGGACGTTGTGGTCCTCGGTGGCGATCGTGAGGTCCGGTCGTCGCACGTCACGACCGCTCAGCCGCAGCCCGTCGAACGCCTGCGGGCTGGTCACCTCATGGATCAGATGCAGGTCGATGTAGAGCAGGTCCGGCTCACCGCCGTCGCCGCGACGCACCAGATGCGCGTCCCACACCTTCTCTGCCAGGGTTTTCGCCACACGAGCCTCCATCAGCGGGCGCCGGCTTGCCGTCTTGCACTGTGAGACGGCAGTATCAATTCGTGGACAAGCATAGCGGTGTCGGAGTGCTGGACAAGGCCGCCGCCGTGCTGTCCGCTCTGGAGTCGGGGCCGGCCTCGCTGGCGCAGCTGGTTGCGGCCACGGGATTGGCCCGGCCGACCGCCCACCGCCTGGCCGTGGCGCTGGAGCATCACCGGCTGCTGACACGTGACACGCAGGGCAGGTTCGTCCTCGGTCCGCGCATCGCCGAACTCGCTGCGGCGGGCGGCGAGGACCGGCTGGCGGCGGCCGCGACGCCGATCCTGGTCGCGCTGCGGGATCACACCGGCGAGAGCGCGCAGCTGTACCGGCGCCAAGGCGAGCAGCGGGTGTGCGTCGCGGCTGCCGAGCGCCCCACGGGCCTGCGCGACAGCGTGGCGGTGGGTGCCGTGCTGACCATGCAGGCGGGATCGGCCGCGCAGGTGCTGCTGGCGTGGGAGGACGCCGACCGGATGCAGCGCGGCCTGACCGGCGCCCGGTTCACTGCCACGACCGTGGCCGCGGTCCGTCGCCGCGGCTGGGCGCAGTCGGCGGGCGAACGGGAAGTGGGAGTGGCCTCGGTCTCGGCGCCGGTACGCGGCCCGAACGGCCGGGTGGTGGCGGCGATCTCGATCTCGGGGCCGATCGATCGACTGGGTCGCCAGCCCGGCCGGGTGCACGCCCTGGCAGTGATGGGCGCCGCGAACCGGCTCAGTGACGTCCTGAGACGAGGGGGACGGCCCCCGGCCATGTGACCGGGGGCGCGCTGTAGCCCCGACCGGATTCGAACCGGCGCTACCGCCTTGAGAGGGCGGCGTGCTAGGCCACTACACAACGGGGCCGTGATCGTCCTCGTCCAACCCGTGACAGACTCACGGGCGTGACGCTGGGGTACCAGGACTCGAACCTAGACTAACTGAACCAGAATCAGTTGGGCTGCCAATTACCCCATACCCCATGGGGCATGCCGCATCGCTACGGCGTGCGGACGAAGGATAGCCGACGCCCGGGACTCACGGCCAACGACGGGAAGCAGCGGAGGGGCACCGATGATCGAACGAGGCGCGCCGCCGCGCGGCCGCCGCCGCTCCTGGGGCAGTCCCGTACCGATCGTGGTCACCGTACCCATCCTCGTCACCCTCGCGCTGGGTCTTGCGGCCTGCGGCGTCGGCCGCAGTGCCGGGGTCCAGGCGAGCGGTAGCGATCCCTCGGCTGCAACCCCGGCTGCGACAGTCCCGGTCAGTGCCGAGGCGGGGCCGGCGCAGGCACCCTCGTCGCCGAACGCACCAGTCCCCTCGTCCCAAGCTCCCTCGGAGCAGCCTTCGCGAGCGGTGACGATCGCCTTCGCGGGCGACATCCACGCGGAGGGACCCGCGAAGGTCGTCGCCAGTACCGGCCTGGGTGAGATCTCGGCCGTGCTCAGTGCCGCCGACGTCGCCGTCGTCAACCTCGAGACCGCCATCGTCACCAGTGGCGACGCGGTCGCCGAGCCCAAGACCTACACCTTCAAGACCTCACCGTCGGTACTGGCAGGCCTTGCCGCCAGCGGCGTCGACGTGGCGAGCATGGCCAACAACCACGGCATGGATTACGGCCGGATCGGGCTCGCGGACTCCCTCGACGCGATCGCGGCCAACCCCGTTCCCCGGGTCATCGGGATCGGCGCCACCGCGGCGCAGGCGTGGGAGCCCTACGTCACCGAGGTCGGCGGCCGCACCATCGGCGTGATCGGCGCCACCGACGTGCTGGAGAGCGAGTCCTGGGTCGCTCAGGGCGATGTCGGTGGCCTGGCGAGCGCGAAGAACGCCAGCGAGGAGACGCTGATCGCCGCCGCCGCGGCGCTGGCGCAGCAGGTGGACATCGCAGTGGTGTTCCTGCACTGGGGCCGGGAGCTGGAGGTCTGCCCGACGGATCGCCAGCAGGCGCTGGCGACCAGGCTGGCCGACGCCGGAGTGGACATCGTGGCCGGGTCGCACGCCCACGTGCTGCAGCCGGTCGAGTCGGTGACCGGGCCATCCGGGCACACCGCGACCGTGGCCTACGGCCTGGGCAACTTCGCGTGGTACCACTCTCGCGAACCGAGCAGTATCACCGGTGTGCTCACCGTGACCGTCGAGCCCGACGACAGCCGATCCACCTCGTGGCAACCCGCCAAGATCGGCAGTGGGCTGCCCACCCCCCAGGGTGATCCGTTGCCCGTTCCTGTGACCGGCTGCTCCTAGGTGACGGGTATCGCATCCCCGGCGGCGCCATCGCCCGCTGAGTCGCCCCTCACCGGGCCGCCCGGGGCGCCGGCGCGAACCTCGTCGCCGGCGACCACGACACTGCCCGCGCTGCTGGTTCGGGTGCCCCTGGGGGCGGCGGTCGCCCTCACCCCGGTCATGGCGGCTGCGGGCCTGTTCCAGCAGTTCGGCTGGTGGCAGCCCGTGACAGCGTTCGGTGCCCTCGCGGTAGGGATCGTCATGGCGGTGCTCGTCACGAGACGGATGCCGGTGCCGACCGTGCCGGCATGGGCGGCGCTGGCCATCCTGGTGATCGCGGTCGCCGCCGGCCTGTGGGCAGGTCTGACCCACGGCGAGCACGTCGCGGTCCGCCGCGACGCCGGGGCCTACGCAACGTATGCCCTGTCGCTGGCCCACTTCGGCGGTGTGCCCATCGACCCGCAGCTCAGCATCTTCGGCCTGTCCGCGACCGACTCGGTGGTGCGGGTCAGCGCCGGGGCCAATTACCAGGTGCCCGTGGTGGTCGACGGCAGCGTGGTCGATCTCAGCGTCGTGCCGCAGTTCCTCATCGGCAACCCGGCGGTCCTGACGCTGGGATGGTGGGCCGCGGGCTGGGCGGGGCTGTTCGCCATGCCGGCGATCATCGGTGCTCTCGCGCTGTGCGCCTTCGGGGCGCTCGGCTGCCTGGTGGCTGGCCCACGCGTCGCCGTGGTCGCGACGCTGGCACTCGCGGTGTCACAACCCATCCTGCTCGTCCTGCGGCAGACGTACTCCGAGCCGCTGTCGCTGCTGATGCTGCTGGCCGCCGCCGTGGCCGCAGTGCTGGCGGTCCAGGCGGGCCGCCACCAGGGCACACCCGCCAGGTACCTCGGCGCGCTGGCCGGGGGCCTGCTCGCCGCGAACCTGTTCGTCCGCATCGATGCGGCGCGCGAGATCATCCTGTTGATTCCGGTCCTGACCCTGCTGGCACTGACCCGCAACCGCTCATTGTCGGGTTGGGTGGTCGCCCTCGTTGCAGTCGGGATCGCTGCCTACGGCGCGGCCACGCCGTGGTCATCTCCCTACCTGCGACAGATCTCGGCTTCCCTGATCGTGCTGATCGCGGCCGGGATCGTGCTTGCCGTTGTCAGTGCGGCTGTGGTTGCCGGCTCGTTGGTGATACCACCAGCACTGCGACGTCGCATCGTGGCAGTGACCCCGGCCACGGCCGCCCTCGGCTTCCTCGCCGTGGCCGCGTTCCTGGTGTCGCGGCCGCTGTGGCTGGTCGACCGACGGATCTCCGAGCTGCCGGGAGCCGATGACTTCGTCGCCGCCCTGCAACGCGAGCAGGGGCTCGCGCTTGACCCGACCCGGACGTACGCCGAGAACTCGGTGATCTGGGTGGCCTGGTGGGTGGGCGTGCCCGCATTGCTGCTGGCGACAGCTGCCGCCGCCGTGGCGCTGCGCCGGGGGCTGCGCGAGGCGGGCGATGGTGGCGTACCCGGCTGGTTGGTGCCGCTGGCCGTCGGCGTGGCATCGACGGTGCTCAGCCTGTACCGCCCGGCGATCACGCCGGACCATCCGTGGGCAGACCGCCGGCTCGTCACCACGGTGCTGCCGACCGTCCTGCTGCTGGCGGCGGTCGCGGTCGCATGGTTGGCAGGGCGGGCGGGCGACCCACGCGGCTGGCGACGGACGGGCACGGCGGCCGTCGGCGCCGCCCTACTCGTGGTTCCCGCGGCTACCGCGACCGCGCCGGTCGCCGCTGCCCGGACCGAGCTCGGTCAGCCCGCCGCGGCCGAGGCGGTCTGCGGCGCACTGCCACCGCGCGCCGCCGTCATCGCCGTGGACCACCAGTCGCGGGTCGAGTGGACCCCCGTGCTCCGCGCGGTGTGCGGCGTACCGATCGTCGGGATGTCGCAGCGAGGCGGCGAGGCGGTGGCGGCCATCGCCGCCGATATCCAGGCCGCCGCGGCCGGTGCCCGGCGCAACGGCTACCAACCCGTGGTGCTCAGCGGCAGTTCGGGCACCGTCGCGGCGCTGGAATGGGACTGGGATCTCGTCGCCACCGTCGCTGCCCTGGAGCCGCAGCGGCTGCTGGTACAACGCCCCGATGGCACCCGGGCGCTGACCCAGCAGCTGTGGCTCGCCTCGCCGCCTGAGTAGCGCACGTTGCTAGGGTGCCGATCATCATGCTGGACACCGCTGCAGTAGACGGCTTGTTCGCGGCCGACCTGACCGAGGTCGAGGAGTACGAGCGGCGCTACCCGCCCCGGGAGCTGCCCGAGGGCGCCCAGGTCACCCGCTTCGCCCCCTCCCCGACCGGCTCGGTCCATGTCGGCGGCCTGTATGTGGCCATGGTCTGCCAGGACCTGGCGCGGCACAGCGGCGGGCGCTACCTGGTGCGCATCGAGGACACCGATCAGGCCCGCGAGGTCCCCGGCGCGCTGGCGCAGTTCACCCGGGCCTTCGGCTACCTCGACCTCGTGGCCGACGAGGACGTGACCGCCGGACTCTACGGCCCCTACCGGCAGTCCGAGCGCGAGCTGATCTACCACTCCTACGCCCGCGAGCTGCTGCGCCGCGGCCTCGCGTATGTGTGCTTCGCGACCAGGGAGGAGCTCACCCAGCTCACCACCCGGCAGGAATCGCTCAAGGTCCCGACCGGCTACTACGGCGAGTGGGCGATCTGGCGCGATGCCGATCCGGCCGCGGTCACCGCGAAGCTGGCCGAGGGCGCCCCCTACGTCGTGCGGTTCCGCTCCCCCAACACCGTCGGCCGGGTCGCCTACGTCGATGAGATCCGGGGCCGGCTGGAGCACGAGGACAACCGCAACGACGCCGTCATCCTCAAGTCGTCGGACTCCTCGCCCCGCTTGCCGACATACCATTTCGCCCACGCCGTCGACGACCACCTGATGCGGGTGACCACGGTGATCCGTGGCGAGGAGTGGATCTCCTCGGTGCCGTTGCACCTGCAGTTGTTCGACGTGCTGGGCTTCGAGCGCGTCCGCTACGCCCACGTCGCACCGCTGATGAAGCTGATCCCCGGGGGCAAGCGGAAACTGTCCAAACGCAACGATCCCGAGGCCGCTGTCGACTTCTACATCGAGTCCGGCTACCCGGCGCCCGCCGTGACCTACTACCTGCGCGGCCTGGCCAACGCCCGGCTCGCCGAGGTGCCGTTGCCGCAGGCGCTGGCGACCCCGTTGCGCCTGGACGAGTTCGGCGTCGCCGGGCCGCTCGTCGATCTCGCGAAGCTGGACGACCTCAGCGGCGACCATGTGGCCTCGTTGAGCGGACCGCAGGTCATGACGGAGCTGGCGTCGTGGGCGAGCCGGTTCGATCCGGAGGTGGCCGACGTGCTGATCGCCGAACCGGACCTGGCGCTGCGGGCGCTGGCGGTCGAGCGCGAGGGCGTCGACAACCCACGCAAGGACCTCAAGAGATGGTCCGACTTCCGCGCGGCCTACGGCTTCTTCTTCCCACAGCTGTTCATCCCGCTGCGCGGCCCGGACGACGACCGGGTGGTCCTGGCGGGCCTGCCCGGCCAGGCGGCGGCAGGCTTCGTCCGCGATCTGCTGGACGGGTACAAGCAGTTGCCCGACGGTGCTGAATGGTTCGATCAGATCCGCGAGGCCTCGCTGCGCAACGGCTTCGCTCGCAGTCCCAAGGACTACAAGCGCGACCCCGCTGCCTACCTCGGATCCATCCGCGAAGCTGCTCAACTGGTCCGGGTGGCGGTGACCGGGTCGACGCGCAGCCCGGACCTGCACGCGATCAGCCAGGCCATCGGTGAGGCGGAGTTCACCCGCCGGCTGCGCCTCCTGCTCGCGCCGTTCTCGCCCGGCTGAACCGGCGCCTCAACGCACGGAGACCTGCCGGCGCAGTAGGCCGTAGACGAACCCGTCGGTCAGCGCCTCCCAGGATGCCTCGACCACGTTGGGGCCGACGCCGACGGTCGTCCAGGTCCTGCTGTCGTCGGCGGTCTCCAGCAGCACCCGGGTGGAGGCATCGGTGCCGTGCGCCGAGTCGAGGATGCGGACCCTGAAATCGATCAGATCGAAGTCCGCCAGTTCCGGATAGGTCGGCCCCAGCGCCAGTCTCAGCGCGGCATCCAGGGCATTGACCGGGCCGTTGCCCTCACCTGTCGCCACGACCCGGCGGCCGCCGGTGGTCAGCTTGACGGTCGCCTCGCTCGTCGCCTCGCCACTGGCCGTACCGGCCACACGCTCCGTGATGACCCGCCAGGACTCGATCTCGAAGAAGGTCGGGACCCCCTCGCCGAGTCGCAGCGCCAGCAGCTCGAACGAGGCGTCCGCGGCCTCGTAGGTGTAGCCCAACGCCTCGTTGGCCTTGACGGCCTCGGTGATCGAGGCGACCAGTTCCCGCTCGGACAGGTCGAGCCCCAGCTCACGGCCCTTGAGTTCGATGCTGGCGCGCCCGGCCATCTCCGAGACCAGCATCCGCATGTCGTTGCCCACCTCGCGGGGGTCGACGTGCTGGTAGAGGGCGGGATCGACCCGGATCGCGCTGGCGTGCAGCCCGGCTTTGTGGGCGAAGGCGCTGGACCCTACGTAGGGCTGGCGCGAGTAGGGCGGCACGTTGGTGATCTCGGAGATGGCGTGGGAGATCCGAGACGCCTCCGCGAGCCCGCCCGGGCGCAACACCGCGGCATGCCGCTTGAGTTCGAGGTTCGCGACGATCGTCACGAGGTCGGCGTTGCCGGTCCGCTCGCCGTAGCCGTTGATCGTCCCTTGCACGTGCATCGCACCGGCGTCGACAGCCGCCAGGGTGTTGGCGACCGCGCAGCCGGTGTCGTTGTGACAGTGGATGCCCAGCGGCGCCCCGGTCGCCGTTCGCATGTCGGCGACGATCGCTCCGACCCGGTCGGGCAGGTGACCACCGTTGGTGTCGCACAGCGCGACCACCTCGGCACCGGAGTCGACGGCTGCCCGCACCACCTCGATGACGTACCCCCGGTCCAGGAAGTACCCGTCGAAGAAGTGCTCGGCGTCGACGAACACCCGTCGCCCCTCCGCCACCAGCAACCGGACGGTGTCGGCGATCATCGAGATGTTCTCCGCCGGCGTGGTCCGCAGGGCGAGCTTGACGTGATCGGTGTGGCTCTTGGCGACGAGGGTGACCACCGGCGCCAGGGATTCCAGCAATGCCCGCACCTGCGGGTCGTCCTCCGCCTTCAGCCCCGGCCGGCGGGTGGCGCCGAAGGCCGCGAGCAAGGCGTGTTTGAGCCGCAACTCTTCGGCCGCGACCGCGAAGAACTCGGTGTCCTTGGGGATGGCGCCGGGCCAGCCGCCCTCGATGAACCCGACACCGAGGTCGTCGAGGTGGCCGGCGATCGCCAGCTTGTCGGCCACCGACAGGCTCAGCCCCTCCTGCTGGGCGCCGTCGCGGAGCGTCGTGTCGTAGACCTGCAGCCCAACGAGATTATCGACGGCCGGGCCCGTGGCATTCATGCCAACCTCCGCAGCCACCCGCGGGTGTCGGCGGTCCGGCCGTACTGGATGTCGAGCAGGGCCCGACGCAGCGCCGAGGTCACGGCACCGGAAGTGCCCTGCCCGTGCCTGACCTCGCCGGCGTCCCAGACCAGCCGGCTGATCGGAGTCACCACAGCGGCGGTACCGCAGGCGAACACCTCGACGATCGTGCCGTCGGCAGCGCCACGCTGCCACTCCTCGATCGAGATCCGGCGCTCGGTGACCTCGTGGCCGAGGTCCTTGGCCAGCTCGATCACCGACGAGCGCGTGACGCCCTCCAGAATGGTGCCGGTCAGGCTGGGCGTGACGAGCGAGCCGTCGGCGTAGACGAAGTACAGATTCATGCCGCCGATCTCCTCGACCCAGCGGCGTTCCACAGCGTCGAGGAAGCACACCTGATCGCAGCCGTGCGCCAGTGCCTCCTGCTGCGCGGCGAGGCTGGCTGCGTAGTTGCCGCCGCACTTCGCCGCGCCGGTTCCACCCGGGGCCGCCCGGGTGAAGTCGGTGCTCAGCCAGATCGAGACAGGGGTGAGCCCGCCGGTGGCGAAGTAGGCCCCGGCCGGTGAGGCGATGAGCAGGTATCGGACCTCCCGAGCCGGTCGCACCCCCAGGAAGGATTCGGTCGCGAACATGAACGGCCGCAGGTAGAGGCTGGACTCCGCCCTGGTGGGCACCCACGCACGGTCCGCCTCCACGAGGGTCCGCAGCGATTCCAGGAACACGGCCTCGGGCAGCTCGGGCAGCGCGAGCCGACGTGCGGAACGCGCGAATCGGGCGGCGTTGGCATCCGGGCGGAAGGCCCACACGCTGCCGTCGGCGTGGTGGTAGGCCTTGAGCCCCTCGAAGATCTCCTGGCCGTAGTGCAGCACAGCCGCGGCTGGATCCAGCTGGATCGGGGCGTAGGCGGTCAGGCGAGCGTCGTGCCAGCCGGCCTCGGGTGTCCAGCTCGCCGTGACCATGTGATCGGTGAAGTACCGGCCGAAACCGGGATCATCGAGAATCGCTGCTACCTCGCCCGGGGGTCGCCCGGTGACGGGGTCGGCGGCGAATCGCAGATCGGTCGCGGTCATGGTGGCAGCCTCCTGGCACGGTGAAGTCCGCCCAGCCTAGGGGCCCGCCGGGCCCGGCCCCGGGTAGTCCGCCCAGGGCTTGGCCTGTGGCCGCACAGTCCAGTCGATCAGACGTGGTCGCGAGGCGAGACCAGGGCCGCTCGGACGTGATCACGGGGTGACAGGCGAATCGCACGGACGTGGTCGCACGGGCTGGTGAGGGCGACAAGGGTCATGTCGTGGCCTTTCGGTGTGGGCAGCTGGCCGAGATCGGCATTCTGTGGCGAATCGGGCGGCCATTCGAGTGACGCTGACTCGCTCAAGATATACCGTCGGTTTAGATTTCCACCACGCAAAGCGAGAATCTTGGCTGACGTCCCGATATCGCTCACCTGTGCGTCGCGAAGCCTCCTGGTTCGGCCCAGCGAGGCTACGCATTGTCATCAGGCCGCGCTCACGCGGGACGCAGGTGATCCAGCACCCGGCGCGAGACCTCCTTGGTCAGCACCGGCTCGTTCGGTTCGCGGCCCGAGATCGCTCGGTGGACGGCCTCGCGCAACCGACCGGCCGCCGCCACGTGCCCCAGATGATCCAGCAGCAGGACCGCCGACAGTACGGCGGCGGTCGGGTCCGCGACGCCGGTGCCCGCGATGTCGGGCGCAGAACCGTGAACGGGCTCGAACATGCTCGGCGACGTGCGGTCAGGATTGACATTGCCGCTGGCCGCCAGACCGATACCACCCGTGACCGCGGCCGCGAGGTCGGTGATGATGTCACCGAAGAGGTTGTCGGTGACGACCACGTCGAGGACCTGGGGCCTGGTCACCATGGTGATGGTGGCCGCGTCGACGTGCAGGTAGTCGACGGTGACGTCCGGGTACTCGGAGTTGACGCGGTCGACCGTGCGGCGCCACAGGTGCCCGGCGTGCACCAGCACGTTGTGCTTGTGCACCAGGGTGAGCCGGCGCCGCGGCCGGCGCTCGGCACGGGTGAAGGCGTCGCGGACCACTCGCTCGACCCCGAAGGCGGTGTTGACGCTGACCTCGGTCGCGATCTCGTGCGGCGTCCCTACCCGTAACGCCCCGCCGTTGCCGACGTAGGGGCCCTCGGTGCCCTCGCGGACCACGACGAAGTCGATCGGACCCGCGTCCAGCACCGCGGGCGACAGCGGGCTGGGTGCCCCGGGCAGCAGTTCGCTGGGCCGCAGGTTGACGTAGTGGTCCAGCGCGAAGCGCAACCGCAGCAGCAGGCCCCGCTCCAGAACGCCGGACGGCACCCCTGGGTCGCCGACCGCACCGAGCAGGATCGCGTCGGCCGTCCGCAACTCGTCGATCTCGTCGTCGGTGATGGTCTCGCCGGTGCGGTGCCAGCGGGCGGCGCCGAGGTCGACGTCCCGGGTCCTCACGTCCACCCCGTCCGGGACGAGGGCGGCGCGCAGCGCGTCGACGGCGACGGCCGTCACTTCGGGTCCGATGCCGTCGCCACCGATGACGGCGATGTCCAGGGTGGTCACGGCTGGTGAGCCTAGCGCCGCGCCCGCGCAGCCCGGATCAGCGAGCCAATGGAAAATCTATGGACCGAATTCGCTGAGCGCCGATCCGCAACGCCAGCTCCGCGAGCAATTCGTCCGGAACGGCGGAATCGACACTGAGAACCGACAATGCGGAACCGCCGGCGGCGGCCCGCCCGACTTGCATCGACGCGATATTGATCTGGTGCGACCCGAGGAGCTGGCCGATGACACCGATGACGCCTGGGCGATCGGCGTACCACAGCACCAGGAGGTGCTCGGCGAACGGCACCTCCAGGTCGTGACCGTCGATCTCGACGAGTTTGTGAATCTGTGACGGCCCGGTGAGGGTGCCCCCGACGGAGCGGACCTGCCCGTCGGTGAGGATGCCGCGCACCGTGATCGTGTTGCGGAACTCCCCCGCGTCGGCCTCGGTGACCAAGCGGACCGCCACGCCGCGCTCGGCTGCCAGGGCCGGGGCGTTGACGTACGTGACCTGCTCGGCGACGACGTCGATGAAGACCCCCTTGAGCGCGGCGAGTTGCAGAACCGAGACGTCCAGCGCCGCGATCTGTCCCCGGACCTCGACGTCGACCGCCGCGGGGACCTCCTCGCACATCGCCGTCAGCATGCGGCCGAGCTTCTCCGCGAGCCCGATCCCCGGCCGGACGTCCTCGTCGATGGCGCCACCGGCGACGTTGACAGCATCGGGTACCAGCTCGCCCGCCAGCGCGAGCCGGACGGACCGGGCGACGGCGATTCCGGCCCGTTCCTGCGCCTCGGCCGTCGAAGCCCCGAGGTGCGGGGTGACGACGACACTGTCGAAGCCGAACAGCGGCGACTGCGTCGTCGGTTCGACCGTGTACACGTCGATGCCGGCGCCGGCCACCTGACCGTCGCGGATCGCCGCGGCCAGCGCCGCCTCGTCGACGATGCCGCCCCGTGCGGCGTTGACGATGCGCAGCCCCGGGCGCGCCTTGGCCAGCTCGTCAGCGCCGATCAGGCCGATGGTCTCGGGCGTCCTCGGCAGGTGCACGGTCACGAAGTCGCTGACCTCGAGCAGCTCGTCCAAGGCGAGCAGGCGCACCCCCATCTGGGCGGCCCGGGCCGGCGTGACGTACGGGTCGTAGGCCACCATCTCCATCCCGAAGCCGGCCATCCGCTGCGCCACGAGAGCGCCGATCCGGCCGAGCCCGACGATGCCCAGGGTCTTCTCGAACAGCTCGACGCCGGTGTAGCGGTTGCGGGCCCAGGTACCCGACTTCAGCGCGGCGCTCGCCGGGGCGATATTGCGGGCGCACGCCAGCAGCAGCGCGATCGCGTGCTCAGCGGCCGAGACGATGTTGGACGTCGGCGCGTTGACGACCATGACGCCGGCCTGGGTGGCGGCAGCGACGTCGACGTTGTCGAGGCCGACGCCGGCTCGCGCCACGACCGTCAGGTGCGGCGCCGCGGCGAAGACCTCCGCGTCCACCCGCGTCGCCGAGCGCACCAGCAACGCGTCGGCGTCGGCCACCGCGGCCAGCAGCACGGACCGGTCGGTGCCGTCGCATTCCACGACATCGAAGTCCGGTCCCAGCGCCTCCAGGGTGGCCGGGCTGAGCTTCTCGGCGATGACGACGCGGGGCCTGGTCACGACCGCTCACGCTACCCGGAGCGACCGCCCTCGCCCGACCGTCGCCAGGCGGTGAAGGACGCCAGCGATCCGGAGCCGGGCCGGATCAGCCACGGCCAGGGGTGGACTTGCACCGGGGCGATGGCCCTGGCGCGGCGGCCGAAGCCAGGTACGGGCGCGTACGTGACGGCCACCGGGCGACCGACGAGGACCTCGACCGGGTCACCGGCGTAGACCTCGACCACTCGCCGCGTGGCGAGGTCGGCGATGGTCTCGGTGAGGAAGACCAGCCGCTTTCCGGACAGCCGCAGCCGGGCCAGCAGCGGTACGTCGAAGACCACAACGGCAGGCAGAGCCGAGAGCGCCGACAGTGCCGGGTCGGCGTCGCCGAGGCTCTCGAACGTCAGCCACACGGCATCGGGGTCGCCGCTGATCCGTGCCGTCGACGGGCCGGCGGTGGTGGCCGGGTCGCGGTCGTGCCGCAGCCTCTCGGGTGGCGCCACCGTGGGCCCCGGCTGCGCATCGGGCCAGTCCTCGACCGGGCACGCGTGCCGCAGCGCGCATGTGCCGCAGAGTCCGGGCGCCCGCTTCCGGACCTGCCACCGACTGAACCCGTAGGGCTTGCCGGTGCCGGTGCCCACGGTCCATTGCCAGCCCACCCGGTTGGCGGCGCGCGACCCGTCGAGCAGGTGGGTGAAGAACCGGTCCTCGCCCTGTCGCCAGTCGCGCCCGCCCCGCACCGTCCACTGCGAGGCCAGCCACATCCGGGTCTGGTTGACCAGCCAGCCGTCGCGTTCCAGCTCGGCGGTCACCAGTGACATGCACGCCATGTCGTCGTTCCAAGGGTCCGCCATGGGAACGACCGAAGGTGGTTCGTGGCGCAGCGAGCGGCCCAGCTCGGGGCCTAGCCGCGCGTAGACGTGCCTGGCGTACTCCTGCCACATCAGCTCGTCGCGGTACTTCGTCCGGTCTGACGACGACGCGTCCGCCACGGCGTGCCACACATCGGGAAGCGTGATCAGCCCGTAGCGGATGTAGGGGCTGAGCCTGCTGGCGCCGCGGCGCTGCGGCGGCCAGACCTCGTTGCGGGCTCGGGCGTAGCCGGTGATGTCCAGCGTAGCCAGTGCCCGGTCGGCGGCAGCCTGGCCGCCCCGGAACGCCGTGCTGGCCACGACGCCATCGCGACCCTCCGCCGTCAGCGCGCCCAGGTGCTGGCGGACCCACTCCACCTCCTCGCCCGGTGCCGGCGTCGGGATCTGGTTGGTGTGCCTCATCCGGCGCTTCGGATCCGGATCGGGCCCTTGGCCGTGCTCGGGTCCACGACACCACCGCCCTGGGTGATTTCCACCTCGCCCGCCGCGACCAGTCGGCGTGCCGCGGACCTCGCCGGCTCCATCAGGTGGCGCCAGTCGCCATCACCAGCCACGGCGCGGGCCGCCTCGCTAGGGCAGATCGTGGCGCCCCTCGCTCGCTGCTCCAGCAGATGGAGGATGGCCGACTCCAGGTCGGTGTCGAGCGGGGTCCGGCGCCGCGCCCGGCAGGAGCTGGAGCAGTATCGGACTGCGTCCCAGTCGCGCTCCCACTTCCGGCGCCATTGGATCGTGCGCCCGCACGACACGCACGTCTTGTCCTTAACGCTCACCTTGTCCTCAACACTCACCTTGTCCTCAACACTGACCTTGTCCTCAACACTGACCTTGTCCTCAACACTGACCTTGTCCTCAACACTGACCTTGTCCTCAACACTGACCTTGTCCTCAACACTGACCTTGTCCTCAACACTGACCTTGTCCTCAACACTGA
>Ga0163154_10006298_pt1 | contig 14594 bp, 15 predicted proteins | sample OliLakLV19MP9P1_FD_148649 | JGI IMG/M metagenome (GOLD analysis project Ga0163154, IMG submission 148649) | Freshwater microbial mat bacterial communities from Lake Vanda, McMurdo Dry Valleys, Antarctica - Oligotrophic Lake LV.19.MP9.P1 | ecosystem: Environmental > Aquatic > Freshwater > Lake >... | reverse complement strand
CGGTTGGGGTACATACACCCCTATGGTAACTTCCTTACATCTGTATAGTGCAGAAACAAGGGGAGTAATATGGATGTTCCAGAAACTACTAGCGATTTTGGCGATTCCGGCAGTGAGACTGATAGCAGCTTTGGCTTTGAAGATAGCGAGGTCGGAACTGGAGAAGAGACTGATTCCAGCAGTGATAGCGAAACTAGCAGAAGCTCAGAAGAATCTGGACGAGAATCCAGATCCAGAAAGCAAGAAGCCGCTGTAAAGAAGTTCAAACTCTCCCGCGGGGAATTCGAAGAAAAAGACCTTCTGGCCCTCGCGGAGGCTGCTTTTCGTTTGCACGATGACCAACGAGACATGCTTTCGGACCCTTCAAAGTGGGCTAATGCAGCAAAAAAAGCCGGGCTGAGTCTAGATGACTTTGTCAAAGATCGTATTGCTGAATTAGTCGAAGAAGAGTCCCTCACAAAAGAAGAAAAAGCTTACCGTGACGAAAAACGCGAACTCGAACAGCTCAGAAAAGAGCGTGAAGAGTCTAAACGTTCACAGTACACGGCTAAAGCTGAAGCAAAAATACAAAGTGAATTGACTGAACTGCAAAACATGCACGGCTTTCGCCCTGATGGCCCCGTGTTACAACGCGCCCTTGATTATCGCATAGCGGCCCTTGATGCAGGCAAACAAGTATCACTAGTTCAATGCTATCAAAAGGCAGCTAAAGACCTCTCGGGGGACGATGCATTCTCGTACCTCGATAGTGTACCCGATGAGAAATTGCTTGAACACGTTTCGCCCAAAGCATTGGCACGTATCGAAAAGGCACTCGCTAATAAGTACCGTCAATCGAGTAAAGTTCCATCGTTCCGTCCCGGACAGCCGGCCGCGGAAGCTAAAAAATCGTCACAACCCACGTCGGGCTGGGACGCTCTTGATCAGAAATACGGAGGTCGTTAATGACTGTTTCCTTTCAATTGCGAGACTCACAGCTCGCCGCATCGCAAAACTTGCAGACTATTACACTAGTCGCATCCATAGCCACAGGGGCGCTTACCCTCGTTTCAACTTACGCAGTACCCGCAATCGCGGTTGATGCAGCGGGTGACTCGACCCAAGCGGCTGTCAATGCCTTGTTGGAATTTGACTCGGCGGGTGTGGCCCTCTCAACTACTTCTACATCCGAAATTGCATACACCACAGCGTGCGGTGCTACCGCCCTCGGAGTCGATGCAGTTGCTGTTATCGTGAAATGTGGGGACGTTAAAAAGGTTCTCGGTGCTGAAATTATTCAGTACCAAGCTGCAAGTGCCATCGTCGGGCAATACGTTGCCGGAACTACTACTGTACCGCCCGATACATTGACTGAAACTCTGTACAAAACACCGGCGGGAAACATCTTCTTGCGTGCGGTTTTGACTGGGTGTGACACGACAGACGGCGTTATTGTTATCCGTATTCATTGCTTAATGAAATAATAAAGGGGATTTAAATCATGGCTCAGTTAACTAGTCAGCAGACAATTGAACTAGCAAAAAAGGTCTTTGGCAAAGCGGTCGACGCATTGCCTGTTGTTTCCGAATTGCAAAAAGATATCCAGTTCTTGAATATGGAGAAAATCGGGGACGCGTATAAGCCCTTCGTTCTGCTCGAATTTGAATCCGGTATTACGTTTGCTGGTACACTCGCAGAAGCTTCTAATATTAACCCTGCAGTATCCGGTGCGGGTAAACAGGCTGAAGTTTCGGCTAACGTTTCCGTTATGAACTCACTAGTTCCCTGGGGATTTATCGCCCGTACGGCGCAAGGCGGGGAGAAGTCTTTTTACCAGGGCACGAAACATATCTTCAAACAGAACCAAGTGTCCCATGCACGTTTCTTGATGATTGCGGCTCTCTATGGTCGCGACAATCTCGGTCATATATCCTATCTCACCGGTAACTTCCGTGCCGTCGCACTGACAACGGGTACCGGTACCATTAATAGTGTTGCATTCACTAACGGGCGCAACGTTGCCTCGAAAGCGATCTTGCTTGACAAGTCTGGCTCGCAGATTTTCGTGGGAATGAAAGACTGCCCCATTTCAATCGTGACTTCTGCGGATGGGCTATCGGTATTGGATACAAAAATTGTACGTTACGACGCTTACAATTCCATTCTGTATCTTGCTGACGCACCTCCTGCTGCTACGGCGGTTGACTCGCATGTTCTGAAGTTTCCTGACTGGGTCGAATCCCGTGAAATGCGTGGAATGAAATCCATTCTGACTTCAGACGGGGATGTATTCGGAATCAATAATAGTACTTACTCACTCTGGAAGGGCGGACGTGAAGACCTCGCGGGTGTGAAGTTCACACAACGTCGTCTTGAGAATATCCTTGCCAGAGCTTCAATGGCCGGTGGGCTCGACGGTGACCTTGTGTTGCACGTGCATCCTCTGACGTGGGCTCAAATGCTTGAAGAGCAAACCTCGTACATCCGTCAAAAAGGTGGCGACGCTAAAATGGCAAACGGTGCTCGATTTATTGAGATTCAGTATCCGGGCGGTGTAATTGAAATCAAGGGCGCTCCGATGCTTAAAGAGTCGGATGCAGTTCTGTTCAATAAAGAAGACTGGTGCCGTATCGGTTCGGTAGATATTTCTTGGAAAATCCCTGGATTAGAACAAGATTTGTTGCAACACTTGGAAAACCAAATGGCCGCAGCAGTGCGCTCATTCTCAGACCAGGCGGTGTTCTGTTATAAGCCAGCACGTTCGGTGTGGATCTCCGGCATCGACCATGAAGCCTCTTCATAACCACTAACACAACCCGGTTTAGCCGGGTTTTTTCATGGGAAAACCGCACCTACCATCAACAAGTCGCACTAATTGACGCAAGCCACCTTTATATTGAATGCAATGGCAATGGTCCCACGTTGACGCGCCGGTATTGTAACCCATTCGCAACAAAGAGCTTGTTCCAACACTCCAAACTCCACGATTAATTGATGAGGTGTGTGTGTGTCCGTGAGTCATCTTGCCGTGTGTTTTAGCAAAGCCCCCAGCGCTACCTTTTGCCCCGTTTGTTCCAGCATCGCCGTGACAAGCGAGATTCACACCGTCGATATGCAGGTCTTCGTTGCGTGACAGCCAATGCAATTGATTCTCTGCATCAATTAGAGTGCGCAAAGGGCTGTTACCCTCACTCATTGCCCAAGCAGCGGCAAGTCCTAGTTTGAAGTTCTGCGGTTCTTTAAGGTAACGCCCTTCCTCGACCCATCGGTCCAGCCATTGATCATGGTTCGAAGCTACAATCATTGTTTTACCTGCCCCTGCTTTGAGCCTGATAGCGTCGAGAATCTCTTTTGTGACGTGTAACTCATGCTTCAAAGTAACAAATTCCCGGGCTTTTGTGACGGTATGTTTGTCAAAGTGGTGCGAGATTGAATGGCCATTAAATGAGTCATGGCAAAACACCGCTGCCGGTTTGAACATTTCGATCAAACCTAATCCAAAGGCAATAGCTCCTGGGTCGTGTTGCCCAGGGTGCAGGTCTCCCAACACAATCGCCGTAGCGCACTCACTTGACGTAGTGCCGTTCGAGTGGTATCTCTGTCCTAAGTCGACAAAAGAGTTGTCAGTATCGGCAATAAGTTGTCTCATGTGAAAAATATCGCCGTCAAGTTGAATCGAAAGGGCCGCAATATTATGATCAAGATCTGCAAGGGTACCAAGACGATTTACTTGATAATCGGGGTTAGTACATACGCCCGTCGTTGTGAGCATCCGCGAATGGGATTGTCGGTTACCCGTCGCAAGAAGTTTCATGTGCATCTGTGGGTGCGCTACTATCAAAGACGGCCCTTGGAGAGTGTCAAGGCCGGTCAGAGGCACACGTTGCTGAGGGTTTAAGTGGAAATCACGTGCTTCCAGATTCGCATTAAATCTGAAATGGCCAATCATTTGCCCGGCTTCAATGTATTTTTCGAAAACCGTGTCGTAAAAATCGGGCTGATTCTCTAGAAATTGTCTGTGAGCACGCATGGGGAGAATGAGCAGTTTTGCCCGGTGCAACTTACAGTAACTTTCGAGGGCACTTAAAAAAGGCTTGTTTGCAACGGCACCTGCGCATGCACTTGTCACAACAAAATGGCCCGTGTTGAGTGATTTTGTCACCGACGTTTGAAAGTCCGAATGTTTAATACCCTCTTTTTTAGGAACTGCCATGCTTTTACCCCTTAATATCGTAAAATGTTTTACCTGGACTAAACCCTACCCGAACCGGAACAGACCAATTCAAATATTCATTTAATCGGATTACAGCTTGTTTTTTACAGGTTTCGAACCTATCAATTGCGTCTTCGTTAACTTCGTACACGAGCTCATCATGAATGACAGTGATAAGCCGCATAGAATCACTAAAATCGTTACCGAGATCCCCGATAAAAAATCCTTCATTTCTGCATTCCTCGTCAATTAACTTGATTAAAACGTGCATTATGCCTGAGACACTTGATTGAATCAGATAGTTAAAAGCTTTATGCGTGTTGTCAAATGGTCGTACTCCAGAGTTATTGAGAGTAACACGGTACCCGAAGTCGTTAATTATATATCCCGTTCTTTTTGCAACGTGAGTACATCTCTTGACAAATGAATCTAATTCGGCGAAAATCTGCCAATAAACCCTTTTGAACTCTTTACACTGTTCAATTGACAGGTTTTTAGAGAATTGCTCATATACTTGACGTTGCATCTTGTCCGCCCCTAACCCGTAGCCGAGGGCTAAACAAATCATTTTATGTAGTTGTCGGTCGTCTTCTACAGCGGACTTGATAACCTTGGGTTTTGTAACCCATTGGGTCGCAAAGTCACCCGAAGGCCATGACTGGTTCCAAAGAGCCTTCATTTTAGCGGCCCCAAGTGGGCTACGGCTCATAACCATTAAATAAATATCGTCTAGCATCAAGGTCCCGTTATCGTCCCAGTACGGGGCCTTGCCCACCCCGTCAAGTGTTGCGAAACGATAAGCGGGGTCTTTGGAGTAGTGGGCGGTCACAGTCGGCTCACCGGCTGTCAAGTCCATTCCGACTAGAATGTTTCCAGTGTGAGCTTGAATACATGAAGCCAAGTCCTTGTCGCGTCTAGAGAATGCGAGAATGTTAAGCTTTGCACTCACATTTCACCTCCTGTGGTATAGCGGCCCGATACCGTGCCTGTTAGTCGCATTGAAAAATGCCATTTATTATCATACTCTGCCAACTCTAGCAGTGACTTGGCTTGCTTTAGACTTAACTCTACTGTCGCGCGTGGCACTTTTTTTACCCCCGAATCCGTGTTAATTTCAATCTCACCTCGAATCAGCTCACCTACCTTTCCATATGTCAGCAGGTGCTCATCTTTAAATGAAGGGGAACCTTTTTCTGTAAAAAACTTTGGTGGTATCTGCATGAAGTCACATACAAAACTTTGTAACTGTTTACCAGAATGTATATTAAACCCGGTAGTGTTGTGCATAGTCTTCCATGCAGTTAACTCTGTTGTATAGGCCTTTTCGAACTTCTGAATGCAAGCCGCAACAAGGGCCTCACGTTCTGCAATGTGAGCTTTGAGCTTTGGCACGTCTACGTATATTCCTTGACAAATAGAGCGAGCTATATGCAAGCCTGAGTTCATATATAACGTGTGATCGTGTTTCCAATCGAAGTCTTGCGTCCGGAAACCCGCAAGGTATTCTTCATACAGCCGTAGGGTTAACTCTGCATCAAGTACGTTGTACTCTCGCAAGGTCGCACCGTCAGCCGCAATTAAGAACTGCCCTAGCTTTGATTTGTTTTGCTTTGCAACGTGCGCAATTGCGGCATGTAAAGCTTCGTCTTTTTCGATAATCGCGTCGTTATCTAATTTGTAAGCTTCTTTGCGCAATGCCTTAAGCTTGCGTTCAACTTTTTCACGATATTCGGGGATTTGAACTACGAGTTTTTGATATATCTTGTCTTCATATCCTGCATTTTCGGGTAACATTCTCGCCACGGCAGCCTTGAGGCCCCAGCTCATCTGAGATGTATTCCAAATCTGCGTGAGTCGGAGAACGTCCACAATCTTGCACTCAGTGAGCACTGGAATATCGGGAAACTTCGATTGAAAAACGAGCGCTTCAAACCCGACGTTATAGACTAACACCGTAGCTTTTTGAGCTACTAAAGTCTGAAGCGCCTCTCTCATTGCCGGTAACCCGTCGCAGAATCTCGACACAATCGCGTCACCCTGTTTCCAGGCCAGGGCCATGCACTTGACAGGAACGTCCTCACGCCACATTTCGAGACCACCAGTTTCAAAGTCAAGTGCATAAATCATGTTACACCCCGGTTTTCGCGCGACGTCTTTCAGCAGCGGCTTTGATAATTACGGGCAGTTCGCCGACGGTACGTTTCAAGTTCTGGTACCACGTTGCAATCTGGGCAAGCTGTTCGGCTGTCGGCTGTGCTCCAAAGTGTCGACTGTACTCCAGACTCAACTCTGCGAGATGCTCAGGGTTTCCGCGATCGAACAGGTCGACTTCTGTCGGGGCGGCTACCTCAACTACGGGCATTTCAGGCTCCACAACGGCAATCACGATTTCAGGCTCCACAACGTCAATATTTAAAATTGCTGACTGTGTTACCACGGGCTTGGAATGTGGGGCTTCGGGGTCTTTTTTGGCCCTAGTTTTCGGAGCTGCTTTTTCAACAGAAGCGGCTTCGATTGCTAAATGTGACTCTTGCCTGGCGTCAACCATTTCTTCGATTGAATAGAGCCCGGCTAGCACATCAGCAAACACCTTCCGGAGACCATTCGACACGCAACGAGCATACAACATTTGTTTGGGCATCTTTTGCCAATTGTCTTTGCCCAGCAAGTTTTGCTGATTCGCATCGGCTTTTGTGAACGTCTCGCGGTGTGTGTCGAGGCCAGGCCGGGAGATATCAAGGGTACAAGTCAACTCTGTGTGCTCGACCGTCTTAATTTGACCGCCACGGGATATTGCGAGGGCTTGCAGGGCATTGGAACTGACCACGGGTTTCTGGTCGATTATATGAATCGTGTTCAATGACTGCATAGGACTTAAGCCCAATTCTGCCCCGTAAGCTACTGCGACAACCACAGACTCCGGAGTTTTAAGCCCTTTTGGAGCCAGCCCAGACTTAATGAAAATCTCTGCAGCTTTCAGTGTCTGTTCAATAGACTGTGAGCCTGAGAATAGTTGCAATGCTGTCATTTCGAGTCCCCTTTATTGTGACGATCATCAGTGCCAAGCTTCTGTAACTCATGAGTCAATAGAAATAAAATCATACAAGCGGCATGGGCGAGGTGAGAGATTTTAGTCTCTGGGTCTTTATTCTCCCCGTCATTCCAAGAAGTAATGTGGCGTAGTGCGGCCCCGACTAACCGGCTCCAAGCAAATCCTTTTCGCCAATTATTAGCCGCGTACTTTTGAGCACCGAACGCGAGTACCTTGGCTACTTCTTGAAGTGCATCCCCCGGTAAAAGCTCCATGGTCGGCTTGCCTGAGTCATGTTTTGACCCCCCTTCTGGTTCCATTTTTTCACTCATTCCAGTATTCCCCTCGCTATAATCTCGTCCACAATGTCACGATTCTTAAATTCTCTTCTAACTAGCTTAATTTTCATAGTTAAATTTTGCAGTGGTTCCCTATATGTCGCACGGTCATAGATATTAAAATCCTCAATTTTTGAGTCTTCTGTACGTAAGTTTTTGAGAGATTGAGAACGTTCAACAAGTCCCAGTGCGAATGCCTTCAATTGCTCATCGCTCATATTCACAATCTTAGCCTCGTCCATAGTGTTCTTACTCATTATTAGCCCCCTTTGATTGTTTCCAAAAATCCTTTTGGCAAGTATTGGTTATAGAGTTCCGGCTGGCCGATGGCCTTTGCGTTTCTAGAAACTCTTGCATCAAGTTCACTAAAACGGCTATCAAGCAGGTAACTAATAGAGCGGTCATCGGCACCCCGAGTAGTTCGGCCAACGGCTTGCCGCAGGTGCTCAATTGCGCAAGCGTCGTACCATAAACGACCATCAGCATAATATTTCGTGTCCATCCGGCGCTTAACATAGGGATCTCCGAAGTAAGGGAATTGAAGCTTGCAAATAATGTTGATACGGGCAATATCGCCTTTTAAGTCAATACCTTCTGCCATGCCCGCCGCGAGTAAAAACCTACCCTCTCCCGATATGAATCTCTGTAACACCTCTGACTTGTTCTGTTTGTCATGTGTCAGTACATCGTCTGGTAACAAAGGTGCCAACGCTGCAGCCATTTCATACGTGGCATGAATTACCCCACGTTCTCCCACATGGTGTTTGTACTGCATAATTTCACGTATTTTTTTAGCGTAACACTCGACAGATGTACCTTTGTCTGTGCGAACCGTCGCCGGGTTAATGATTAGCCGACGATTTTCGGCGGGGATCACATTAGGCAACTCAATAAAACGATATTTCTTTTTCTTGATTAACTCCCGTATATGATGTGGAAAGATTGTTGCACTTGCCAACACAATTTGTTTTGACTGTTCAAACACAGAGGTATAATTTTCAGGGGCAATTACGGCTTGCAATTGCAACACACGTACTTGTTGCCCCTTAATATTCTTTACATCTGGAAACACTACGAAATCTTCAGGGCAAACGTCTAAAGCCGTGATAATCTTGTCGAAACGTTTTGCTAAATCGCGGTCATCGTCGATACCTTCGAAGTCTTTGCGCTTCTCTTTGACCGAAATCAAATCCTGCACCTGAACTAAACACTTGCGAAGTGTCTTCAAAAGCATGCGAGGCTGTTCAATCACAACGTCAGGCGTGACGGACTCAAGGTCGCTTATGCGAATGTGAGTGCTTGCAATCTCACGCAAAAACCCCGGCAATTTGTGCGCCTCATCGATCAAAATAGTTTCCGCCGGATCCGAAAAGTATTTGTAACTCATTGGATTGAACACCGTTTGATCGCCCATTTCAACACGCGCCCTTGCACATGCATATGGGCAATTCTCACAGTATTGTTTTGTCAAAGAGTAGTGTTCTGCACAGTTCTCTGAAATAACGCACTTGTAACGCTTCTTACCCTTGCACACGTTCAAGTCGGGGAAACTCGCACCATACTGATCGACAAGGTTGTTGTCAGAAGTTACGATTGAGCCGTCCGTTGCAATCTGAATCGCCCGAAGTGCGCCTGACTTTCCTACTCCAACGTCCGCATAAAACGCGTGCACGGGGAAGTCTTTACGTGTACGGCACCATTCGGTAACAAACTGCACCTGAACGTCCCGGGGCACCATTCCGAACGATTTAAAATGTTCAAGCACTTCTGCGGCTAGCATGTTTACGCTCCAATTGTGTTTTAACCCCATGGCAAGCTTTACAAAGTAGCTGTAAGGCGCTAGGGTCAGACGGTAGTGCCCGCGAACGGTACACGTTTAAATCCTCTCTCAATTGTCGTACGCCGCCCACGGCTTCAATATGGTCAACTTCAAATTGCTTGACCTTTTTTTGCTTCCCAGGGTCAAACGTCTCCATTGCCCCGGTATGCCCGCAACTTGCGCAGATGTACTTTCCAGGTGCCACCTTTGCTTGTTGAATCACCGAAGTGCGTTGTGGGCTCCACATAAACTCTTTGCGAAAATGACTCACTAATCTATTGTCAACGTCCTTCTCCCACTTCTTAAGCTTATCTTCTGGGGAAAGCTCTTTTGATTTCTGAGATGAATCTCTCTTTTTCTTTGGCATCTTTAGGGTCCTTCCATTGCGAATTGAGCAGTTCCCACACGAGTAACGCAGTGTTAACCGGGTCGGTCACTTCATGTATCTTTCCATGTAATCCCTGCGAACGTAGTATCCCGTCTGTGATAAACCAGCATTCTTGATATCTTGACTGGTTTCGGTAACTAGGGCGCTCACTCGGGGGGTCGATCATTCCTTGGAACAATTGTTGGATACTGGCAATTGTGCAGGAAAAATCTTCCCCCGTGTCTGCGAATCGAGTTCCGATAGGTAAGGGCACTTTTGGTATTCCCAGCGGCCGACCGCGGTAGGAACCCACGCAAACTTTGGGAAGCCGTGTTCTGCTGTGAATGGTACCTGGAAGTCTGAATTGCCCGGTTGTAACATAAAAAGAAACATCAAGTCTCCAATGGAGCTTTTGTGCAAAATTTCTGATTGAGAAGGGCACGTCAATACCGTACATGGGTACAATTGAGACGTGATAATGATGACTTCTTCCCCCCGAGTGGTAGTGACTGAATGCACAACCAGACTCGAGTAACCACTGCTTGAATCCGCTCGAACGTTGCTCAAATTCATGTTCTGTCTCCGTTTCGCTTTTGTCTAAGTCCACGAGCCAAATGTCACAAAAAACAGGGTACAGCCCCGAAGTAGACCCTCTGGCGATATTGTGCGAAGCTGTTTCGCCTAACACGCCGAAAACTGACTGAAAACCCTGTTTTTTGATAACGTTCGGAAAAGAGTAGTAACAAGGAGCACCGATCCGAATTTTATCGTCTCGGTGCTCAAAATATACATCAGAGCGGCATATCTGGGATATCTTCATTTACTGTCCCTTCATGCGGGTCGAGATGGACTGGTAATTTTTCAACTTTGCTTCGGGACAATTCAGCCGCTGTCACAGGTCTAGCGGATTGAATGCGCAAACGGTTAACACGAATCTTTGCCTGTCCTAGTTTGTTCTTCAAAGTCGCAAAGTCGACAGCAGACAGTGTTGTGTCTTTCAATGTAACGTCCCCATTTGTTGCGGGGTCAAACACTGTAAGAGCTTTGAATACGTAAGGTTTTCCTTCAGGGTCACACGCAGTAAAACCGAGGCCGGGTATCTCTTCTACGTGAATTCCTTTGTCTCCGTAACTAAGTTCTAGTTCAGCTTGACGACCTTCGAATTGCTCACAAAAGCCCGTCTCATTCGGCAAAAACACCTGGCGAAATGTTTTAAGAGCTGTCTGGTTATCAGCCAATCTATCAAGTAGCCCGAACATGCTCATGAAGCCCCGAATCTTAGCCCATTCGCGTGGTGACTTCCTTTCGCCGAAAGCAAGGTTCTTTGTAAGCGGTACAAAGAGATATTCGGTAAAAATTGCACCGTTAACGCCACGTTCCCAGTACACACGCACGTTTTTCCAATTCGGGGCAAACTTGGAAGGCTCTGCGTCCCATTGAACAGCCGCAATGCGAAAGATTGCTTTTTGTGGGCTTTGGATAAAGCCACGGTCTGCAAACAACCTTTCCTCGCCGACTACTAATTCCTCATCCGAATCGTCGCCCCAGTTAGTCGAGTTAACAAATTTTCCTAGTTCAGTCATGATATTCCCTCTTTTGCATCGCGTACCATTTGAATGAAAGTATCTGAATGCTTGTCGTATCCAGAATCAAAAACGTTGCAGGTATTAAACATGGGACAATTAAAGCAAGGCTTACTCCCTCCCGGTGTTATCGGTCTAGGTGCTACCAGTTTGTCGCGTAACATTCTCACTTGGTAGTCTCTGTACCGCAACACATCTTCGATAGTGTATTCCCAGTATTTTGTTACTTCGCCACTTTGAATCAAAACTTTAGCGTCAATAATTTTGACCGTGATTATATGCATATCCGGAGTGATACTACCGCCGCATTTTTCTTGTAACGCTTTCCCCATAAAACTTTTGCTCATAGAGAACGTCGTAGCACAGGCCAAAGCGCCGACTTTAGCGTCGAGGGCAATCATGTACCCGAGTAGCTGTGCGATATTGTCAACTTTAACTTCCCCCGCCCTGAGCGCCACGTATGAGCCCACGGATTGGATTGTTTTTGTATCCATTACGATTTTAGTGCCTTTATACGTTGCAACAAAGTCCGCCGTCCCGTACCAGGGGCCGTGTTCCGTTTGCACAACCACTTCTACTTGGTCTTCAAACGAGTCCCAGACCGAACTTGACTTTAAGGCTGTAAAGACGCCTTCCCATGCCAGACCATTAGCAAAGGTTATTTCGTCACGAAGCGTGTTGGGTGTCAGTATTCCGACGGCTTTTATTAGTTTTTGGCGTAGGCATTGGTTGGCATACTCGGAGATTAGTGTCCCATCCTTGAGCATAACTCCCGCGGTCCCACCACGAGCTACTGAGTGATTTTTTCCGCTGGGCTTTTTTGTTAGTTCTGTGCTCAAAAGTGTATATAAATCCATAATCACTCCTAATAATGTCAAGGATAGTCGCTTCAATATCGTGCGATTCGTGGATGCCGTCAGCTTCCGGTGTGTCGAATTTCGATGCCACGAGGTAGATATCCTCGGCATTAAGCGACCATTTCGACGCCTTGTGACATCGCCACGGGGTCTCATACCGGGTTACACACAGAAGGTCACAAAGCATTTTAATTTCCGACCTAGCTGTCCGGGTTGCTGGATATCCGAGAAGTTCTAAAATAAAATATTCTGGGACTAGCATTATCTCTCACCTCCATTTATTTGTGTCGGAAGTGAGAGTGAAAACTTTAACCCGGTCGCCGTGCTGGGTTTTGTCGGACACAATACGGCGTATAGACTCACGATTGTGGTACCCTTCTAAACACGTTGCGGGATCCACTCTAGTTCTTGGGCGATTGGGTTTTCTGATTCTTCTGAATCTGAATCAGGTTGTAAGCACCTGCTCCTAGACTGCATTGCAATGCATTTCTCAATATTCTCTATTAGATTGCTAATATCGTAGGTACTGGTTCTTTTCTTTAGCTTACAGCCCACTGTTAACTGGCGAACTAACCCCATCTTAATGAGCCTTTTGATAGCCCGCTGTACAGCGGGTATACCGATACCGGTATCTAGGGAGATCGCTTTGTAGGAGGGGTTCCAATACTCGCTGCAACTCATTAAGGTAAGCAGCACACGGTGGGCTGCGTTATTGATTTCCAATTTTTGGAAAATCTTGTCAACCTTTGTAAACGCTCCCGTACTGTTCCGTATTTCGTCTGTCCCCAAGCACATGTCAAAACCTCCACGGGAAGAGAATCCTCCCAAAAGCATTCTCGTACGATTTCGTGCCAAACTTTAGGATTTTTTACTTCCACTTTACCTGCCGTGTCAAACTCGAGAAAAGTTCAAAACGAAAATGGGTATCAGTCTTGATGCCCCACAAAGAATAATATTAGTATTACCGATCAAAAGCGAAGCCCGATCCGCGTGGCAACTCGTTTTGTTTTTTTACTTTTCACTTTTACTTTTCACATCTCACGCCAACTTTGCCTACCAACTTTGCCTACCAACTTTTCACCTTTACCTTTGACTGCCAACTGTTCACCTTTACCTTTGCCCTTCATAAAAATCGACCGTTGGTGTTAAACTGCCAGCTAACAACCCTCTGAGGTGAACATGATCTCTGTTAACTGGAATGGCACAGCATATTCGATACCTGAGTCGGGTGAGACGAACTGGTCTAACCTAACCGATTTTTTGACTGCACTCGGGGCTTATGCGCAAACAACTGGTAAACAAGTTTCGAGTGTTCGAGTAGCCACCTCGACGCCCGTCACTGTAACCGTTGCCGACGCTACAGTCGTTACAAACCTGGCGAGTGCGAGTGCTGTATCAGTTTCCTTGCCGACGGGTGTCCTTGGCCAAATTTTCGCGGTTGTCGACGGTAAGGGTGACTCGGGTGTAAACAACATTACAATCACGGGGTCAGGTGGGCAGACGATTAATGGCTCTTCTCACGTAATCAGAGCAAACTACGGCGGTGTGATCCTTCAGTTCAACGGGACGTCATGGAATATAACCGCTAGTTTTGTCGGAACGAGTCCTACGTTTACTTCTTTAACTGTGACAGGCGCTGTTAGCACTGGCGATCTAACTGCGACAAAAGTATCCTCAGGTCTCGGTAGTGCGAGTGCCCCGGGGTACATTTTCACGGGGGGTAGTGACACGGGGATGTACTCGCAAGGTGCGGGTGACTTGTCGTTCAGTGTGAGCGGCGCGTTACGTGCGAATTTAACAAGTAGTGGTGTGCTGAATGTCACGAGCAGTTATACTGCAAACGGTGTAGCTGTACCGACAATCTCGAGCACGTCGACTCTCACTAATAAAACTCTCACATCTCCTGTCATCTCGGGCGGCTCAATTGATAATGCAACAATAGGAGCAACAACTAGATCCTCTGGTGCGTTTACAACTCTAGCTGCAAACGCTGCTACGACTTTGACGTCTACACTCGATGTAACTGGAGCAACTACGCTCAGCTCGACTCTCGGAGTCTCGGGCGTAACAACACTAGGGGCAAGTGGATTTACGGGAACACATCAAGCCAACGGAGATGGCTTTACTGTAAACTCTGCAGCTGCACGCTCTCCGCAATTTACTCTAGCTCAAAACGGAACAACACGCGCAGCTCTATACTATGACCATACAAATTCTCGACCTGTCGTTTTCTCAAACGCACAGTCACTCCACTTTTCGACTGATGCTGCAACAACCTCCGCCGGAAACATTTCAACAACGGGCGCATGGGCATTCCCCGTTGCCACAGCTCACAAATTCGGCTCTACAACGGGGAGTTCTACAACGTCACTATTAGTCGATGCAGCAACTAATATTCAGAGAACTA
>Ga0163154_10006292_pt1 | contig 14602 bp, 14 predicted proteins | sample OliLakLV19MP9P1_FD_148649 | JGI IMG/M metagenome (GOLD analysis project Ga0163154, IMG submission 148649) | Freshwater microbial mat bacterial communities from Lake Vanda, McMurdo Dry Valleys, Antarctica - Oligotrophic Lake LV.19.MP9.P1 | ecosystem: Environmental > Aquatic > Freshwater > Lake >... | reverse complement strand
TCCGTATCATGAGATCGCCCTCCTTGACGGTGAAATAGCTATCGGCTATCGGCTATCGGCTAGCGGCTATCGACTATCGGCTAGCGGCTATCGACTATCGGCTATCGACTATCGGCTAGCGGCTATATTAGGCATCCGCCTCAACATAGGAAAGAATCAGCAGTTCCGCGACAACCGTGATCAGCACAACCAACAGGGCACCAAGGGGCGTCAGAACCCGCAGCCCGGCCAAAAAGACCCATGCGGCGGCTGTGGCTCCAACTTCATGCGATTGTCTTCTGGCACGGCGCAGATCATACTGGCGAGCGCGCTGGCGATAGACTCTGCGGCTGATGGCGAAGATGATCGGTAACGCAAACGCTGATACGAACCAGAACAATGCCGCCGCGAATATCGTAAAAACCGGGACATCCGGTGGCGAGAGTAGCCAACCATTTGGTGGCGGTACGAACGCAAGTGTATACAGAAGCAATAATGCCCCAGCGGTTCCCTCAAATGCCAGGCCAGAAATGCGTAGACGCATCTGCATGGGCACAAACGTCAGTAACCCAGCGAGCAGAATCAGTCCACAGAACAACACACGGGCCGGTGCAAACAGGGCCAGTGTTTGATCGACAGCGCCAAAGAACAGCATGGCCAGCACACCAGCCCAGCTTAATCCGGCCAACACAGCCAGGAACAGTGTCCATCGGCCAGATTGTTGTGGATCGGCGATCTCCACCGGAGCCTGCTGAATATCCTCAGCTTCTGTCATCGATGCGCCTCCACATCACAGATCTGCCGGTTCTTCAGCACGAGCCGTGAAGTAAATACCCATATATGCCCGCCGTGGATCATCAGGGAACGCCGCCAGATCAACCTGCACTTCCCGAGGGCCATCGCCTCGATCAATCGTCAGGCGGGTTCGTTTGCCTGGTTGCAGCCGTAGCAGCGCATCACGTAGATCACGAGCATCCTGAACATCAGCCCCATCAACCTTCACAATCACATCACCACGCAGAACGCCGGCTCGATCAGCCGGGCCACCGCGATCAAGCCGTGTGACCAGTACACCAAGCGGTGGCAGATTCGAGCTAGCGGTTGCAGTTGCATCAAAGTGCATACGCGCCTCACGGGCCGCAATATCACTGCCAACAACCCAGCCACCTGCGCCACTCAGCAGGCTGCACCATCCACACACAAGGATACCCCCGAGTGCAAGCGCCGCTGGCAACCATCTTCGATTAAGCCCCATCGCGAATCCTTCCACCTACCATTAATCTGATTCTAATGGCGCACGCCAAGGGCGTCAAGGTGCTCCCCCTATTATATTGTTAATCTCCATCAGCCTGCGGATTCCAGGTAGCCACAGGTTTCAGCATGGGGCGTGGGCTATGCTATACTTGGTAAGCATATCGGCGGCGGGCAAGGCTCGCCCTCGTCTAAGGAGTATACTGTGACTGAACGCATGACCGAGCTTGACCTCGTGGTTGGCTCCATGTTTACCACCCGCCCCAATGAAGATCGCGGCGCATTCGATGAAGAAAAGGAATGGCTCTCCGATATCCAGGATCTACTACGCGAAGAAGGCGTTGAGGTCGATCTGCTCTCTCGCCCTGGCGTTGAAATCTGGGAGGGTGGCATCGATCATTTCCGTGATCTGTATAATCTACGGCTGCTCGCAGCCTACCTGGAACAGGATCTCGATATTGCCCCGATTATGGCAACCCTCTCCAACGAGGACATGGACGATGAGCCAGATGAGGTGCTTGCTGCGATCTGGGATGGTGAGAAACCCACCCGCTTCGCAAATCTGATCAACCATCAGGCTGAGGGTGGCTACTATCTGCCCGCCGATTTTGCTGAGCCGATCTGGGTTGAGTTCGATGATGAGGGCCTTGAGGACGAAGAACTGGAAGATGATGAGTCGGTTCTCAGTTTTGGCTCCTCAATCGGTTTACAGCGCGAGCTTGCCGATCTTGAGCCGATTCTTGTCAAGGCTGGCGTGCCACTCGATAGCGCGCCATTCCGCTGCCTCAAGGTGCTGCGTACCGCCGCAGATCAGAGTGTCAGCAACGATCTGCCAATTATTGTTTGGTAGGTCTGTTTCGCTGCGTCAGCAGCAAAGCTGCTGACGCAGCGAAACAGGAGTTGCGAGGGGAAGCCCCTCGCGCTCCCGCTTTTGTATGATCTTGTTCCCTCAAATCCCTCTTTGCATCTCCACACGAAATTGGGTATAATGCTTCGCTGCTAGAGCGGAGGATTTACCTATGCCCGATATACTCCAATTGCTGGAAAAAGATGCTGCCCACGCCCTGATACCGCGTGTTTCTCGCGATCTCACCCCACGTGAGCGTCGTTATTATGTCTGGACGGTCGGTTGCCAGATGAATATCTCCGACTCAGAGCGGCTTGAGGCGGCGTTGCAGGGCGTTGGCTACGCTCCAGCGGATCGGCCAGAAGATGCCAGCTTTATTGTGCTGAACTCGTGTAGCGTTCGCGCTTCTGCCGAGGAACGGATCATTGGTAAGCTCGGCGATCTGCAGCGTGTCAAACGCAACCTGCCCGATACAACCGTGGTTCTATGGGGCTGCATGGTCGGTCCAAATAACAATTCTATCTTCAAACAACAACTGCCGGTCGTGGATCATTTTGTCTCACCATCGGCTGTGGATGAAGTGGTTGCGCTGGCTCCCAATTCCCTCTACCAATTGGATGAACTGGCCATGCCAGCGCTTCCCGTGGCCGATTGGACGCATCCGCCGGTTTCGGTACATGTGCCGATCCAATATGGTTGCAACATGAGTTGCGCCTTCTGTGTGATCCCACTGCGGCGCGGGCGTGAGCGCAGCCGCCCGCTCGATGAAATTGTTGAGGAAGTTCGCCGGATTGTGGCCCGTGGCGCGAAGGAAATCACGTTACTCGGCCAGATCGTCGATTCCTGGGGCCACGATCTGCCTAGCAGGCCGGATCTTGCCGATCTGCTGCGGGCCGTCCACGAGGTTCCAGGGCTATTGCGCCTGCGCTTCCTGACTTCGCATCCCGCGTGGATGACGGACAAACTGATTGCGACAATTGCGGAATTACCGCGTTGCATGCCCGAGATTAATTTGCCGATCCAGGCCGGGCACGATTACTTACTGAAGATCATGCGCCGCGGGTATACCGTCCAGCGCTATCGCGAATTGGTCGGGCGCATTCGCGCAGCCATGCCGCATATCGCAATGGTTACCGATATTATTGTTGGGCATCCTGGTGAAACCCGTGAACACTTTGCGGGGACGAAAGCGCTGCTGGAAGAGATTCACTTCGATAAAGTGCATATTGCCGCATACTCGGCCCGCCCGGACACCCGCGCCGCTGCGATGGAGGAAGATCCTGCACTCGCGGTTTCCGATGGCGAAAAAATACTGCGGCGAATCGAACTCGAGCAGCTTCAGGAACAGATCGCCACCGAACGCAGTGCAGTGTTTCTTGGCCAAACGGTTGAGGTGCTGATCGATGGCGAGCATAAAGGCAAATGGCGCGGGCGCACCCCAGGCAATAAGCTTGTCTTCTTTAGTGATGCACAGAATTGGACTGGTCGCCTCGCCCAGGTTCGGATAATATCAACCGGCCCCTGGTCGTTGCAGGGCGAACTAATCAGTGAAGGGGCGTGGGCCTGATGTCCAATACGGAGCTGATTGCCCCATTGCCAGCACCTATTCCAGAAAAGATTGTCCGGCCTGGCCGCGATCTTGTGCTGGATCTTGTCGTCCTGGCGCTGCTGTTTCTGGTGGTATCGCTGGTCGTTCCGGCTGCCTTTATTATTGTTCGGATCTTCCAGCAAGGGCTGACACTTTCTGCACTTCAGGGGATGGATCAAACGGCGCTCCTGAAATTGGTCGGCGTCGATGGAATTGTGACGCTGCTGTTTATTCAGAATGCCGTGTTTGTGGGCCTGCCAGTTGCCAGAGTCATCCGGCTACAACGCAAGCCACCGAGCGCTATTGGGCTACAATTCGAGAAGCCACTGCGGCTGATCGCAACTGGCATCGGCCTTGGCGTTCTGGTACTGATCAGTAATATTTTGTTTAGTTCCCTATTTGCATTCTTCGATATTCGCCAGAACCAGGCCGCTCAGTATCCGCTGTTCAAAGGCGATTATCTCGGCCAATTCTTTTTTCTTATGGGTGCAGCACTCTTCGCTCCAATTGGCGAAGAGGTGCTGTTCCGTGGGTACATCTTCAATACGCTGCGGCGGATCTGGGGTGAAAAGCGTTGGGGGATAGTTGGCGCATATGGGTTGAGCGCCTTTCTGTTCTTGCTCGCCCATAGCGGGGCAGCCAGCGAAGGCTTAATCGCCCTATTACTACCGGCCTTCGTTATGGGTTTGCTCTTGGCCTGGGGCATGCATCGAACCGGAAGCCTGCTGCCGTGCGTTATTGCCCATGGAATGAATAATGGCCTGGCCCTGCTCGCATTGCTGGCGTGTGTCAATGGCGCAGTACCATGCCCTAATTTCTAAACAACCCTATATACAAAGAACAAGTAAGCATGAACACTGCGCTGTTTGTTCGTTTATTGATATATTGCTGCACAAGAGAACAAGAGTCTGAGATGTACTTGTTCTTTACACAAGATTATCAGGATCATAGGAGGAGCACTCTTGGCCAAACAGGATGATAAGCAGCGCGCACGTCGCCGGCTGCAGAACCAGGCTGTCGATCTGGCGGCCAAAAACCGCTGGGAGGAAGCCGCCGATCTCAACAAACATTTACTCGATCTGGGAGAGGATGTCGATACCCATAATCGGCTTGGGAAAGCCTACTTTGAACTTGGGCGGCTCGAAGAGGCCCGCGATTCGTATCGTAGTGCATTGCGGATAATGCCCAACAATCCAATTGCTCGCAAGAATCTTGAGCGGATCGATGATCTGCTCGCACGTGGCGCAACCGCTGGGCCATCGCGTGCTGGGCGAGAACTGGTTGATCTACGCCTGTTCATCACCGAAATTGGCAAGACAGCCCTAACAACGCTGATCGATGTGACCCGCCGTGCTGGTAATGGTGCCGTTGTCACTGGCGAAAAGGTTGTGTTGCTGGTGAATGGTCGCCATATCAATATTCTGGATGCAGAGGGCAACCTGGTTGGGCGGCTTGAACCGAAACTTACCCAACGGCTGGTTGAACTGATTGCTGGTGGCAATCGCTATGCAGCGGCGGTTGCTCAAGTCAGTGGCGGCCATACACGTATTCTGCTTCGGGAAGTCTTTCAGGATCCAGCAATGCGAGATCGGGTCTCGTTCCCTGGCAAACTGAGCGAGAGCGCGCTGCGTGGTGGCTTCATCTCAAGCGCAACCTATGATGATTATTCTGAGGATGTGCTCGACGACGATGATGGTAATGATGATCGTGAAGAGATCGAAGAAGAATCATTCGGTAACGAAGAGGAAGATCTCGGCCTCGATGAGATCGAGCAGGATATTAACGAAGAAGAGGACATGGGCGAGGAATAGGATTTGCATCAGGAGCCGATGCCTTCCGGGCGACGGCACGAAATATCAGAAAACGTACATTACAGAGTACTGATTACTCCGTAACGTACGTTTTCTGGCATTAGTCGTTAGGCAGTTCATGGCGATCACACAAAAACGTATTCTGATCTGTACCGCGCAGGTGCCATTTGTGCGTGGCGGTGCCGAACTGCTTGTCGATGGGCTACGCGACGCACTTAGCGAACGTGGTCATGTTGTCGATATTGTCAGTGTGCCCTATAGTTGGCAGCCGCACGAGCAGATCGCCGACTCAATACTGGCCTGGCGTCTGCTGGATCTGACCCACGTTGGCCCAGATCCGGTCGATCAGATTATCTGCACAAAATTCCCTTCCTACGCAGCCCGCCACCCGCACAAGGTTGTCTGGCTTGTCCATCAGCATCGCCAGGCCTATGATTGGTATGGAACGCCACTCAGCGATTTCACCAATACAACCGATGACCGGGCGCTGCGTGAATCGCTCATCCGTATGGATCGGGTGACACTTGGCGAGGCAGCCAAGCGCTTCACCATCTCGCGCAATGTTGGCGAACGGCTGCGCCGCTATAATGGGCTCGAAAGCCAGCCGCTCTACCCGCCCAGCCGCTATGCTGCCAAACTCCACGCCGGGCCATATGGTGATTATCTGCTTTCCGATGCGCGCCTTGATGCTGCCAAACGAATCGATCTGTTACTACATACACTTGCATGCACCAAATCCATGGTTCGCTGCGTCGTAATCAGTACAGGCCCAGAACGCGAGCGCCTCGAAGGATTGGCTGGCCAATTGGGCCTTGGTTCACGTGTTGAGTTTCGCGGATATGTGAGCGCTGAGATGCTGATTGATCTCTATGCCGGCGCGTTGGGTGTGTATTATGCCCCATTCGATGAGGACTATGGCTTCACCGCCGTTCAGGCGCTGGCAGCGGCCCGTCCAGTTATCACAACCAACGATTCAGGCGGGGTTCTGGAATTTGTCGAACACGGCATCAATGGCCTGGTGGCAGCACCCGAAGCGCATGCACTCGCCGCACAGATTGATCGGCTTGTTGCAGAAGCAGGGTTGGCTGCTCGCCTTGGCGCTGCTGGCCCTGCCCGTGTCGCCGATATCACCTGGGATCGGGTCGTTGAGGCATTGGTGCTGTAGGCCAGTATTCAGAAGCCAGGTGTCAGGAGTCAGAATACCAAGGAACAATAGAACAATGATTGCACCGATTCTTGTTTGCTTGTTTGCTTGTTCTTTCTTAGATAATCTACTCATTCCGAAGGAGACGATATGATCATACAACCACCAACGCCACCAAGCCGCTGGCAGCAGGCGCGCACCCTTTCCCTGCGCTGGCTGATCAGCACCCTGGCAATCTTTGCAGCCGTTCAGTTCGTGCCAGGGATTACGTTCGTTGGCCCTGGCTGGGAACTCGGCCTGATCGCCATGATCTTCGGCCTGGTTAATCTGGCATTGCGGCCCATATTAACAATCCTAACTTGCCCGTTGGTGATTCTGACGCTCGGCTTCTTTGGGTTGGTGATCAATGCCATGCTGCTCATACTGACTGCACAGATTGCCACAAGCTTCGGCTTCCGCTTCGAGATCGATGGCTTTTGGCCTGCCTTCTGGGGTGGCCTGGTGATTTCAGTGGTGACAACCATTCTGAGCATTATGGCTGGCGACCGAAATATGCAGGTTGTTGTTGGGGACGGCCCGAATGATCGCCCGCCGACCCCTCCATCCGCGGGCTGAAGCCTGCGGCTATAGTTTATCTCATTGGTGGCGAGCGCCATGCGTAATGTATCGGCCACATCGACATAACGGTTCTCGTGTTGGGCATAGCTCCAGGTATGCATCCGCCCGGTGAGCACTTCATATGGCAGATCGCTCTCGAAGCCAAGATCGGCCCGCACATACTGATACAGCGCTGCCGTATATGGCCCGATAATCGCCGCCAAACTCGGGTCCTGCTCGGTCGATTCACCAACCGAATCGCGGTCAATGCCAGTGAACCGGCTATCCAACCGCCCAACAGTGCGCTGGCTCGTTCGCAGCAGTTCCTTCACAAAACGATGATCCTGGATGCGAAGATTGCTGCGCTCGATATACTCAGCCGTCAGGCCAGTATAGGCCGCCAATCGGCGAACAATCTGCGCCCGCTCGGCATCGGGCAGCGTAGCACCCTTCAGCAAGGCTGTCGCATATTCGCCAAGCGCAAAGGTTTCGACCTCATCCAGCAGTTCGCGGAGTGGCTTGCGTTGTAGTGCCTGATTGAGGCGCTGGCACATCGGCCTGTTCCGGTTTGTTGGTCATATCTGTGCTCCATAACAAACGGCGGTAGGGGCGGTTCGTGAACCGTCCACGAAATTTGCCACGATGGGCAGTTCGCGAACTGCCCCTACCTAATAACAGACCTGCCCATCACAAGGATACCTATGAACATCGTCATCGACGCACGCCCAGTTGCCGACCACTTCCCCGGCATTGGGCGCTATGTCTATAACCTGCTGGCAGCCCTGGCAACGCTCAACACACCGCACGAGTTCATTGCACTCACTTGCCCAACCATGCCAAATACACGCTACAATCTCACAAATATTGGCATCCGGCTCATTCCAACCGATGCCCAGCCATTCAGTATCGCCGAGCATGTTCGCATTCCGGCATTGTTACGAGCACTGCATGCCGATGTATACCACGCGACCTATTATGTGCGGCCCTATGTTGGCCTGCCCTGCCCGTCGATCACAACCCTGTACGATATCATTCCGCGCCGCTTCCCACATGCTGTCACGCCCCGCGCCCGTATCCTGTTCGATCTGCTGCACCGCCTGACGATCCGCTCATCGAATCGTCTGCTGGCAATTTCTGCAAGCGCCTGTGCTGATCTGGTTGCGGCCTATCATATTCCTGTTGAAAATATCACCGTGGCAGCATTGGCCGCCGATCCACAATTCCACCAGCAACCAGCTACAATGACTGCTGCGCTACGAGATCGCTATACGCTGCCCCAACCATATGCCCTGACGCTGGCATCAAATAAGCCACACAAGAATATTCTGGGCCTGTTGCGAGCATGGCACATGCTTGCCAAGAATGCAACCATAGCACTGCCAGTATTAGTTATCGCAGGACACTGGGATCGCAACTATCGTGAGGCCTACGATCTGGTTGTGCAACTGGGCCTTACTGGCATGGTTCGGTTTCTGCCTGATCTGCCAGCCGCCGATCTGCCAGAATTGTATAGCGCAGCCGAATTGTTTATCTACCCATCACTGTATGAGGGCTTCGGGTTGCCGCCACTCGAAGCATTGGCCTGTGGCGTGCCAGTGCTATGCGGCAACACATCCAGCCTACCCGAGGTTGTTGGTGATGCAGCGCTCACCGTGGATGTGGCCGATCCCCAGGCACTCGCCAGCGCAATCCAACGCCTCCTGGGTGATGCACAACTGCGCGCACAATTGCGCGCAGCCGGGCCAATTCGCGCAGCACAGTTCAGTTGGCAGCGCACGGCGGAACTCACGCTGGCGGCCTATGAATTGACCGGCGTGAGTACTTCCGATGCATCCAGAATGCGGTAGGTATAGCCCTGTTCGGCCAGGAATAACTGGCGATGATGGGCAAAATCCAGCTCGCTGGTATCGCGGGTGACGAGTGAGTAGAAGTGGGCCTGGCGGCCATCTGGTTTGGGGCGCAGCACTCGCCCAAGCCGTTGCGCCTCTTCCTGGCGCGATCCAAAGGTTCCCGAAACCTGGATCATCACCTCGGCATCCGGCAGATCGAGCGCAAAGTTGCCAACCTTCGAAAGCACCAGTAGTTCAACATCGCCAGCACGGAACGCATCGAACAACTTATCGCGCTCACGTTGCGGCATCTTGCCCGTGATCAAGGGTGCCTTGAGGCTCGTCGCAATCTCCTCGATCTGGCGAATATACTGGCCAATCACCAGTGCAGGCGCACCAGGGTGATTATTCAGGATGGCCCGCAATAGTTGCAGCTTACGCGGGTTTTCTGCCGCAATCCGGTGCTGATCGCGCTGTTCGGCAACAGCATATTCCATGCGCTGCGTCTCTGGCAGATCAAGCCGCACCTCCGTACAACTGGCCTCGGCAATCCAGCCACGCCGTTCCAGATCGCGCCATGGTGCATCATACTTTTTCGGGCCAATCAGCGCGAACACATCGCCCTCGCGTCCGTCCTCACGAACCAGCGTTGCCGTCAACCCAATTCGCCGCCGAGCCTGGATCTCGGCAGTGGCGCGAAACACCGGCGCTGGCAGCAGATGCACCTCATCATAGACAATCAGGCCCCATTCGCGCTCATTGAACAGCCGCATATGCGGGAAGCCACCATCCTTATCGGGTCGATGAGTCAGCATTTGGTAGGTCGCAATCGTGATCGGGCCAATATCCTTCGAGCCACCGGTATATTCAGCGATCTGATCCGTACGAACCGTGGTTTTCTGTAGCAACTCGCGTCGCCACTGGTTCACCGAAGTCCGGTTGGTCGTCAATATCAGCGTTGATTGGCCAACCTTCGCCATCGTCGCAATCCCAACGATTGTCTTGCCGGCACCTGGCGGCAGCACAATCACACCCGAACCACCGCGAACATCGCCACTGGCATAGAAGGCATCTGCGGCCTCAAGCTGGTAATCACGCACATGGAAGATACCCTCACGCAGCGTGATCGCAAACGCCTCACCCTCGGTATAGCCAGCCAGATCTTCGGCAGGCCAGCCAGCCTGAACCAGGGCTTGTTTGAGCACGCCACGGTTCGCAGGTGGAACCGCAAAGCTGCGTTCACCACGCGGGCCACCAAGCAGCGGGCCAATCTCCTGGCGGCGGGCGAGTTCGATCAGCAAAGCCCGATCATCAGCAACAAGCTGGATCTCATCATTGATCGGCATGAGCTTCAGGCGGCCCCAACGCCCAGCAAGCTCATTAATATCGGCAATCACATTACCAGGCACAGGGTACTTGGCAAACGACTGCAACCGTGTCACAATTGTTTCCGGGCGCATGCCCGCTGCCGCAGCGCTCCACAGCGAAAGCGGCGTGATCCGGTAGGTATGGATGTATTCGGGGCTTTTTTCGAGTTCAGCAAACGACGCAATCGCATCGCGGGCTGCTGCAAAACGCTCGTTTTGCGTTTCGAGCAGCAATGTCCTGTCACCCTGGACAATCAGTGGGTTTGTTGGATCAAATGTCATATCCGTATTGTACCCGATTCTGGTGATAGAATGCGCTACATAAGGCATCATTTTATTATATTGCAGGTAAAGGGATATTTTTTGCTGGGCTACGCGCCCGCGTCTAGACCTTTCCCCGGCTCCTCTCCGAATTGGAGAGGGGTGCCCGCAGGGCGGGGTGAGGGCAGTTCCGCAGTTCTCGGTTCGGGCGGACACATAGGTCCGCACTACACGGTTCTTATTCTTTTGTTCAGGGTAGGTTCGGGGTATTCTGACTCCTGACTCCTGAATACTTGGTTCTCGGTTCTGGTTCCCGTATTCTGACTCCTGACTCCTGACTCCTGAATACTTGCCTATCAGCTAGGATGACCAGGATTGACAAGATTTCCATACATTCTCATGATTATCGGTTTTTGGTTCTTGGTTCTGCTCAGCGCCTGCGCCGCATCTGTAGAACCCACGCCGCAGCTCCCACCCGCGCCAACAGTCGTGCCATTTACGCCATTTGGCGGGTTGCCTGCGCAAGGGCAAATAATAACCCTTGGCTATCTACTGGTGCGTGAAAGTGGGGCATTGTTGGTTGGGTCGGCAAGTTTTGCAGCAGCCCAGCCACAAGCACTTGGCAATCCAGTTGATGCAATCTGGTGTGGAGATCCAGCCATGCTGCACATAACTGGAGCGCTGAGTGGTTCTGATCCAGTGCGCTCAGCAATCGTTATTGCTCGTGGAACACTCAGCGAGCCTGGAGCATATGGGCCAAGTGGCATCTATCGCCGCCAGTTGCGCGACGCAATGCTGACTGTGATCGTGCCAGAAGAGACCAGCGTCGCAAACCTTCAGGACAACACTGGCTATTATGAAGGCCGCGTTGTCCGAGTCAATGGTGGTATCGTCACCCGCGATACCTCAGCGGTTCTGGTTGATCGGCTCGGCTCTGGCGGCGTCCCACAGCCAGCAGCTCGGCAAGTCAAGCTGCGCTGGACCGCAGATGATACTGCCCTTCTCGCACAACTAAACAGCGCCCCTGGTGGCAAGGTGCGGTTCGGGCAGGTGCAGATCGAAGGCTACTGGCATAATGGCACCCTCATTGCCCTGGCCATCCGCCCGGTTTCACCCTGAAGCGCTTGACCAAGTGACTTTTTGACATGCTGACATGGTGATTGTGCTGGATAGAGGTGGTACAGCTTCGATCAAGCATATGTCACCATGTCACCCCTTCACCATGTCACTGTGTCAGGGAATATCGTGTCACCTTGTCACTCGCCTGGCGGAACAACCCCAATTGTCAGCAGGATATTGGCATAGATGCGGCGCTCACCTGTTGCGATCACCAATGCGGTTTCCTGGCTGCGGGCCATGTCATAGAATGGGAAGCGGCCCAGCGGCTGCAACTCGATTCTTGGCAGCAGCGCACGAAATTCAGCAAAAATCGCTGGCTCTGCACCATTGTCAGGAACCATCACATTGGCTGCCTCAATCGGGATCGCTTCAGCCAGCACCTCCAGCACATCCGTCACCTTGAGCATGTCGGGTGCCAGATTAAGGTATACCCGCTTTGCAAGTGCATGGCCACGGGTATCAACGGGATAGTTTCCATCGGCGATCAGCACCAATGCCCCATGACCAGCACCACCAAGTGCAGCAAGAATCTGTGGATGGAGCAGTTTGTAGGTCAGCATCGACACCCTCCTGTGTATGGTGAGATTTCGTGAGATAGGGATATACCTATAATAACACGGCGACATCTGACATCTGACACGGTGACATGTGGCTTGATCGAAGCTGTACCGCATTAATCAAGCACAGTCACCTGGTCATTCGGTCACGTGGTCACGTCAGCTTGGCACAATACGCTATACTCACTCATACAGCTAGAGTTATTGCATACAGCAACCCTGAAACACAATGGGAGGGCATGTGTCGCATCTCATTACCAGCATGGGCGAAATCCTCATCGACTTCCTGCCAATTGAGGAACATGGTCAGACAACCGGATTCCGTATGTTTCCGGGCGGATCACCGCTGAATGTCGCCGTCGGTGTGGCCCGGCTTGGGCAACCAGTAGCCTTTGCCGGTAAAGTAGCCCACGATTTCTTTGGACGTTTCCTGCGCCATTATGCCGAGAGCCAACAGATCGATACCCGCTTCCTGATCGACTCAGATGCGCTCACGACTCTGGCTTTTGTTGCGGTGGAGGATAATGAGCCGGCCTTCAGCTTCTATGGCGAGGGTGCCGCCGATACATTGCTTACCCCGGAAGAGTTGCCGTCGGCCATGTTCGATCACACCCGTGCCCTGCATGTTGGGTCAATCAGCCTGCTGCGCGGCAAAACACCCACAGCGGTGATCAGTGCCGTTGAACGATTACGCGGCAAGGCACTGATTCAGTTCGATCCAAATATTCGCCCTGGGCTGGTTCGTGATCCAGCCGCCTACCGCGCATTGATTGATCGGCTGGCCGGTATGGTCGATATTTTCAAGATCAGTGCTGCCGATCTGAGCTGGCTCATGCCCGAGATCTCGGTCGAAGCCGCTGCTCATCGCATCCATGGCCTTGGCCCGGCACTCGTGATTGTGACACAGGGCGGGCGTGGTGGGCTGGCGCTCCGTGGGGCAGAAGCGATCACCATCCCTGCCTTCAACATCATATTGGCCGATACTGTCGGTGCAGGCGATACCTTTAATGCTGGCGTATTGGCTGGCCTGGCCGAACGCGATGCGCTCTCCCGCGCCGCATTGTTACAGCTCGAAACCGATGCGCTGGCCGCAACCCTGCGCCTTGCATCGGCTGCCGCAGCCCTCAATTGCACCCGCCCCGGCTGCGATCCGCCTACCCGTAGCGAGGTACAGGCATTATTGACACGGTGATTGCTTTAATCGGGCCTATGATAGCGTCATCAAGGGTAGGGGCGGTTCGCTTTAATCGGGCCTATGATAGCGTCATCAAGGGTAGGGGCGGTTCGCTTTAATCGGGCCTATGATAGCGTCATCAAGGGTAGGGGCGGTTCGCGAACCGCCCACCATGCTGGACAATGCAGGGTACAGTGCGGGCGGTTCGCGAACCGCCCACCATGCTGGACAATGCAGGGTACAGTGCGGGCGGTTCGCGAACCGCCCCTACAGGCATGGGTCACACATTCAGAAGGTGATCCGTTTGACTTTTCCTAGTGTTTATGCGAAAATAGCGCCGTTCCAGCGCAATCCGGGACTATGTAGATCTTTTTGCAGTGTTCGTCAGCATTGCTGTTCCTGTCATGAAACTGCGACGAACCGCAATGTGGCGAGAACCTCTGGCATGCGGTTAGGCCGGATGGTTTTTTCGTGTTGGTGATAACGTTATGGCAACTGAACGGCCGATTTACCCCTTTAGTGCTCTTGTTGGGCAAGAACGACTAAAGCGCGCACTTATTCTTAATGCAATTAATCCACGCGTTGGCGGTGTGCTTATTCGTGGCGAAAAGGGTACCGCCAAATCGACAGCAGTTCGTGGCCTAGCCCGCCTGCTGCCACATATTATGGTTGTTGCCGATTGTCCGTATGGTTGCCCACCAGATCGACCGGGTGAGATGTGCCCAAGCTGCCGTGCTCGCACCCAGGCAGGGGAACAACTGCCGACTGTCGAGCGAGCGACTCGCCTTGTGGAATTGCCGGTTGCGGCATCCGAAGATCGGGTGGTTGGGTCGCTGGATCTCGAACATGCTCTGACTGAAGGCCAACGCCGTTTCGAGCCGGGCCTGCTTGCACACGCCAACCGTGGCCTGCTGTATGTTGATGAGGTCAATCTGCTCGATGATCATCTCGTCGATGTGTTGCTCGACGCAGCCGCGATGGGTGTCAATACCGTTGAGCGTGAGGGCATCAGCGTTTCGCACCCGGCGCGCTTTATGCTTGTTGGCACGATGAACCCAGAAGAGGGTGAGCTACGGCC
>Ga0163154_10006283_pt1 | contig 14613 bp, 10 predicted proteins | sample OliLakLV19MP9P1_FD_148649 | JGI IMG/M metagenome (GOLD analysis project Ga0163154, IMG submission 148649) | Freshwater microbial mat bacterial communities from Lake Vanda, McMurdo Dry Valleys, Antarctica - Oligotrophic Lake LV.19.MP9.P1 | ecosystem: Environmental > Aquatic > Freshwater > Lake >... | reverse complement strand
TCACACCGTCCCCGCACGCGCGGGTCGTCCATGTCGCCAAAACACGCTTCCAGACTTGCGAACGGCTGCTCGTTCATCGCTCACCCTTTTTGGGCAGCGATTATCCCTCTCCACTCATTTTGATGCGATAGCGCTGTTGCTGTGGGGTCAAACCATTTAAAGATAAAAAACTTTGTAACAATCGTTAAATTCAGCTTCTTTTTTCTTCAGTTCTGCTTCAATTCGATCTGCCTTATCCCATAAGCTCTCTTGCATGGCTTGATCGAGCTGCTTATCCAGTTCGTGGATCGAAATTTGCAATTTATCACACAATCGCTGTTTTTCATCGACTCGCTGTTTGACATCATCGGGCGGGGTTGGTGGCTCCGTAATGAGCCATTCGATCAATGATCTAAAATACGGACAATGATCATCGTACACACGCTTGGCACTCATACTTTGAAATAGCATTACGCCATCGATGGCTTCTTTGTAGTTTGATCGATAGTATTGCTGCAAAAAAGCTTTCGGATTGATAGTTTGTTCAGGAAGTGACAGCGGCTCACGCCGAATTTTGTCACGCATGACTTTTTCATCCGCCAGTATCCACGTTTCAATTTCCCAAACTACGGGAAAAACAGCAAATCGGGTCGGATATTGTGTGATCAATGGCGCTTCCATGTGCGTCTTTAGCGCCACAAATCCTTGTTCGGCTGGGAGATGCCTATACCGCTTGGATGGTTCTTGATCGAGATCGAGTAAGCACAGCACTGACGTATCGCGCTCTTGCAAATCAAGTCGTGCATCCCCGTGATAGCGTACATATAAATCACCCGCTCCGTTGTAACGATTGACTTCTACAGTATCAAACCGCTGCTTCCAATAGTGATTTAAGAATGTTTTGAGAACGCTTTTCTCTAAATGTCCTTCACACATGATGACGAGGTGCATAAATTAACTCCGTGCGCTGGCTTCGAGTTTTCCAAACGTCCACAGCCGCCCCAACGAATATCGTTCAAGCCATTTTTCAAGATGTGCAGTATTTGGTCGTTTCAGTGTAGTTATTCCATTCTCTTTTTCGACCAGAATAATGTTCTCCAGTGTGAGATCATTGAGTAATTCTGGCGAATGGGTTGTGACGATTACTTGTGTCCGTTCAGAGGCTTCTTTCAATAGCTCTACTAAAATAGCCATCATTTTTGGATGTAAACCGATTTCAGGTTCGTCAATTGCAATCAGAGGCGGTGGATCGGGCAATAATAACAGGATCACTAATCCTAAGAAACGCAGTTGACCATCTGACATTGATAAAGCGGGGATTTGTCGATTCTCAAAGGGTTTAATTTTACTGCGATAGTAGAGCGCACCCATACCCCCAGCGGTTACGGGGATATCAAGACGTTTGAAATCATCAAACACAACCGACAACACTTGGAGTAATCGCTCGTATTGTTTTTCATATTTTGGTGTATTAGCTAACTGTTGTAGTATGGAAACTAAGTTTGAGCCGTCAGGTTCAAGCCGTAAAGGTTCAGTTGCACTAAATAATTGAGCTTTACGAATATTCGCTAGTGCCTCAAAGCCAAAGCTTCTAAATATGCTCCAATCACTCATTTGGGCGCGAATACTTCCCATCACTGGATATCGCACTGGATCGGTAATTTGGGACAGAACTAATTCTTGTTCTTTGAGAGTTACGTCAACGTCACGCGATTCTTCTCCACTAACGGAATACAAAAGTCTGATACGCCCTGTATTGTAACTAAGAAATTTAAAACGTTCAGAATGATTTGGATTTGGGTCACGTTCTAATTCTTCGTTTTGGACTTGAAAATATGATTGTCCCCGCCCAACCAACGAACCGCTGTAATATACAGTTTGTCGTGTCTTTTGTAACTGATTGTAATAAAAATCAAAAAATGCTAATTCCCACTCAAGCGAAGAACGGGACGACGCACCATAAAATATAGTTTCGGCAAAACCGCCCATCTCATTGATACGAGTCGTAAGCGAACCGTCAGCTCCGTTTTTCAACATTTGTAGGAAACTCAGAAAATTCGACTTCCCTGAGCCATTTTCGCCAATCAAGACATTGAGGTCGCCCAGTTTGACATCGATATCGACCAAGCTCTTATAGTTGCTGAGTTTAATTCGTTCGATCATGAACATCCTCCATAAAATGGGGTATTGCCAGTCAGCAATGCCCCATTTTAAATCGCCGCTGATAACTTACTACTTGTCACCGCTGCCGGTCGGCTTCATATGGGGGCGCGGTGCGACGGGCTGCGCCGCCGTACCACCACCGGTGGGCGGCGGCGGTGTTGGCGGGGTCGCGGGCTTCGGGTCAGACGGTTTTGGATCGGTCGGCTTCGGTTGGTTGCTCATTATCGGCGTTCACTCCTATCACAAAGGCGTTGAACACCGATTATAGCCGTCTTATGCCGCGCACCACATTTCAAAATTGTTGTATGGCGGACATTGCGGACGTGCCAGCGGCGCGCCCCTACGATTGCGCCGTGTAGGTGACTTCCGGCAGCATCCGCACGACCTCGCCCTTGACGATCATCGTCGCTTCCGGTGTATGCAAGCCGTGCATATCGAAGAAAGCCGCAATCGCGTCGCTGCTCACTTCTTGCTTCTCCATCAACAGCGCCACCAGTGCCTTGACGATGGGGGCGTTGGCACGCAGCGCCTTGCGCGTCTCGCGCAGGACGTCTTGGAATGTTTCTTCCATCACTTTCGCCATTTCCGGCGTCGGCGGCAGTTCCGCGCCCGTCACATCGATTTTCCAGGTCACCGACGCGCCCAAATGCCCAAACATGCCTGCCAGCGCCATCGCGCGCAAGTACGTGCGGATCATGCCGAAGTCGCCCAACGGGTTCTTGGTCATGCCGAACATCACGCCGACCGATTGATATTCCGCGCCACAGAACTCGATCTCCGCCGCCTTGCCGCCCGCGAATACGCGCAGCATCTTCAGGTAGTCGTCTTTGGTCTGCATCCCCATGTATTTATCTTGCGCAGAATAGTAGGCGACGTGTCCGTATGCCGCGCCCTGCCGCACAATCGAGATGCGCGAGATGCGATAGCCGGGCGTGAACAGCCGGATCGCCACCGCTTTGCCCGCTTGATACGTGGCGATGCGTTCCATCGCCTCGCGCGTGATGTGTTTCAATGGTGTGCGCAAACCCATCTCATGTTCCGGCTTGGCGCGCTGAAAATCTTCGTAATTCATGTAGCGTCGTCCGCTGAACAACGCATAGCGCAGCGTCTCGTTGAGCAGATACTTGATGTCGGCGGGGGTATAGCCGGGCGTCTCGGTTGCCAAAACGACGGGTTTTATCGTCTCGTCATGCGCCATCTTCGTCAGATAATACGAGAAAATGTCGCGGCGTCCGGCGGTATCGGGCGCATCGATGCGAATCTTCTTGTCGAAGCGTCCCGGACGCAGCAGCGCCGGATCGAGCGCGCCGATGCGATTGGTCGCGCCGATGGTCAGGACGCGCTTCTGCGGCTTGGGCGGGTTGCGCCGCAAGAAGAGCTTGTAGAAGCGCGTGCGCATCTTCGCGCGCCAGCCGTGTTCGAGGTTGAAGCCGCTCATCTCGATCAGCATGGTACTCAGCAAGCCCATATCGCCGCCGCCGAAGAAGCCGCGCGCGCCCGGCGGCGTCCCCATCGCGCCGGTTGTCGAGCTGACGCCGGAGCGTGAACCGATGGAGTCGATCTCGTCGAGGAAGATGACCGCTGCGCCGTACCACTTCGCCGCCTTGCGCGCCTTGGCGTACATGCGCATGACCTTCATCGATCCCATCCCCATGAACATCGCTTGCAGCGACGACGTATCGACGTAGAAGTACGGCACGCCCGCCTCGGTGCTGATGGCTTGCGCCAGCCACGTCTTGCCGGTGCCGGGGGGCCCCTCCAACAGCAAGCCGTTGAGCGGTTCGCCGCCCGCTGCTTCGAACGCGCGCACGCCGCGTAACAACGTCACGATCTGATGCGCTTGCTCCAAGACTTCGGGCTGTCCGCGATAGTCGTCAAAGCTGACGCCCTCCGCGCCCGGCATGATCGTGTACTGGCGCGTGCGGCTCAAGAACCAGAACATCAGGATGAACTGTGACAAGAAAATGCCGATCAACAAGCCGATTTGCAGCCCCAACCCGGCGACCTGAACGACGGCGTTCATGATATTGGGGTCGAACAACGCCACTGCTGCCAAGCTGATGATCAGCCCCCACACCCAGATCGAGCGCATGAAGCGGCTGAGGCGGTGCGAAAAACGCTGACGACGATCAACCGTCGTCTCTTCTTGTTCCCAATCGAACTTGCCCGGATCGAGGATCGGCTGATTGGGCGCTTGCTTGATGATCGTCATCGCGTACTCTCTTTCGTCGGTCTCGCATCGGCGGGAAGTTCGTCACGCGGGGGCTGCCCGTCAACGATTTCATCCTCATTGTACTGTTGGACACGCACGCGCGGCGTGTAATAGCCGTAATCGTTGAAGAACAGCTCGACTTGTTCGGCGTGCATTTCCTCGTGTTGGAGCAAGCGCGCGATCAGCGCCTCGCCCATCGCGCGATGGATACGGAACGCCATCCGCACTTCTTCCAAGACGGTGCGGAACAGTTCGTCCATGCGTTCGCGCAGTTCCTTGTTGGTTTCGGGGTCAAAGCTGCTCGCGCCCAACGCGCCGAACATGCCCGCCGACGCCATCCGCTGCAAGACGACGCGAATCTGTCCGAAGTCCGAGCCATCCCCGAAGCCGATGCCGACGCCGAGCGTTTGCGCGCCCTCGCCGCAAAATTCCATCTCGCCCGCCTTGCCGCCAATCGCCACGCGCAGCCGATTGGTCAGCGACTCGAACGTCGCCAAGCCTTCAAATTCTTCGGTCGCCGGATACCAACTGACATAGCCGTGCGCGCCACCCTGCCGGATGATCGTGATGCGCGCGATGCGATACGTCGGCGCAAACATGCGGATTGCCAGCGCATGTCCCGACTCGTGCGCAGCGAGTCGGCGCTTATCTTCCAACGTCATGTTGTGGATCGGCTGGCGGATGCCAAATTCATGTTCCGGCTGTGCCGAGCGCACATCTTGGATCGAGATGGAGGCACGCCCCGCGAACAGTGCGTAGCGCAGCGCCTCATTGAGCAGATAATTCAAGTCGGCGGGCGTGTAATTCGGCGTCTCGGACGCGAGGATGAGCGAGTCGATGGTTTCATCGTGCGCCATCTTCGACAGGTAGTAGTCGATGATATCGCGCCGCCCTTCCAGATCGGGGACATCGACATGGATTTTCTTGTCGAAGCGTCCCGGACGCAGCAGCGCGGGGTCAAGCACCTGGATACGATTGGTCGCGCCGATGGTCAAGACGCGCTTTTGCGGTTTCGGCGGTTTGCGATGCAGAAACGCCTTGTAGAACCACGTCTTGCGCTTCGCCCAAAAGCCGTGTTCGAGGCTGAAGCCGCTCATCTCGATCAACAGCGTACTGAGCAAGCCCGATCCCCCCCCGCCCATGCCGCCCATCATGATTGGCAAGCGCGTGCGCCGGAGCGTGTCCGCCGTATCGTTCCCCGCGCCTTCTGCGCCTTGTGCAACGCCACCGCGCGAACCGCCGATGGCGTCAATCTCATCAATGAAAATGATCGACGCGCCATATTCTTTCGCCGCGCGCCGCGCCTTGCGGTAAATATTGGCGACCTTCAGCGGCGCGATGCCAATGAACATCGAGTTCATCGACGACGCATCAACGAAGAAGAACGGCACGCCCGCCTCGGTGCTGATGGCTTGTGCGAGGCGCGTCTTGCCCGTGCCGGGGGGCCCCTCCAAGAGCAAGCCGTTGAGCGGTTCGCCGCCTGCGTCCTCGAACACCTTCACGCCGCGCAGCAGCTTGACGATCTGTTGGGCTTGTTCCAGTAGTTCCGGCTGTCCGCGATAATCTTTGAAGCTGATGCCCTCTGCGCCCGGCATGATCGTGTACTGGCGCGACTTGCCCAAGAACCAGAACATCAGCGCGAACTGCCCGATGATCAGCGATGCTGTCGTGACGAAGCGCAGCAAATAGGGAACGGCATCGACCAGCAAGCGCATCAGCGTCGCGTTGTACAGCGCCCATGTCACGAGTCCGCCGATGACGAGCCAAATCCACATTCCATCCAGAAAACGTTGAATGCGATAGCGCAGTTTGCGCCGTTCATCGACCAGCGTCTGTTCCGATTCCCAAGCATGTTGTTGACGCGGGGGCGGTTCACCGGGCAGTCCCGGCGTGGTGGGGTTGGGTTGAGCGAGTGCCATCATTATTATTCCAGAAAACTCGATGGACGGAAAAGAGCGGACTGAGCTGAAAGGACTGAGGACGGAGGACGGAGAAAAAAAGGACTGCGTGCTGAGTACGGAGTGCTGAGCAAAAATTTGCCCCAACACGCAAGCTGATTTCCAAATACTCGACGCTTAGACCTGATCTTTTCTCTCAGCACTCAGTCCGCAGTCCTGCTTTTACTGCTACTGTGCTGCCCCAAGCATGAACATCGAATGGTTCGGCTGTCCCTCGTACAAAATCATCTGCTCCGGCTGCTCGTAAGACAATGTGCCTTGCGCAATCAGATCGAAGAAGCCATTGAGCGAGCGCGTGCCGGACAAGTAGCCCGCCGCCGCGCCGCGCTCGATTTGCGCATCTGCCAGCACAACGCCGATGAAGCTGACGCCGTTATCCAACGTGACGATATCTTGCGGTGCCATCAGGATCACGCGCAGCAGATCGCTGCCTTCGCTCTCGCGCATCGTCCCCTGCCACGTCAGTTCGATGGCGCGGCGCAGTGCGTCGAGCTGGGCGATCTGCCCCTGCACCGATCCATCCGACTGGGGCGGGTTGAACATCATATCGACGGTGAAGATGCGCGTTTCAGCATTGTTGCGAATTTCGATGATATCGACGCTGCCACTGGTGGCGGCTTCGATCCGGTCGGCAGCAGCGACAATCGCCGGATCGGTCATGCCGGATTTATCCGCCATCACCAAATCGAGCGCTTCGACCGTGCGGTCGGTCAGCGTCTCTTGATCGGCTTCGCCCGTGAGGACACGCAGCCCCGCCATATCGCTGCATCCGGCGGCGGCGAGGGTGAACAATAGGACAACAAACGAGGAAACAACCCGGCGCATTGGATTCTTACCCTTCAAACGTTGTGATTCCGGGCGAACAGGGGTGAAAAACATCATGCCAATCGTTAAGGTATACCCTAACACAGTTTAACGATTTGCGGGCGCGCTTGGATGCAAAGTTTTAGCAATTCCTAACCTATAGTCGATTGTATACCCGTTCCATTGATCAAACCGCACAAGACTTCGGGGCGAATGCCCGATCATTGACTGTGCGTATATGGACAAAATACACAATCGGCGCGGGCAAGGTTCATTTTGGACGCCCATCCAACCGTTTTCCAGATTCGTTACCCGCGCTTCACACTTCGGCAACATTCCCCCGCTATGCTGTTCATCAAGTCGAACCCACACAACGCCGCTAAAACCTGTTTTTCCGCCGGAATGGGTACCCGCTCATTTTTCGCCCTGTTCAATGCTAGATATCATGAGAGCTGTTTTATGAACCGACGTGCTTTTCTCGCTGCTGTGTTAGGCGCGCCATCCAGCCCGGTCATGCCGGGCGATACGATGGTTGCGCAAGCCATGCGGCACTTGGCAGCCGCCCCATCCGGCGCGTTCGCGCCCATGCGCGTCGAGGCGCGCGATCCAGCGGCACACGCTATCGCGCGGCTGACGTTCGGCGTGACGCCCGCGCTGACGGCGCACGTTCAATCGGTGGGAGTCGATGTCTTTATCGAGTCCCAATTGAATCCAGAGACGCTGCCCGATCCCGCGCTGGCGGAACGCCTGACGACCTACGCGCCGCTGTTGGCGCTGGATACGGCGACCATCATCCGCGACTACCGCGAAGATCGGCGCACTGTCTACGCCGCGCTGATTGGCAGCACGACCATGCGCGCGCTGTACTCTGAACGCCAGTTGTACGAGCGGATGGTTCACTGCTTCTCGGATCATTTCAGCGTCTTTCTTGGCAAGGTCAGTGTCGGCTTTCTGAAGATCGCGGATGATCGGGACGTGATTCGCCCGCACGTCATGGGGCGCTTTCACGATCTGCTGCGCGCGTCGGCGCACAGCCCGGCGATGCTGGTCTATCTTGATAATGTGGGCAGCAATCGGCGCGCGCCCAACGAAAACTATGCGCGCGAACTGATGGAACTGCATACGCTCGGCGTGAACGGCGGCTATACGGAGGACGACGTGCAGACTGTCGCGCGGGCATTCACCGGATGGTCAGTCGCCAGCCCGCGTCAAGGCGGGGATTACACGTTCCAGTTTCGGACGCGCTTTCATGACAACGACGCCAAATTGTTGTTCGGCGTGGATTTTCCAGCGCGCGGCGGACAAGCGGACGGCGATAGGGTACTCGATTTGCTCGCGCATCACCCTTCGACCGCGCGCCACATCAGCACGCGGATCGCGCGGCGCTTCGTGTCCGATTTCCCGCCCGAAGCGCTGATCGACACGCTGGCGGCGGCATTCATGAGCAGCGACGGCGATCTGCGCGCGGTTTTGCGGGCGCTGTTCGCCGCGCCCGAATTTTGGGACGCGCCGCCAAAGTTCAAGCAGCCCTACGAATACACGATCAGCCTGCTGCGCGCCCTCAGCTATGATGTGACCAATCAGCCGCGCTTTTTGCGCGCTGTTGCGCCCGTTCTGCAAGCGTTGGGGCAAGTGCCGTTCATGTGGCCCGCGCCCAATGGCTATCCCGACGTACAAGGCGCATGGGAAGGCGGCATGATGGCGCGCTGGAACGCGGCAATTAGCGCCGCCAGCGGGAGCATCAATGGTGCAGAGATCGATACTGACGCTTTCAGCGCGGCAATGCCCGCTGGAGCCGCCGACGATCTAGAAACGCGCATCGATTTCGTCGCGCAGTACGCATTCGGGCGCGCGCTCACGCCGACGGAGCGGGATTTGACGCTCGATTTCGCCCGCGAGACCGCGCCAAACGACGCGCGCCAGCAAACCACCGCCGCGCTGGCGCTGCTGCTGGCGTCGCCCGCCTTCCAATATCGCTAAATCGAACCATGATTGAAGGGGACTGCTCATGCTTTTGAAACCAATATCGCGCCGCCGCTTCTTACGCGGCAGCGCCACGCTTGCCGCTGCCGCCGCCGCGACCACTGCTTTGCCCGCGTGGATGCCGCGCTTCGCTTTCGCCCAAGCGGATGGGACACAGCGCGGCGACGGCGCGACGCCGGATGTGTTGATCAGCATCTTTCTGCGCGGTGGCGCGGACGCGCTGAACATGGTCGTGCCGTATGGCGACGACGCCTACTACACCGCGCGCCCCCAATTGGCAATTCCGCGCCCAGATACGCGCGGCGCGGCGCTCACGGCGCTCGATCTTGACGGCTTCTTCGGGCTGCATCCGGCGCTCGCACCGCTGCTGCCCATCGTGACGGGCGGACAATTGATCGCCGTGCAGGGAACGGGCGCGCCGCACGGATCGCGCTCACACTTCGAGGCGATGGACTCGATGGAACGCGGCGCGATTGGCGGCAGTTATATCGCTACGGGCTGGATCGGGCGGCACTTGGCGACTGTTGATAACGGCAGCGCGTCACCGCTGCGCGCGGTCGGCTTTGGCACGAGCGCCCAAGCGACGCTGCGGGGACCTGTCACACCGGTGGCGCTGCGTTCGATTGTCGATTATCACTTGGGCGGCGATGAAAACGGGGCGCTGCGCATGGCATCGGCGCTCAACGCGCTGTACGCGCTGGAGGACAGCACGGCGAACGCGGCGCTGTCGTCGGCGTCCGTCTCGGCGCTCGATGCCATCGATCTGCTGGAAACGGTCAACTATGCCACGTATCGACCGCAGAACGGCGTCACCTATCCTGACGACGATTTCGGGCTGGCGCTGCGTCAAACGGCGGCGCTGATCCGCGCGGATGTGGGCTTAGAAGCAGCGTGCATCGATCTGGGCGGCTGGGATACACACGCGACGCAAGGGGGGACGGAGGGTGAACACGCCGATTTACTAGCCGGCTTGGCGGCGGGGTTGGCAGCGTTCCATGCGGACATGCAGCCCGAAATGGGGCGTATTTCCGTCGTCGTCGTCTCGGAGTTCGGGCGGCGCGTGATGGAGAACAACAGCGCGGGGACGGATCACGGCGCGGGCGGCGCGCTGTGGGTGATGTCCGGCGGTTTGCTCGACGGGACGCCGCGCGTCGTCTCACGCTGGGTCGGCTTGCAGCCCGACAACTTGGATCGCGGCGACGTGCCAATCACGATTGATTACCGCGATGTGCTGGCAGAATTGATCGCCAAGCGGCTGAAAAATCCGCGTTTGTCCGACATTTTCCCCGATTTTGCCCCGAATGAACTGGGCTTGTTCCGCGTGTAGACGCTTGTCCCGCCAGATTTGTGGGCGTGGGATGTGCGGGCGGTCGCGCACGGGCATCCCACCGGGACTCTCGTCAGCGTTTTGAGTGCGCTTGAATGATGAAGTCGCGCACTTGGGTGGTCAGTTTGACGACGGCGAAGGGTTTGGCAATATAGCCATCAAAACCAGCCTCCAAGATGCGCTCCTGATCGCCCGGCATCACATGCGCTGTTACGGCGATCACCGGAATATGTTTTGTCTTGGGATCAGCCCGAATGATGCGGAAAACTTCCAACCCGTCCACCTTCGGCATTCGGATATCGAGCAAGATCGCGGTCGGCGTGACGGTTTCCAGCACCGCGAAGCACGCTTCGGCGCTCTGTGCGGTGTAGACCTGAAAGCCGCCCCGCGCCAGCGTAATCCGCATGATCGCCAAATTATCGAACACATCATCGATAATGAGGATGCTCCAATTCAGCTTTGCCGTGTCCTCAGCCAAGGATCGAGGTTGCTCACTCACTTTACGCCTCCACGCTGCACAGAATATCGTTTGGGCTTACGTCACTGAGCGAATTATCCCCACTTGGAGAACCGAAACAAAATTGACCGCGTATGGGGTTGAGGTGAATGAGCGCGACGACTTTTCAAAGCGCCGCCGTTGCGCTGGATCACGCGGCTACGCGGTGATTAACGGCAACCGGATCGTAAAAGTGCTGCCGCGCCCCACCTCGCTTTGAACGTGAATCGTGCCTTCCATCATCTGCACGAGGCGGCGCGTGATCGTCAAGCCTAACCCCGTCCCGCCGCGCTGCATTTTATCCTCAATCCGCCGAAACTCGTCAAAGATGATTTGCTGCATATTCATGGGGATGCCGATCCCCGTATCCGACACGGTGACGTACCAAGCGCTCGCTTCGCGCAGTGTCGCCTCAACGGAAACGCCGCCTTGATCGGTAAACTTGACGGCATTCGAGATCAGATTGATGATCACCTGTTTGATGCGCCCACTGTCCCCAACGACGATTTCGGGCAGCCGCTCATCGATGCGAAAGGTGAACGTCAGCCCTTTTCCCTCCGCTAGTCCGCGACTTTGCAGATCGATTTCCGTCAAGCACGCTGCCAGATTGAACGGATTTTGCAGCAATTCCATCCGTCCTGCTTCGATTTTGGACAGATCAAGTACTTCGTTGATCAGTCCGAGCAGATGCTCCGCATTCACATTGATGCGCTCTTGAAACCCAAGTTGTTCAGCGGTCATTTCCCCGACCATCCCCGCGATTTGCAGCTGCGAATAGCCGAGGATCGCGTTGAGGGGAGTACGCAGTTCATGCGAGATGGTGGCGAGGAACTGGCTCTTGAGCTGGTTGGCTTCCTCCGCCTGTTTGCACGCGCTGGCAAGGTCACGATTGGCATTGACCAACTTCTCATTCTGCGTTTGAATCTCTTGTTCCGCCCGTTTCCGCTCGATCAGATGCCCATAGGTACTGCCGAGCAGCGAAATCAGTTCAGTTTCATACAGGCGCACGGGCTGGCGGCTGACGAAGTTGTCCGAGACCAAATAGCCGACGGCGGTGCTGCCATTCCACAAAGCCGAGGCGATTTTCCAGCCGATGCCGATCTCACGCCCATGGTCATAAATCGGGCTGTCGTTCCACAAGCGGACATGGTTGGGGCTGTTGAGAATGTCCAACGTCCAATGGTTGTCCGTGATTAGTTCGCGGTAATCACTTTCATCGCGGAAATTTCCGTTCGGATCCGTGCCATACGTGCCGAGCAATTCGTTTCCGCTTGCATCCAGTACGAATAAGCCGATCCGGTCGATGCCAAGACGACTTTGCCCCATGCGGATCATGGCTTGATACAGCAGGGACAGATCAGAAATTTCAGACAGATCCAAGATGAGGGCTTGCAGTGCTTGAATATCCCGCAGGAACGCCTGTGTGCTTTCTTCAGCAAATTTGCGCTCCAACATCGCGCCGACCCAACGACCCAACAGGACAAAGAAATCTTTGTCCGCGATATCGAATGGGTTTTGGCGCGCGGCGGCGCTGGAAAAATTCAGCGTGCCGAAGCGTTTGCCCTGCACCGTCAACGGAATGCCGATATACGCCGCCAAGCCGAACTCGGTATAACAGGGATGCTTGTTATAGGGTGACTGGCGCGCGTCCTCGATGCTGACCAGATCATTGGTGGTATAGGTCAGATCGCAATAGGTTTGGCGGACGTCGAATGTTTGCCCGGCTTGGATCGAACCATCGGGCGCAAAACTGTACAGCACCGTATAGGTGTCGCCCTCGATATGGCTGATGATCCCCAAATCGAGCGCCAAGAGCGCCGTTCCCGCTTTCAAGGCATCATTCAACTGTTCATCGATGGTTTCGGTGGTGGTCGCCATCACTTCGTAGAGCGCGCGTAACTTCGCCTGCGTGCGCTCGCGCTCCGCGATGCGCTGCTGCGCGCTCGTATACAGGTTGATGTTGTCGATGACGAGGGCGATCCACTGCGCAAACTGCGTCCCACGATTGACCTCAGCCTGACTGAAGGGGTGATTGGGGGTGGTGCGCGCCGTCGCCAGCACCCCCAGACAGCTTTCACCGCGCATGATCGGGAAATTGGCAACCGCGCGCATTTGGGCGTGATCGTACCAGACGCGCTTGCCCGACCAATTGAAATAATCGTCGATCAAGACGGCTTGCTGTGTATCGAACGCGCGCCATCCGGCGAGCGCCTGTCCTCGTTTTACGCGGTCGCCCATCAGATCGGGCTGATTGCGGGTGACGGCTTTGACGACCAGTTCATCCCCTTCGATCAGCGTAATCTCACTGTAGGGCGCATCCAGAAAGCGCGCTGCGTGGTCAACAATCTGCTGCAACAGATCGCTGAGATCATGACGATTGAGCAGATCGAGCATCATGGCGGACAGCGCATCCATATAATCGTCCGCGCGCTTGGCGGCAGCTTCCGGCGGGTAGCTGTACAACGCGGGATGATCAGGCAGCGCGTTCGGCTGTGGTGCGCGTTCAACGCCCTCTGGCAGCAGCTCTTTTTTTAGCGAGTAACGGGTTTGTCCCGGCGGAAAATCGTCAATCTGCCCATAGACGACATAGCCGCGTTTTTGGTAGAACGGCAGCGCCTGAAAGCTGAACGTTTCCACAGCGATATAACGGCAGCCCCGCTCACAAGCGACCGTTTCCGCCTCTATGAGCAGTTGTTGACCATAACCGTGTCGGCGCACGGATTCCGCCAGCCACAGCGTATCGACCAGCAGCCAGCCCCACACGCTCTCTCCGAGCAGCCCGCCGACGATTTGCCCGGTCTCGTCGCGCGCCAACAGTGTCAGGCGCACGACATCGCGGCTGCCGGTTTGGCTGCGATTGTATTGGGCGAGACCCTGACGGATGATCGCTTCCGCCTGTGGATCGTTCGTCTGATCGCGTGAAATGGTAATGGGTGCAGGCATTTAATGACCTAGATCAATCTTTGAGCATATTCATTCTAGCGCGTGTCTGCAAACTCGATTTTCGCTTGTTTTGTTCGACCTCACCCCCGCTGCGCTTCGCTCCCCCTCTCCACAGCGTGGCTGAGGGGGTTGGGGGGTGAGGTGAACGGTTTAGAGCCGATCCAAAACTCAGGTTAGTATATCGGGTATTGTTGTCAATGAATATGCGGCATGACTTAAAGTCTGAGCATGATCCTGCACCCGTCGATCTGGTCGATCTTTCGCGTGCGGGGCGCGCGGATGTGCGTTACACTCGTGTCCAATCTCCCTGCTACGCATCTAGCTGAATGCGCCATCTCAGAAAGCGAGCCGCTGATGCGGATCAATCGCGCCACATCCCGATTGTCGTTTCGCCGCCGCCGCCGTCGCTCTGGCTGTCTGTCTACGCTGATGATGCTGATCATCTTGGGGGGTGTGGGCGTGCTGACGTGGCGCATCATCGAGCGTCGTTGGAGCGCGCCCGCTGCGTTCCCGTCGGGCGATTCGCCGTCCGCGCGCTTGGACGCGGCACAGCGGCTGTTCGATGCGGGCGATCTCGATGGCGCGGTTGAGCGGTTGCGTGGTGGCGCGGCGGGTGCGCGCGGTTCCGACGGCAGCACAACGCGGCTGTTGGCGCGCGCGCTGGTCTATCGCAGTTACAGCGATTATGACCGCGCGATTGACCGGGATATCGCCGTGCAAATCACGACCGATGCCGCGCGCCACCATA
>Ga0163154_10006277_pt1 | contig 14621 bp, 14 predicted proteins | sample OliLakLV19MP9P1_FD_148649 | JGI IMG/M metagenome (GOLD analysis project Ga0163154, IMG submission 148649) | Freshwater microbial mat bacterial communities from Lake Vanda, McMurdo Dry Valleys, Antarctica - Oligotrophic Lake LV.19.MP9.P1 | ecosystem: Environmental > Aquatic > Freshwater > Lake >... | reverse complement strand
TTTTCCAGATCGTTATCCGCCGCCATATAGATCATCAGCGTCCACCTGGCGGTTTCTTGCTGTGCCTGCTGCGATGTGACCCGGGGAATATGCTCAAGGGCGGCGCGACGCGCTTCTCGGCTTTCAAGATAATTCATGGTGGAAGCAGCGGCGGTTTGCAGACGTACCCCGCTGAGGATAAGCATCGTTAATAGAGAGCAAAAGATAATCCGGCGCATGGTGTTGCCTCGCGGCTTATTGGTTTAAACAAGGTTTGCGCTAAATTATAAATTGTTAGAGGTTAAGCCGCTAATTCTGGCTGACGCGCCTTAGTACAGTTTGGCGCGGACTACCGTAGCAGTAGTAGGGGCAGGGCTGCCAGAGGCGGGTTCAAGTGTAATGCCCACATATTGAAATTCACTCATCGGCCCCGGCGCCCGAAAAACCAGCGTTCCTTGACCTTCTGGGTTGGTTTGGAAGAGGCCGCCGTTGTAGCGTTCTTCCCCTTTCCGCAGCCACACTTGATAGGCGCTTCCCTCTGGCAACGGCGGGAAGTTTTCCACCCGCACGATGCCAATATCTAAATCAGGATGGCAAAGGACAACGCCAGTGGCAATTGAGGTGGTGTCGGCTTCAACTGGGGCAAATGCAAAGCTGACCGCCTCGCCGCTGCTCAGAAGCGCGATCACATCATTTTGCAGCGTCACCTGCGCCGCCAATTCTCCACGCAACTGAGCCTGATTCATAATCCATCCTGCCATCAGGACGAGTAAAGCCGCAGCAATCCCCCAAGCGACGAATACACTCCGGGAAACGCCGCGCCGCTTGTGAGTTTTTGGGGCTGCTTGTGTCATCAACACAACAGCTTTGGTCGCGTTAGCACGCTCTATCAGGCGATAAGCGAGATGAGGCGGGGCTTGAACTTGAGGAGAACTGTCTAAAAATGCTTCTGCTAACCGCGTATACTCGGCAAGTTCGGCAGCCGCTTCGGGACATGCAGCCAGAGATGACTCAATAAAGCGCACCTCTTCAGGGTCGGTCATATTCATGCTATAAGCTGGGATAAGTGCGCGTAGTGATTCGCAATCTAGCACTCCGCTAGCACCATTTAATGGCTGATTCATCGTATTTCTTTAACTAAGGCTAAAACTCTCTATAACATATATCGTCATAACAAGGTTTTTGGATTATATTTTTCACAAAGATTCATTCTGGCGCATTGATTCTAACCAACGCAGTTTGAGTTTTTGCAACCCCAAACGCACTCGTGATTTCACTGTGCCTAATGGCAAATTGAGTGTTTCCGCTAATTGCCGATGTGTCAAGCCCTGAAAAAACCCCAGTAAGATTAAATGGCCTTGATCGGGCGGCAGTTCAGAAATTAATGTCCGCAGAAGCCGCCGATCATACAGAGGAAGCTCGTCTGCAGAATCATCTTCAGCAGCGATACCCATTTCGTCAAATAAGGGTGAATTATGCGTACTGTGGCGCATTTCGGCTCGTAAGCGGTCTATAGCGGTATAGCGCCCGATGGTCAAAAGCCAGTTTTTGAGCGAGCCTTTTTCCGCCATCCACTGGTGCGGCTGCGCCCAAAGTTTCATGAACGTATCCTGGGTTACTTCCTCCGCCAAAGTCGTTTGTCGAAGAACACGCAGTGCGATACTGTAGACGGAAGTCCCATAACGCTCATAAAGATGCGCCAACGCATATTGATCCTGCGTCGTAAGCTGCCGCATCAAATCAGAATCGGAAAGCAAGGCATAATCAATCATCGTAGTGAATTTATCCGGGTAACGATGTGCTACACGTCCCTAACTGATTTAAATCGATCAACCACAAACCACTTTTCTCACCATTGGTTGCCAGCGCAATCGTCGTTCCGTCCGGCGATAGCCAAGTCCAAGCACGGCTGTCAAAAGTAAGTTCCAAAGGCAGCACCGTCATATTATTGAGTTGGCGTATCTGCATATCAAAACATTGCAGCGTCGGTGCATCATTTACAAGCCGAATCAGATAGATAAACGCTTGTCCGGCGGCATTGATGGCATAAAGCGGCGCGGGATAATTGTTACCCGGCGCATTGCCTTCAAACAGCAGTTCATTCCCCTGATAAAACGTATCTTTCAGGTAATATCCGGTGATTCCGTCCACTGTCGTCGCAATCACCGCACGTCCGCCGTCAGGTGTAGAACCAGGGATAATTGTTGAGGGCAGCACATCAAACGGGCTGGCGCTAATCAACTGCCCTTCCAAACTAGCCGTAAAATAGCGTACTTCCTCGCCATACGCGCCGTAGTAATAAGCCAAAAAACGGCCTTCCGGCAGCCAGATAAAGCCGTGCAAGCTAATACGCGAGAGTGTGTCATAAATCAAGCGTTTGAACGACCCATCCGGTTCAGCGGTCAGCACCGTATTAATGTCTGTCTGATACACAATCCGGCGGGTATTCACTGGGAATGTCAAGAATGAACGGTTATACAAATAGGGATCGGTCAAGCCAAGCTGTGTCAAAAGCGCGTCAGTCACATTAATGGTGTTGGGATGCTCAATCAGGGTTACGCCTTCACCATCCAGCGTGGTGCTGTACCAATCAAGCGCAGTAAACGCATCCTGATCGCAGCCAACACCAAAACGAAATGCGCGGGGTTCTGTCCATTCTACTTGTACCACTTCTTGATCGGTCACGCGGGTGATGCCGACCAAATCGTCTGGCAAAGGCGATAAAGCCTCATCTACTGAGGTACCCTGTGCCGTGACATCCACACGATCAATTTCTGCGCCGTCCGCATAAAATTCTAGTGTGACACTGAAAACCTGCGACTCTTGAGGTTGCAAAGCGAAATCCGGCAGCAAGCCTGTGCCACAGGCATTCACAGGAAAACCAAAACCCTCGCCGACCACCGTCCCGCTTGCATCATAAATCTCTGCGATCAGGGCAATATCGCTAAAAGCTGTCTCGCTTTGATTGATTAACACACCTTCGGCGGTAAATACGGTTTGCCCGTAAATATCAACCATGCTGAGAACTTCCACATCTTGCGCGACCAAGCCATCACCCGGCGAATCCGAATCCTCTTGTGCAGTAACGACTACGGCTAACAGGAGAACAATTAGGGTCAATATAACACGAAAACGTAGCATTATCGGGTTGCCAAAGCCTTTTCTGGTTTATACAAATTACGCAATGCGCCTTCTGCGTCCGGGAACATAAATGTGAACCCAGCATCCAGCAGACGCTTCGGAACGGCACGTTGGCCTTCCAGAACGACTACCGTCACTTCACCAAACGCCGCTTTAAAGGCAAATCCGGGCAACGGCATGAATGAAGGCCGTCCCATCACTTTTCCTATAATTTTGCCGAATTCCCCATTTGTCAAGGGATTGGGCGATGAGAGATTATATGCGCCGCTGGTGCTGGGATTTTCGATGAGAAAGCGAATCGCCCGAACTTCATCCACCAGATGAATCCAAGGATAGGGCTGCTTGCCGCTGCCCAACGGGCCGCCAGCAAAGAGTTGATACGGTAAAGCCTGACGCGGCAGCGCTCCACCGTCTAGGCTAAGGACAACCCCAGTACGTATAATCGCCCGACGCACACCCATGCCTTCAATGACGGCAGTGCTGGCTTCCCATTGCTTACAGACATCCGCGAGATAATCATTCCCGGCAGGTGACTCTTCGGTAATTTCTTTGGTGTTGGGATGTGTTCCATAATAACCGACAGCAGAGGATTGAATGACCACACCGGGTTTTTTGCTGGCAGCTTTTACGGCTTCCACGACGGCTTGCCCCGCATTCACACGGCTGGTCAGGATATTATGCTTGCGCTCCACCGTCCAACGCGCAGGTAAAAAACCTTCGCCAGCGATGCTCGCGCCAGCCAAGTTGACAACGGCATCCGCCCCATCAACCGCCGCGCCCCAGCCTTCGTCGCTGCGCCCATCCCAAGCCTGAAAACTGACCGTCGCTGGAAGCGGCCCAGATTGACGCGGGTTGCGGCTGACGACGACGACTTGATGCCCATCGTTGGCAAGACTTTGTGTAAGCGCTTGACCGATTAATCCTGTTCCACCCGTTATAACGACACGCATAATCTTAGACTCCCTTAGATCGCCACTATGAAGACTGCCCGAATATTACGCACCATTTCGGGACTGTGAGAGGTCAAATTTTGGGCAATTATACTCATAATTCATGAGCCTCTCATGAGCAGCAAGGGCAAAAAGGTTTTAAAAACCGTCATTATGGTAAACTCTTAAAAAGCTATTGAACCGCGTTTTAACGAAACTGCCAACTACCAAAAGCCAGATGTTCAACACTAACTATAGTTCCGATTGGCTCACTGCTACCGCGCTTTCCCGCCCGGCGCATCTTGCATTAATCGCCGATGGGGAACAATACACCTTTGCTGAATTAAATGGGCTTGTCGAAAAGATGGCGCATCGACTCAAGGCTGTCGGCATAGAGCGCGGCACACTGGCGGCGATTCTGCTGCCCAACTGCGCCGATTTTGTCATTGTGATTCACGCGCTGGCACGTTTGGGCGCGATTTTAATCCCGCTGAATATCCGCCTGACGAGCGACGAATTGCGCTGGCAGCTTGAGCAAACCCGCTGCAAAGTGTTGATTTACGGCGCGGCAACCGAGCAGACCACCGCTTCATTGTCCGATGTCGTGGGCGTGTCGTTTGCGATTAATGCTGCTCCTAACGAGACAAAATTTAAACGCCGTCCAACGCCGCTTGTAGGTGGTGAATCGTTCCAAATGGACGGTATCGACTTTAACGCACTGCAATCCATCGTCTTTACCTCCGGCACGACAGGCCATCCTAAAGGCGCGGCGCTGACGTGGAGCAATCATTTTTGGAGCGCAACTGCTTCCGCATTTAGACTCGGTCTGATGCCGGATGATCGCTGGCTGTGCTGTCTGCCGCTGTATCACGTTGGCGGATTGGCGATTATCCTACGGGCGAGTTTGTATGGAATGACAATCGTCTTGCACAACGGATTCGATTTAGAGGCAATTGTCGAGTCGTTGCATCAAAATCGCGTGACGCTGATCTCGCTCGTCCCGACGATGCTTTATCGCCTACTCAATGCCGAGATGACTTTCCCCGACTCGCTGCGGTTGGTGCTATTAGGTGGCGCGGCGGCGGATTCATCCTTGATTGAGCGCTGCCAAACTTTAAATATTCCCGTCGCGCCAACCTACGGCCTCAGTGAAGCCTGCTCACAAGTGGCGACGATGCTCCCTGACGAAGCCTATCGCAAACCTGGTTCAGTCGGTAAGCCGCTGACTTTTACATCGGTGAAGATTGTGGACGAAAACGGCGCATCAGTGCCAACGGGTGAATATGGAGAAGTGGTCGTTTCGGGATCAACGGTTTTCGCTGGCTATTACAACAACAATGAAGCCACTGCCAAGACTCTGCGAAATGGCGAACTTTATACAGGCGACATCGGCTATCTCGACTCTGATGGCGATCTGTGGCTCGTCCAGCGGCGCAGTGACTTAATCGTCAGTGGTGGCGAGAATATTTATCCGGCGGAAATCGAGCGCGTTTTGCGTGAGCATCCCGCCGTCGCGGAAGTGTGTGTCGTCGGCATTCCTAGCCCTGAATGGGGGCAGCAGGTTGCGGCGGCGATTGTCTTAAAAGCGGATACAAAAACCACTTCTGAGGATTTAATCGCCTATAGCCGTCAGCACCTCGCGGGCTATAAACAGCCGCGCCTCATCAAATTTGTCGATTCTCTGCCGCAAACCGCCTCCGGCAAAATCCAGAGGCATACGGTTTCAAAAATATTTGGAGAAATACCTTAATATAGAGATGCTAAAGAATCATTTATAATTTAATAAAGTAAATTTTTAATATAAAGGTATAGTATATATGAGGACAAAAACTGTCATCAATAATTTGAAAATTGTTTGGCAAGGACGAAGTTGGTCGGTCATAGCTCCGTCCGGGGGAGTTCTCGCCACATTCAAAGATGAAGCTGAAGCTATCAAATATGCTCAACAAAACACCCTATATTCAGTTTTGCAAGCTCCCTTAGTGCGTGAAAAGCCTTTAAAAAGTTTTATTTTCTGGCTTATCACCCCAATTAAAAATATGCCCTCATGGAAGGTTTTAGGTGGTTTAGCTTTAATTATATTGATTGGTTTTCTGCTCCTAAATATCAATAATGTATTATTGGTTATTGTGTCTATCGGTAAACTTTATATTTTAATGTTTACACTCATTAGCATACCACTCGTAATTTTGGCTTTTGCTATTAGCTCAATTGGGTGCTTTTTGGGAATGTTTCTTTTTATGCCAATCTTAGGATTCGCTTTTGTAGGACTTTTAGCATCACCCATAGTTGTTGTTAGCGTTATCCTCTCTGGAATTATAGGAATTGCTGGTTTTACCTTGGTAGGAAGCATTGCTTTTTCCATCCTTTGGCTGGCTATTTTCGGTTTCACAACAATGATTTTACAACAGGCTGTTGTATGAAATTTATTATTTATATTTTGTTATCATTGAATAAATAACTCTGTTTATGGATTTAACCCTTCAAATTACAAATCCAGTTAATAGCGACTCTTTTGTCCTGCTGCATGGCTTCAGCGGCAGTAGTGCGGATTGGGCGGCGCATCTCCCCGCGCTGACTCCATATTTTCGCATCGTGACCGTCGATCTTCCCGGTCATGGCAAAACGGACTCACCTGCTGACCCCGCACATTACACCATCGAAAACACAGCAAGAGATTTAATCACCTTATTGGATTCGCTCGATTTAGGAAAAATAAATCTGCTCGGTTATTCAATGGGTGGGCGGCTGGCGCTCTATATGGCGATTCATTATCCGGCGGCGATCAAATCCCTGATTTTGGAAAGCGCCTCGCCGGGATTGGCTTCCCTTGAGGAAAGACAAGCCCGTATCGCCAGCGATGAAGCCTTAGCGACACAAATTGAGCAGAATGGTATATCTTGGTTCGTGGACTATTGGGGAAATATTCCCTTATTCGCCAGCCAGAAAAATTTACCACAAGTCACACAAGACGATTTACGCGCGCGGCGATTGAGCAACGATCCACACGGCCTCGCCAACAGCTTACGCGCCATGGGGACAGGTGTTCAACCCTCCTTGTGGATACACTTGAGTGCTCTAAACCTGCCTGTTTTGCTGATTACGGGCGCACACGATACCAAGTTCGTGGCTATCAATCAACAGATGCAAGCGCAACTCCCCGACGCGCAGCACATTGTCATACCTGATGCCGGACACACCGTCCATCTGGAACAACCTGTCCTATTTGAAAAAAACATCCTCGATTTTCTAACTTCCGTTAAACGTTAAAATCGTGTACAATAACGAACAGTTGATCTAGTTTTTCTCACTAAAGTATGCTATAATACACCCTTCCCTATTCTTTTTGACCCCTTATCAACCATCAGGAGTGAAAAATGGGCTTTATCATGGATGGCCTCGATGCCGAGGCTTATGACCGTCAGTACAAAGATGGTGAACTCGTCAAGCGCATCACTGGCTACTTCCGCCCCCAGATTAAACAGATGACGCTGGTCGCACTGGCGATTCTTGTGAGTTCGCTCGTCGGTACTGCCTTACCCATCTATATCTCAGAGGGGTTAGACCGCCTGCAAGCCGATCCTACCACCCAGACTCTGCTGGTCATCACGGCAGTGATTACCGTGCTTGGCCTCTTAAGTTGGTTGTTTAACGCTGTCCGTCAATGGATTTCTGCGGAAGCGATTGGCAATGTCACGCTTAAATTGCGCGAAGATGCCTTTGATGCTGTACTAAAGCGCGATCTCTCTTTTTATGATGCCTACCCTTCCGGCAAGATCGTCAGCCGCGTGACTTCAGATACGCAATCTTTTTCTCAAGTCGTCGCGCTGGCGACGGAATTGATGAGCCAAATTCTGCTGGTGGTCTTGCTCATTGTCTACTTGTTCAGTGTTGATTTACGTTTGACTCTGCTCACGTTGGCACTTGCTCCTTTTATCATCGGTACGGCGCTCGCTTTCCGCAAAATCGCCCGTAACACCGTCACACAATCGCGCCGTGTGAACGCTGTTGTCAGCGCCCATATCCAAGAAACCGTCAGCGGCATCGCCGTCGCCAAAACATTTCGCCAGGAAAATGCCATCTATCAGGAATTTCTGGACGTAAACAAACAGTCGTTTCGCATCAACCTGCGTACAGGCTATACCTTCAGCAGCATCTTCCCGATTTTGAATACTATTTCGGGCTTCGGCACTGCGGCGCTCGTTTATTTCGGCGGACGCACCGTACAAACCGGCAGCCTTTCCGCTGGCGATTGGTATTTGTTTATTCAAGGGATCGCGCTGTTCTGGTATCCGTTGACGAGCATCGCCTCATTCTGGAGCCAGTTTCAGCTTGGGTTGGCGGCGGGGGAGCGCGTCTTCGCGCTGATTGATGCCACGCCAAAGGTTATTCAGACCGATCACCTCAAACTGCCGGAAATCAAAGGCGAGATTCGCTTTGACGGTGTTGATTTCAGCTATAACGAAAACGAGCAGGTGCTGAAAGATTTCTCGCTGACGATCAACGCAGGCGAGACACTCGCCCTTGTCGGACACACCGGATCAGGTAAATCCAGTGTCGGCAAGTTGATCTCGCGCTTTTATGAATTCCAAAGCGGCACACTCATGATTGACGATCACGATATTCGCTCGCTCGATTTGGGCGATTATCATCACCGTCTCGGCATCGTCACCCAGTCGCCCTTTTTGTTCGATGGTACAGTGCTGGAAAATATCCGCTATGGCAAAGCAGACGCGAGTGATGAAGCAGTGGAGCGCGTGGCGCAGATGGTCGGCGCTGGCGATTGGATTCGCGTCCTGCCTAACGGACTGCAAACACAAGTGGGTGAACGCGGCGGCAATTTGAGTATGGGTCAGCGGCAGTTGGTGGCTTTAGCGCGGGTGCTGCTGCAAAATCCGTCGATCTTCATTCTAGATGAAGCCACCGCCAGCATCGACCCGTTAACCGAGACGTTGATTCAAGAAGGGCTGGATGTGGTGCTGGAAAACCGCACATCGATTGTGATCGCGCATCGTCTTTCCACTATCAAAAACGCGGATCGCATTATTGTGTTGAATAAGGGTGAGATCATCGAGCAAGGAACGCACGATCAACTTCTGGCGCGAGCCGGGCATTATGCCGAACTGTATAACACCTATTTCCGCCATCAATCACTCGATTACATTGAGAATGCAGTGAAACTCACGACGCAAGAAGTCGCGCAATTGGGCGCGGTGTAGCTTGCGATGATGTCTCGCTTCAAGATCAGGATTGGTGTATTGTTGTGTTTAGAATGCCGTACGAGGTCTTGAGCGATGTCAGCATTAACCAACAAAAAATGGACTGTTGAGGACTATCTCGCGTTTGAACGCGCCAGCGAGGAGAAACATGAATACCTCGCTGGCGACATCTATTTGATGACTGGCGCAAGCCGAAAGCACAATTTAATCGGTGTCAACCTTGCCCGAATTTTAGGCACTCAACTTTTAGGCCGTTCATGTGAAGCCTATATCAACGATATGAGGGTGCGCGTCTCCGCTAAGAATTATACGTATCCCGATTTTAAGGTAGTCTGTGGTACGCCGGAATTTGAGGATGCCGAGGTCGATACCCTGCTTAACCCTACCCTCATTATCGAAGTCCTGTCGCCCTCAACTGAACAATATGATTGCAGTAAAAAGTTCCAGAACTACCGAACACTCGACTCACTTAAGGAATACATCCTCATTTCGCAGGATGCCCCACGTATTGAACGCTATCTCCGGCAGGAAAACGGGCAGTGGTTATTTTCCGACGCAACGAAGTTAGAAGCCGCTTTAGAACTTCCCTCAATTGGCTGTACTCTGCTGTTGGAAGAAGTATATGACAAGGTGAATTACGAGCAGGAATAATTGACACCATACGAGGTCTTGAGCGATGTCAGCATTACCCAACAAAAAATGGACTGTCGAGGAATATCTCGCGTTTGAACGCGCCAGCGAGGAGAAACATGAGTACCTCGCCGGCGAAGTTTATCTCATGGCGGGAGCCAGCGAAAATCATAATTTGATTGTTGCCAATCTTATCATCACGATTGGAATTCAGTTGCGTAACCGCCCCTGTAGAATCTATCCCAGTGATATGCGTGTGCGCGTATTTAACGCCAACTATGCTTATCCTGATGTTACAGTAGTCTGTAGTACGCCGGAATTTGAAGATGCCGAGGTCGATACCCTGCTTAACCCTACCCTCATTATCGAAGTCCTGTCGCCCTCAACTGAGCAGTATGATCGCAGTAAAAAGTTCCAGAACTATCGCACACTCGACTCGCTTCAGGAATACATCCTCATTTCGCAGGATGCCCCACGTATTGAACGCTATCTCCGTCAGGAAAACGGGCAGTGGTTATTTTCCGACGCAGCATTATTAGAAAGTACTGTGGAGATTACTTCTATTGGCTGTTCACTGCCCCTGTCAGATGTGTATGATAAGGTAAAATTCGAGCAAGAATAGTGAAAAATGCGGAACTAAAACGATAGGCATAAAAATGAATGACTACGCCATTACGGTGAACTTGCCCGAAACAATTTTTGATTCGTTTCAGCAAATCGCTGAAGCAAAAGCCCAATCGGTTGAACAAGTCGTTCTTGACCAACTGCGCTCTGTACTTGATATTTCGCTGCCGAACATCGCCCCTGACGAAGAAACAGAACTCGTCGCGTTTAAATTTCTTTCCGATGACACATTACGTAGTATCGCACGGGAGCAAATGTCCTATACCCTTCAAGAACGAATGCAGGTTTTGATGAATCGCAATAACTTCGGCAGCGTTTTGCCGGATGAATATCATGAACTCTCGGAACTCGTAGAACGGGGTCAGCGTTTGACGCTGCGAAAGGCGTGGGCGGCAGGCATTCTTATGGAGCGAGGATACAAAATCACCGGACAGGATTGGACTGGGGAGGATGTCTGATTTATCGTGGGCGTAAACCCTTCGTTTTGTTCATGAACGTGCCAACAATTGTTGTGAATACTGTCAAACCTGTCAGCGTGTTTGTGGTCAATCGATGCACGTTGAACATATCAACCCGACAGGCAATGACCATCCCGATAATCTATGTTTGGCCTGTTCATCTTGTAACTTGAGCAAATGGAAAGCGACCTCTGCTCCCGATCCACTTTCTAAGGAAACAACCCCTTTATTCAATCCACGTCAGCAAGAATGGTTAGATCATTTTGATTGGACAGAAGGTGGCGCGATAGTCGCAGGCAAAACACCTATCGGACGAGCTACAGTTGACCGCCTTAAAATGAATATAGATCGCATCATTACCGCCCGCAGAATTTGAATCAAAGCGGGTGAACATCCGCCCAACTAACCTCCAAAATTGATGAAACCCATCTCTCCACTGACGAAAACGCTGTTATTTCATAAAAGCATTTTACGCGCCCACATTTCCAACGTCAGGGCTTTAAACGGCAACGTAATCACCCCGTTCCTGAGTCCCTCACCTTGCGCCAAACTCGTGGCGGCCTCCGGCGTAAGAATTCCCTTCTGGACGAGATAGCCATCCACTAGATTCGCCCCATGTGCTTTCAATAATGCGCCGTACCATTCAAAAATCGGTGGAGCGAAGCCCTTCTTTGGGCGATTCAGTACCCAATCCGGGACAATACCTTGTAACGCGCTCCGCAGCCATGTTTTCGGCGGCAGCATATGATCTTGCTGTGTCTTACGGAAGCCGATGACGGTTTCGACCAACTTGTAATCCACGAAGGGCAACCGCAGTTCAACCGATGAGGCCATACTGAGTCGATCACCTTGCGCGATACCATTTTCCTGTAAGTAAGTCTGCGTAATCAGGCGTGTCATCATCACCGGGACATCCTGCCAGGGCGCAGATGTGGTGAAGGGTGCATACGCATTACGCGGCGGCAAATTGCCAGTCAAGTAGTTACCATAAAGCCCGTTTATAGTCTGAGTGGCAACCTGAAAATCCGGCGCGGCATCAATAAAGGGGAGCGTATCGGCATAACCATCGTTCAGGCGCTGCAATTTTTCTCGCATCGGATCGGCTTTAGGCTTAGCAAACGGATTCAAACTGCGCGGCGGTGTCATTTGGCTCATCAACGCTGGCTCGCGCTGATTTAGGCGCTGCTTGAGGAGCGCATCTTCCGCTGATTGCTTGACCCAAGGATAGCCCCAGAACAATTCATCACCACCCTGCCCTTGCAGCAGGACAGGCACATCATTTTCATGCGCCAGCTTACTGACCATGTAATAGCCATATCCGGCAGGGTCGGCAATCGGGTCGTCCATGCAGCGCATCAAATCCGGGAAGAAGCGCACCATATCGTCTTGGACAATCTCAATATCGTAAAAGGGAATATTCAGATGATCGGCAAAGGCTTTGGCATCTGCCCGTTCATCATTCGGGGGACGATTGGGATACCCGATGCTAAACGCCCGCAGCGTACCGGGGTATTTTTTGACGGTTAGCGCGGCAAGTGCGCTTGAATCCACACCACCGCTGAGGGCAACGCCTACGGGAACATCAGACCGGATGACCAATTCACTCACAATATCCAATTCAGCGCGGATGGCTTCCACCGGATCACCTTCCAATGGAGCCGCATCCATCATATCCCAATACTGACGCTGTTCGACGCGCCAAGGATCAATATCAATCAGGAGCATGTTTCCGGCGGGCAGTTTGTGAATGTCCAAGAATGGCGTGCGCGGTTCGGGCACATAGCCATAATGAAAATAAAGGTCAATCGCTGCTGGATCAATTTCCGGCTTTTGCGGAAGCACCGCTAAAAGTGCTTTCAATTCCGACGCAAAAATCAGCGTTTCGTCCTGATGATAAAAGTACAGCGGCTTTTCGCCCATCCTATCGCGCACGATCAAAACACGATTGTTTCGGCTGTCGTGCAGCGCAAAGGCATACATCCCACGCAGCGGAAAGACACAATCAGCGCCGCATTCTTCGTAAAAATGCAAAATCGTTTCGATGTCGCCATCAGTGCTAAAGCTGTGACCACGCACCGCCAGTTCACGCCGCAGCTCGATGTAATTGTAAACCTCACCATTAGCAACAACCGCCAGCGAGTGATCTTCGTTATAGATTGGCTGCCAGCCACCAGCAAGATCAATCACGCTCAGGCGGCGCATCCCTAAAGCGACATGATCGGCAGTGTAAAATCCTTCGCCGTTCGGTCCGCGATGAGCGAGGGTGTTGTTCATCGTCCGCAGCCGCAGCCGCTGCGCCTCATCTAATGGTTTGTGGCTGATGATTCCGTCAATCCCGCACATTTGGTTAACCTTTAGCGATTAGCTTTTAGCTGTCAGCGATTAGCCATCAGCGATTAGCACTACAGGAAATATCACAAACGAAAAGAATACCACAATCATTTACTGCCTACATAGAGACATTGATGTTCCTACGTATCAGGACATCAAAGTAATCACTCATTGCTCAGCACTCATTACTCTACTTCCCCCGCCCTTTTCAAAGCCACATGATTTGTTTACACTACCCACCTATGATTCACGCACAGGAAAATCGTCGCATTGATGTCCAACCCTAGCAAAACTCCCATCGCCCTGTTTGCCTATAACCGACCCGATCATCTACAGCGGGCGCTTGACTCACTTTCGCGCTGCCGACGATTGGATGAATGTCAGCTTTATTTGTACTGCGACGGTGCGAAAAAGCTGGAACATTTAGGCGCGGTTCAAGCAGCACGACTGATTGCGCGTGAGTGGGCAACACGACTCGACGCTGTAGTGACAGAGCGTGAGGCAAACTTCGGCTTGGCGCGGTCAATTGTCACGGCTGTAAGCGAACTTTGCACCCAATTCGGGCGGGTAATCGTCTTAGAAGATGATCTCGTCCTCAGCCCGGATTTTCTCGACACTATGCTGCGCGGGTTGGATCGCTATGAGAACGAATCCGAAGTGATGCAAATTTCCGGCTATATGTTCCCGCTTGATCCGCCTCCGCCCCAAGAATTATTCTTGCTTCCCCTAACGACAACGTGGGGCTGGGCGACATGGGCGCGGGCGTGGCAAGCGTTTGATTGGGATGCGTCTGATTCTATGGAATTTTTCGCGAATCCTGCCCATCGCCAGCAATTTGATCTGGACGGAGCTTACGCCTATACCACCATGCTGGAAGATCGTCTCGCTGGCAAAAATGACTCGTGGGGAATTTTGTGGTGGTATCGCGTTTTTCGTGCCGGTGGCTTGGTGCTATATCCTCGCTATTCGCTGGTGCGGAATGACGGTTTTGACGGTTCTGGCACGCATTGGAATACAATCAGCGGCGAACAAAACGCCATGCAAATTCAGGCGCAATGGACACCGCTTTCCGAAAACGCAATTTTGCCGCAAGTGAATCAGGTCGATCTGACAACCTTTGAACGTATTAAAACGCACTTGCGCCCCCTTCAACCACAACAAGTGATAATCGCACCTTCTTTGATTCATCGCGCCCGTGCCAAAATTAGTCAACTCATTAAAAACGCGAGCGCATCATGAACAACATCTCTGGCAGTCTTAAAAATCGTTTTTTCGGCTGGTTAGATCGTCAGCTTGCGGCGCAGCGCATC
>Ga0163154_10006267_pt1 | contig 14633 bp, 11 predicted proteins | sample OliLakLV19MP9P1_FD_148649 | JGI IMG/M metagenome (GOLD analysis project Ga0163154, IMG submission 148649) | Freshwater microbial mat bacterial communities from Lake Vanda, McMurdo Dry Valleys, Antarctica - Oligotrophic Lake LV.19.MP9.P1 | ecosystem: Environmental > Aquatic > Freshwater > Lake >... | reverse complement strand
CGCCCCCAGCAAGGCCACGCCAGCGATAAGGAAGAGCCAGCCTGGGTCAAGCAGAGGCGGGGCGGCGGGGCGGGTGGATGGAAGGTCGGCGGAGTTGGACACGCGCTGCAATTATCGGCGCGCCAGCCGCGCCGGGTGGAACAAATCCGGAAGAGGGCTTTGATGGGAAGCCGAGAAGCTGGCGTCTGTGCTTGACTGCAATATAACTCGATACCATTTTTGCGCGCCGCACGACGCCCTCTACCTGGCTATTCACTACCATGCGGTTACCCCGATGCCCTCGTCGCCTCCACTTCTTCCCGCTCGCTACAGCCCGCGTTTTACCCGGGGCTTTCTTTGGTATGCGCGGCGGTTGATACGGAAGCGATTCCACGCTGTGCGCATTTGTAATCATCGCCCAGAGTCTGGCGGGCTTTTGGGCAGCATCCCCCCCACTCCTGTACTGGACCGTGCTGCCGACTCCCCGCAAATCAAAACTTTTCCGGATGCCCAGGATGCTGCGGTTTCGCGTTCCACTGACCCTGCCGCGGCACTGACGGAGCTGGATGGGTACTCTGGCCCTGTGCTGGTTGTGTTACATCACACTTCGTGGTGGGACCCGCTGATTGGGCTATTGGTTTCCCATAAGCTCGCCCCAGGGCGGGTACACATGGCACCGATGGATATCGCGCAGCTACAGAACTTTAAGTTCCTCACGCGGCTGGGCGCGTTCGGCATCAACCCCGACGACCCCGCAACTAAGGATGTGCTGTTAGAATATGTGCGCGGCTATTTTGCTTCGACGGCGCATCCGACGCTTTGGATTACGCCACAGGGTCGATTTTGCGATCCGCGCAGACCACTGGGTGATCCGGCCGGGCGCGGCGGCGATTGCGGCCTGCACGCCTGCGGTGCGAGTTGTAAGTGTTGCTCTTGAGTACGCGTTCTGGCTTGACCAGTCTCCCGAGGCCTTTGTGCGGATTGCGACGGTAACCCCCCCCCTGGGATCGCCAAGCGCCTCTACAACGGCGTGGCACAGGTGTATATTACAGTCGATGGAAGCCAACGCCAGCGAGTTGGCGCGATCAGTTATCGCGCGCGACCCCGCAGGCTTTACTCCGCTCATCGGCGCGGGCTCTGCGAAGATTAACCCAATGTATGACCTTTGGAAGAAGATGACGGGTCAACGCAACGTAATAGATGAATCCGCTCGCAGCGAGCGCGGGCTACGTCCGGCGGTGAAGCGATGAGCTGGGCCGTTTTACCTGTGCCAGGGCTCTGCACATTTTTCGCCGCGATCACGGCGAGTGATGGGTCCGGAACCTTTGTGAACTCCGACCGATGGGTTACGGGCCTCAATATCGCTGCGGGGGCGGGGGCGTTTCTCGCGCTCTTTGCGATGGTGATGACGTTAATTAACTTATGGTATTGGCCGCGTCCGCCGGCGGCCTCGGCGGAGCTGCCCGGGGGCGACCCTCTGGTGACTGTGTGTGTCCCCGCGCGCGATGAACAAAACAATATTCCGGGGATCGCCGATTCGTTGCTTGCGCAGACGCACCCCCGCACGCGCATCCTCTTTTATGACGATGCCAGCACCGATGCGACCCCTCGGATAATCGCCGGGCTGTGCGCTGCTCATCCTAATATTATGTCCGTGGCTACCCGCCCGCCGCCCAAGGGCTGGAACGGAAAGCAGCACGCCTGTTGGCGCATGGCACAGCAGGCCGTGGAGGCCCGGCCCGGTGACACTGCGCTCCCCCAAGCCCATTGGTTACTTTTTACCGATGCCGATGTGCGGTTCGAGCCCGAGTGCATCGCGCGCGTGCTTCGCGCCGCCCCGCGGCAGAGCGCGCAGCTGATCAGCACTTTTCCGCGAGAGATCGTCGGCTCTCTGGCGGAGGCTTTGACCGTCCCGATGATTTTTTTCATTCTGTTAAGTTATCTCCCGTTCCCGCGGATGAGACGCACCAACGACCCCAGCGCCTCCGCGGGATGCGGGCAGTTTCTGCTGGTTCGTGCAGATGCTTACTTCGCCTGCGGGGGTCACGAAGCGTTCAAAGATTCGATGCACGACGGCATCAAGCTGCCTCGAGCGCTGCGCCGCGCTGGCTACCACACCGACCTTGTCGACGCCACCGATTTATGTTCCTGCCGGATGTATTTGGACGCTGGCCAAGTGTGGCGCGGCTTCACCAAGAACGCCTATGAGGGACTGGGAAACCCGGCGCTTCTGGTTGTCGTTACAGTGCTTCATGCGGTGGGCCATCTGCTTCCCTGGTTGCTGCTGGTGTTGCTGCTGGTGTTCCCCGAGCAGATCCCGCTCCCAGCCCGCTGGCTGGCTCTCCTGGCGGTGATAATTAACATCGTCCAGCGTGCGCTGATACTTCGGCGGACCGGGCATGAGCTCTGGCTCGCATTACTGCACCCGGTGAGCATCATCTTACTCACTACCATCCAGTGGTATAGTTTTTACTTACATCTAACCGGGCGACGCAGTTGGAGAGGGCGCACCGCGTGAACGCTGTGATCTTCATTCCCGTTCTGCTCGTCGCGTCGACACTTGCGGGCCTCATCGGCTCGCTGACCGGCTTGGGCGGCGGAATCGTAATTGTTCCTCTGCTAGTCCTGGGGTTTGGAGTCGATGTGCGGTACGCCATAGGTGCATCGCTTATTGCAGTCATCGCTACTTCTTCGGGTGCCGCTGCGGCTTTCGTGCGCGACGGCTACACCAACATAAGAGTGGGTATGTTGCTGGAAGTTGCAACGACTGCGGGCGCGCTCGCCGGAGCGGCGATTGCGATTTACATGCCTGCGGCTGGGATCAGCCTCTTGTTTGGGGCGGTGCTGCTTTACACAGCCGTGGCGACCTTCATCCGGTCTAAGCCCGTCTCGCTTAGCATGGAACCCGATTTGCTAGCGACGCGGCTTCAACTCAATGGCGATTACCCCAGTGAAAAAGGCGTGAAAGCACCCTACTACCCGCGGAGAACGATCCCGGCGTTCTGTGTTATGTTCGGCGCGGGCGTGCTCTCGGCGCTTGCGGGCATCGGCTCGGGCATCGTCAAGGTGCTCGCCATGGATAAGCTGATGGGCCTGCCGTTCAAAGTCTCTACCGCCACCAGTAATTTTATGATCGGCGTTACCGCCTCCGCGAGCGCGGGTGTTTATTTTTATCGAGGGCAGATCGAGCCTCGCTCCGCAGCGCCCGTCGCGGTCGGTGCGCTTGCGGGAGCATTTTTGGGAGCCCGGCTCTTGCCAAAGATAAACGTTGCCATGCTCCGCCGCGGTTTCTCGTGCGTTGTGTGCGTCGTGGGCGTACAGATGATCTACCGGGGCGTGGCAGGCTTGTTCGGGAGCGCCGCATGAACTCCACACGCACACCCACCTCCCTCGCTCCCCCACCATCCGCATGCGGCGACCTCAGCCCAACGGGTATGGACCAGACGCGGTTGATCATTTGTTATGTGTTGCGAACGGGAGTGATGATATCTGGCACACTTATGATACTGGGCCTTGCGCTGTACTTGGCTCGCGGGCCCGCCATTTTGCTCAACTTCTCGCGCTTTGAGCCTGCGAGCAGCGATGGGGGATTTGCTTATAATCAGCCACGCGCGGTGTGGCGCGGCCTTATTCATGACCTCGATCCGGTCGCGTGCATGCAAGCCGGTGTGCTTATCTTGCTATGTACCCCGCTCGCGCGCGTCTTCGTAACGCTCATCCTCTTCCTCCGCATGCGAGACTGGATTTATGTTACGGCCGCGGCCATCGTGCTCGCGATGCTTTTGGCGAGCATGGCCGGTCCCGCGCTCTATGGGCACACCCCGTGAAGCGCCCTGCTGTCTTTCTTGATCGTGACGACACGCTGATCGGTTGCTCACAACTGCCCCCCCCACCGCTGCCGGGGAAGCGCGGCGACCTGATTGATCCTTCGCAAGCCCGCTTACTCCCTGGGGTTGCCGAGGGGTGCGCCCGCCTTGTCGCGGCGGGCTATCAACTCGTGGTGTTTACAAATCAGGGGTGCGTGGCTCGTGGCGCGGCTTCGCTCCGCACTGTCGAAACCGTGAACGACGCGGTGCGGCTACAACTTAATATGCCAGAACTGCCGTTCTACTACTGCCCGTTTCACCCTCAAGGCAATTTGACTCAATGGGTGTCCGAGCACGCGTGGCGCAAACCAGCTGGCGGAATGCTGCTGGCGGCGGCGGACGAGTGGCGGCTTGATTTAACTCGTTCCTGGGCCATCGGTGACGCCCAGCGAGACATTGAAGCTGCGATAGCCGCGGGAGTACCGAGAGACCGATGCCTGCTGCTGGGGAATCAACTTACGTTTCCTGCGGCGTGCTCGCACATCATGCGGTTACCATTGAAGAGTCTTTAGCCGGCGCGCGTATTAAGCTCGCGAACCGAGCTCTGGGCTCGTTGATGAGCTTAGGTTAAAGACTTACTCGGCGGCGAGCAGTTCGGCTAGCAGCCGTACGCCCCAGCCCGTGGGCCCTTCGATAAATGGGCCGGTGGTCTTTTCAACCGCGTGGACTCCCGCGATATCCAAGTGACACCAGGGCACACCCTCAGGCACAAAGTAACTTAAAAACGCCGCGCCTTGAATGGGGCTGGCCTTGCGGTTGGGGTTTGAGTTCACAATATCCGCGATTGGGCTCTTCATCATCTCGCGGTACTCGGCGTGCATTGGCAGCCGCCACACGCGCTCACCGGCGACCGCCGAGGCGGCCTCGACCTTTGAACGTAATGTATCATCTTCGCAGAACATGCCGCAGAACGTGCTGCCGAGCGCCACCACCACGCCACCTGTCAGAGTCGCGAGGTCAATGATGCCCGACGGGTTCTCCTTTTCGCAGGCCCAGCAGAGCGCATCAGCCAGAACCAGCCGTCCCTCGGCGTCGGTATTGGTTACTTCCACCGTAACATTATTACGGTACCGCAGCACATCGTCGGGCCGGTACGCGTTGTCGGAGACGCTGTTCTCCGCGATCGCCAGCAGCGCCACTACCCGCACCCGGGGCTTGATCACCGTGGCGATCGCGTGCATGGCCCCCAGCACCGCGCACCCGCCATCCTTGTCGCGCTTCATCCCCACCATGCCATTATTAATCTTAAGCGAAAGTCCGCCAGAGTCGTAGGTCATCGTCTTGCCGATGAGCACCATTGGTTTCTTTGATTTTGAGCCACCCTTGGGGGTGTACTCAAGCCGGACCATGCAGGGCTTGTTCTCGCTGGCTTTTCCAACATTAATTAAGCCTTCCAAACGCTCTTTGACGAGCTCGCTCCCCTTCATCACCCGGAACGAAAGCCCTGCCTTCTTCGCCATCTTCGCGGCTTGATCCGCCATCCACTCGGGCGTGGCCACATTGGGAGGGGTCTGGCTTAGCGTCCGCGCAAAGTTGGCGGAATAAGCCAGCGCAAGGCCGCGATCAACGCCTTCGATCATCGACTCATCGTCGCCCGATATCGTAAGCTTATGATGCTTTGTGGCTGGCGTTGCGCTCCCACGAAACTCGGTACACACCCAGCCCAGTAGCCCAAGGCCCTCGCCCACCGCGTTTCCGGATTCAAACATATCGGCCTTCGCCGCGCCCGTCGAGCCACTGAGGCATACATGGACCGCCGCGGCGTGAATGGCCGCCAAGCGCCGGCCCACCGCGGCAATAATTGTGCGTAGCGACGATGATATAAACTTATCTTTTTCACCCAGGCCTACCAGCAGCCCCCGAGTGGTGCCGTCTTTCCCGCCGAAGATCTCGATGATGGCGGCCGCCTCGCCCGTAGCTTCACGGCGCTTGAGCGCGGCGGTTGCAGCGGTTAAGAACGCGGCCTTTTCCAGAGCGGCGCGCGTCATCGAATCAAGCCCACCGTTCGCATCCTTCCCGTTGCCGAAGTAACCATAAACGAAGACCGCATCGGGGGCGGGACGTGCGGCGGTCGCGATCGATGTAAACATAATGGTGGAGGCTTTCTCGCGTTGAACCCAAACGCGCGGTACTGATCGGCGAGATCAAAACAAGATTGAGTACCCGATTACTTGGCCGCAGGCGCTGCCGGAGCGGGCGCGAAGGGCGGCGTACTGGACTGTGAGGACGGAGAGGAGACCGGAGTAACTGGAGCAGGGGCTGCGGAAATCGGAGCGGGAGTGGTGGACTTCTCCGCCTCCTGAGCTGACCTCTTCTCGGCCTCTTTCTTGGCGAGGTCGATGGCGGCTTTGGTATCGCCGCCTTCGAGACTTATATACTGCAAACGCAGCTTGAGGTTCTCGTAACTGAATGGGTTATCCGCTTCGCCATCTTTGATTGATTCGCGTAGCTCCATTGCGGCCAGATTTGTCGCCGTGGACTTTGTCGCCGTGCGCATGCGCTCCACGCTAAGGGGTTCCCAACCTGTAATCTGAATCACCGCGACCGACCGCTCCGCAGGTAGCACCACAGAAATTGTGCGCAACACGATGTTCTCAGGCGTTGGCTTGACGCTCAGGCCCACCAGGTTGAGCTGACTTAATATTTCATCTCGCAGCGGCTGAGAGTTATACTTAGGAAAGCTTTGCTCCGTCACGGTTGCCGACATCTCTACACGGCGATCAATCATCAAGTCTGTCGGGGTTGCGACCGGTGTTGCAGTCGAAGGCTCGGGAGCGGGGAACGCCTTCGCAACAGCTTCCAACCCTTCCGCGGCGGCCAATGCCGTGAAAGCATCTCGATCGGCCTTTAGTTTCTCAAATCCCGCCAGCAGTTTCGCGTCTCGGATAACCGCTGCCCGAGTCATCTCGAGTGATTCTGCGGGCGATTCCTTGCTGGCATCTAACACTACAATATAAATGTGGTCGCCGCCCGGCGTAGTCAGATGGTTCTCGTATGGAATGCCGACTTGAAGCCCGATCGAGTTGGAGCCGCTGAGTTCGTACGTCTGCTCAAGCAGGTTAGTAATGTTACCCCCAAAGGTGCCAGCGCGGAAATCGGCAAAACCGATCGCGCCGGGCTTGGCTAGATCTGAGATCGCCACAAACTCTTTATCATTTGTTACAACCGTGGGGACCGAGAGTTTGACCACCTTCACATCGCTGGCAACCGCCGCCGCGATCGCATCGAGAGTGGGTCGGCGTGTCTGCCAGTCGGCCGGGAGGACGCGGGCTCCTTCGGACATCTTCAGATTACGTGTTGCGCCGCTGATGCGGGCGCGGACCACGCGATCGGCCTCGTCTAAGGCTTTCGCGGTTCGCTCTGCCTTCAGCGAATCTTCCACCTTTGACCGTTCCGCGGCAAACTCGCCGGGAAACTTCGTCCGGTTTTGTTGCCAATACTTGTTTACTTCGATCGGATCGAGCTTGATGGCGCTCTCAATTGCTTGCTTTGACAACGTAAGCCACTGAATCTTAACCCGCTTGGGGAGCTCATAACCAAAGCCGAACTCCCCGGTTCCCGCTTTCACGCCCTTGTATTGATCAAACAGGGCCTGCAACTGCTCCTCGGTTGGTGAGGCGACGTTGGCGACACGGTCGGCGGGGATAGACACTGCATCGAACGTAACACGCGTGACCGCCTTGCCCATCAGATCGATGGCGCGAAGGTCCGAGAGTCGGGGCGCACCGCTAAACGTGCTCACCATCCGCACCACGCCGCGGAGCTTTGCCAACGCCTGCTGAAACTCTGTGCGTTGCAACTGTCCCTGCGAGGCCGCGATGTCGAATGTCTTCTCCAGCCGATCGCGAGTTTGCTGCTGAAACTGGCTGAGCATAGAGGGTTGACTAAAGATCATGTCGGCCATCGACGAAAACTGTGGGTTCGTCCGGACATATAGCTCGGTCTCCAGCTCGACGAGTTCTTCGGTCCAACTTACCCCATCGCCCGCCGCGCCCACGAAGCCCGCTCGTTCTGCTTCTTGCGAGAGCAAGTGCCAGTGCACGCCGTTGCTCACGCCCGCGGCGACCATCAGCACGCCGGGAACATAAGCCTGCAGAGCCCGGTGCTCTAACTCGGATTTGCCCAGGTCCATCGCGCGCAGCTTCTTACCGCCCACGGTCGCGACCGCGCGCTTGCGGGGGTCGCTTTGGAAGGCACCCGGGCCACTGACGAGCCACGTCATGACGAGAAAGGAACCAAACCCCGCGATCAGCCACTTGTTATATTTGCGAAGAAACTTGGTCATGGGTTCTGCCGGGTGGTAAAGCGAGGCCGAGCCGAGGCCTCGTTGTGCATTCTGATGATGCCCGTCTAACGCGGGCCAAACTACGCGCCAAAATCCGCATTCTCACAACATGCCGCCGGAGATCGCATCGCGTGTACCCGGACCGAACTACTTAACGTTACGGTCTGGCATTAACGTTACAGTCTGGCACGCGCTGTGCAACCTACGAATAAAAAAGGCCAATCGGGAGTTCGCCCGATCGGCCTGAACCGTTCACAGAAGTGATCACGCCAAAACGGAGGGGGCTCGAAGCGGTCAATATGAAATCAACTCAACAAACCATCGCCGACACTCAGCAGAAGCACTCAGCAGAAGCACTCAGCATTTAGCACGAGGCGCTAACGCCCGGCGTTAACAGAGGCAACCGTAGTCAACCGTCACACACCATATAAGTCCTGTCGCGACGACAGTTTAGCTGCGCGACCAATGGGCTTAACGGTAGAATTCGATGATCAAGTTAGTGTTCACGTCAAACGGAATCTGATCCGTTGTGGGCACGGCCACAATCTTGATTTTCAGTTCGCTGGGATTAAACTCAATCCAGCCGGGAACATCAAGACCCGCCATCGATTCCATCTGCTCTTTGCCGAGCTTCTGGGCCTTGACCTTGAGCGTAATGATGTCGCCAACAGAGACTTTAAACGAGGGGCGGTCAGTCTTGCGACCGTTGACAATCACGTGACCGTGAGCGACCAACTGGCGAGTCGCCCAGTGCGTGCGGCCCAAGCCGCAGCGACGGAGGACGTTATCAAGGCGGCGCTCAAGCAACTGCATGAGCATGTCGCCGGTGTTACCCGGCAGACTACCCGCGTGCTCTAGGTAACGCCGGAACTGCTTTTCCAGCACACCGTAGTGGAACTTGAGCTTTTGCTTTTCGTTCAGGCGGATGCCATAATCGCGCAGACGACGGCCGCGAAAGCCGTGCATGCCTGGATAAACGAGTGAACGCTTGGAAGTGTGCTTGGGAGTATCGACAATCGGCGATCCAACGCGCCTGGATTGCTTCAACTTGGGGCCAGTATAACGAGCCATAAATACCTTTCCGTATCAAAAATCAGAGCCTCGAAGGCCCAATGTTTTAGTGCGCGGTCGGCTCGGTTCCGCCGCGTACGACCCTGCTTACTCACCCGAAACGACGGGCTGCGAGGACCGGATATCACTTTACCGAGGAACCAATGATAGCACCCATACCTGCTTAGGCTACAAGAACTAAGGGGGTTAGACACCGAACAGCTTGCGACATCAGCACCATAGCCGCTGCCGCCAGAGTCTGTCTCGGCGATCTGGGGCTCTGGGTCTCATATTCACCAGCCGCGGCAGCCAGAGGCAGCATGTATTCAGGGCGTGCAACTGGAACTGCATGTTGGCGGGGCACCTCCACCCCGCGGTCGCTCGTACCCTTATTGCGAACATATGGCGAAAAAGGCTCTTATTGCGACGGGCGAGGCGGCGGTCATGCCGCTGGGCTCCCACCTCGAAGAACTGCGCACGCGCGTCATGTATTCAATCTTCGGTCTTGCGCCCATCGTCGCGGTGGGTCTTATTTTCGGCAAGGAGATTTTGGCCTTTTTGCTTCGGCCGCTCTTTAACGCGCTTGAGGGCGCGGGGTTAGGCAGCCCGCAGGCGACCGGCCCGCTGGAGACCTTCAGCGCGTACATCAAGGTAAGTCTGATCGCCGCGGTGGTGGTGGGTGGTCCTTGGCTCTTTTATCAACTATGGCTCTTTGTATCACCGGGCCTCTTCCGGCGAGAGAGGCGCTTTATTTACTTTCTACTGCCGCTTTCGTTTGTGCTCACGGTAAGCGGCGTCTCGTTCCTTTACCGGTTCGTGATGCCCGCAATGTTAAGTTTCTTCCTGGCCTTTGGTAACGATATCGGCGTCCGGACTGTGGTTGAAACCCCCGTGCCCGAAGGGATCGTCGTGCCCACCATGCCCGTGCTCGACGGCGACCCGCCCGCTGAGACGATCAAGCCCGGGATGTATTGGATGAATCGAGCGCTGCACGAAGCCCGCTACTGCGTTGAGGTTGTAGGAACCACCCCGATAATTTACGGGTCGCCGATTCATAAGGAAACAGGCATACGTCAGGATTACCGCGTCACCGAGTACATGAACTTACTTCTGTCGCTCCTGCTTGCCTTTGCGGTCTCATTCCAAACGCCCGTGGTTGTACTTCTACTGGGCTGGGTTGGGCTTATCACCCAAGCCTTTTTGCGGAAATATCGCAAGCACGCGTTGCTGGTGACCGCCGTGGTCGCGGGGATGCTGACACCCGGCGACATCGGATCAATGATTATGCTCTGGGTTCCGCTTTTCATCCTCTACGAACTCGGCGGACTTTTGCTTCGAATCTTCCCGGCATCTCGCATTGCAGGAAAAGAAGAGCCCGAGCCTGACCCGGCCATCTGACCAGCGTCTGTCGCCGTGACTAAAGCGACCGGCTCTGAGTACACGCGGCTCAAGCGGCATCCCGCCGTCCCGACCCGCCGCCAAATGCTGGCTGGCGGTTGATCAACGCGCAGAGCTGGGGAGCTCCTCAAAACACTCATCGGTGCCTTGACCCCGCGTGAAGCTCTGGCTACGCTATTTACCACACTGTTTGACTATTCAAACGTTTAAGTTGGAGTATTCATGACGCAAGTATTCTATCTGTCAAAGCGATTCCGCTGCTCACGCGTCGCTGATTTAACTTTTATGGCCTCCCTTGTCGCGGTGGCGGGCACCGCGCTCGCCGCGTCACTCAGCACCGCGCAGTCTCCGCCTCAGCTTCCTGCGCAGAGCTCCCCCGCCGCGGCAGACGCGCTGACGCGCCAAGATCAGCCGACGCCGCAACTCGGCCAGGCCGTGCCCCAGGCCGCAGAGGTTGCCACGAGCGGCGACAAATCCTCATTTCATCTGCTTCACCCTGTCCCGCGACACCAGCTCCGCGATTTAAGCACCGACCGCCCCGACACCACCGAAAGCCCGTACACCGTGGATGCGGGGCACCTGCAAATCGAGCTTTCGTTCATTGATTACACCCGCGACCGATCCGACTCGACCGACCCCAGCATTTCGAACGGCCAAACTTCGCAAACCCGCAGAGCATTCGCGGTGGCCCCGATGTTAATTAAAGTTGGACTCCTCCACAATATGGATTTTCAGCTCGGCATCGACCCTTACACCCACGAGCGAACCAGCGACGGCGATTCATCCACCTCGGTGGATGGCTTCGGCGACACCGTCGCACGCCTGAAGATCAATCTCTGGGGGAACGACACCGAAGGTACGGCGTTCGCGATTATGCCCTTTGTTAAGTTCCCCACCGCCCGCAACGGGCTGGGCAACGGCGTGGTGGAAGGCGGTATCATCGCGGTCCTCAGTATGCCTCTCCCCAACGGCTTCTCATTGGGCCTTATGGCGGAGCTTGATTTCAATCAAGATACGTCCGAACCCTCGGCCCTCCCAACTGCCGGTGACGATCAAGACACCCGATATAGCGTGGATTTTGTCCACACTGTAACCATAAGTCGCGACCTCCTCGGCGACCTAGCTGGCTATATTGAGTACGCGGGATTTCTGAACTTAAATGACGACGAAGACTACCGAGGGTACTTTAATGGGGGCTTTACCTACGGCCTGACGAACGATGTTCAACTGGATTGCGGCGTTCGCGTGGGTCTTACGGAGGCCGCCGATGATCTGGGCCTGTTCACCGGGATCTCCGTTCGATATTAGCCCTCTCCGAACCCGATAGTTAACAATACTCTGGCATAATCTTAACACCCACCCGCGGACCACCGCACAAAGAAGAACTCTACATCGCTGCCATCCACTCCCCCATCCAGGTTCACATCCGCCGCGGTGCTGCTCACGATCCAATCGCTAAAGAAGGCCTCAATGTCCGTCCCGTCTACGCCCCCGTCCGCGTTGAAGTCGGCCGGGCACACGGGCTGAGCATCGGGCCGGGGCACCGCGATCAACGCCTGGCCGAGCGCCACATCCGCCGCGCAACCGAGTGACGCGGCGTATGAACGCAAGTTTACAACCGAGTACCACTTTGTAGCCGTAAGGAACGAGCGAAACGGCACGAACGAGGCGATCATCACCCCATCGTCAAACACACCGTTATTGTCAAGGTCCACCGGGTCATTCTCGCGTGCCAACAACGTAAGCCCGTCAAGCACCGCTGCCTGATCTCTCAGCGAATCTTGATCCTGCGTCCCACCCGCCACCACGAAGTGGGTAACTCCTTCATCCGTCGCATCGATCGCGGTTGCGCTCGCACCAACGAAAGCATCGCTCACCCGTGTGGTGCTCCACCGCAGGCTGGCGCCAGCATGAATAAATTCACCAGTCCGCGCCCGTAACGTTCCGTTCATCTGTATCCACCGGCCCCCCGCAGAATCCCTGCCCACATACACCGCGGCTCCGTCGCTCTGCATCGTCGCGAACGCAAACGGTGCTCCATCCGCTGCGGTAAGGGGCGGGGAGAGCAACTGCGAACCGCAGTTTTCCTGGATCGCGACCACAAGCCCGCCGCGTTCTGAGTCCGAATGCATCGCCGCAAGGTCAACGCCACCGGGCGCGGGAAACACGGCCGAGCCTCCAAGCCGACCGGTCGCGACCAGGCGCAGGGATTGCTCATCGCGAGAGAAGCCCTGTGTGGGAATTAGAACGTCCAAAGCCTTGAGCGGGAAGAGCGTAAGCCCGCCTATTCCATCGCTCTGGGACGAAGGGACGGAGACATCAGTGCGGACCAGAACGTCCCACCCGTTCTCACCGAGAATAACCCGGTTATTGGTGGATGTAACTCCACTACCGGAGATGCGCGCCAATAACGATACATTACCTTCGCCGGATACCGCCACCCCTCCGCGCGGATCGGCATAAACAGTACCGAAAATCCCAGGCACCCCGTCGCCCTCGCGGGCTACTACATCCGCCGTCCCCGAGGTATCACCTCGCAGTACGAATCCGCCTCCCTGATCGCTGATGACCGTCGGCGTTCTCCCATCGGTGCCGGAGAAAACATATGTTCCGCTCGAGTTAATTACAGCGTGATGGTCAATCTCCAGTGGCGGCAGACCGCCCAGGTCACCGGTGATCGAAGGGAACGCTCCGGTACGTGCCACAACTTGAACCGCTGGCCCGGCACCCGTTGTCTCGCCGATTGTAAGTACCGTGGCACCAGCACCATCCAGCCGCACCCTCGCGATCCAGCGTGAGCCATCGGCGCTCGAATACGGCCGACCCAACTCTCCCGAGAATCGCGAGCCCGCCTGACCCGGCGCGAGCGAACTCGCGCTCGACGCAATCGTTGAAAACACCCCGACCGCCGCGGCAGTCGCGGGGGGCGACGGCAACACCGTCACCGTCATTGCTGCGGAGTTATTCGTTACATCTTGTTCCGATTGGTCGCACGCCGCGACGACGGCGCTGGTAATCTCACCCGCTTGGTTGAACGCAACGATCACCGAGGCTGTGACTGTTTGATTCACCGCGAGCGTGGGCCAGTTAAATCGCACGCCCCCGGCCGTTACAGTCGCCGATGGAGATGTCGATTCTACCACTGTGCCCGCACCCAAGAAGCAATCAACCCGAGCCCCCGTCAAACCCTGCGTGCCCGCGTTGCGAACTTGAACTATGAGCGTGCCGATGCCTCCCGCGTACACCGCGCAGTCCGACGGGCCGCTCAACGTAACCGAAAGATCATTGTTGCCGCCGATGAAGAACGACGGGGCGACGGTCGCCCCGCCCGCGAACGCTTCGATCCCAAAGCCTGTTTGCAACACCGGCGATTCATACTGGCCCGTAGTTAAATTGTAGACATACATCCATTCGCTTTCGTCGGTGCAGAGGTACGCGCGGCCAAAGCCAACGCCCACCCCGTCGACATCTCGTTCAATGGTTCCCGCTCTCTTGAGCGGGTAAGCCGCGATCCGCACCGGCAGGTTGGTCGCGAAGGGCGCGGGCCACGAATATAAGCCCCGCCCCACGATCGTACCTGTGTTCGAGTTAAGATCATTAGCTAATAATAAGCGATCTCCCACCCGATCATAATCCATGCCTCCAAAGTCCGCCCCCGCGATGTTCGCCACCAGCACGCACGCGGCGGTCTGCGGATCAATGGTGTACAAACCCGGCGAGTGCGTGCTGCCCGCCGTCCCGAGCAGCACGCCGCGCAAAGAGTCGTACGCCAACCCGCCACCCATGGTGACGGCTGGCGAAAAAGTGCCGATCCGCACCACTTGACGCGGCGGATCATAACTCATCACAAACAGCGCCCGCCCGTCGGTCAAGTACACCTTGCGCCCCGCATCATCCGCCGCCAACCCCGTCGCCGTCATCGAAGGTGTAACCACCGGAGCCAGATACTGCCCGCTTGACGGCGAGTAGACATGAATCCGACTATTTATGTTGGTGGTAGACGACAAAACCTGGGCGTGCGCCCCTTCAACGCCGACACCGCCAAGCAGGCTGAT
>Ga0163154_10006265_pt1 | contig 14638 bp, 16 predicted proteins | sample OliLakLV19MP9P1_FD_148649 | JGI IMG/M metagenome (GOLD analysis project Ga0163154, IMG submission 148649) | Freshwater microbial mat bacterial communities from Lake Vanda, McMurdo Dry Valleys, Antarctica - Oligotrophic Lake LV.19.MP9.P1 | ecosystem: Environmental > Aquatic > Freshwater > Lake >... | reverse complement strand
CTATCAAACGGGCGGCATCCTCTGGAGCAGCAATATCGGTATCGAACTTACCAATCGCATCGTTTGCATCATAGCCTGGTGCTGGGTTGTACAGCCAGGTATAGCGCAGATCCGTATCCTGTGCATAGACGGTGATCGGGGAGCCACGCAGCGCAAGCCGCAGGCGCTCCTCGCTTTGCCGCAATGCATCTTCTGCTTGCTTTGTCTCACGGATATTGCGAAACACCAGCACAGCACCAATGATCATCTGATTACTATCGCGGATCGGCGCGCTACTATCGTCAATTGGATATTCGCTGCCATCACGGGCAATCAGCAGCGTATGATTCGCCAATCCAACGATGCGGCCCTCACGCAGGGTGCGAACAACCGGGTTCTCTACTGTCTGGCGCGTATATTCATTGATGATTGGAAAGACCGTCTCAATATCCTGCCCAATCGCATCAACTGCTGGCCAACCGGTGAGTGTTTCGGCCATTTCGTTAAGAAACGCCACTCGGCCCTGTGGATCAGTGGCGATCACAGCATCGCCCAAGCTTGCCAGAGTGATACGCCAGCGCTCTTCGCTAGCCTGGAGCGCCGCAGCCTGGGTCGTGGCAATCGTGAGTGCTTCCTGATAGATCCGTGCGACATTGATCACCTGGCGGCGACCAAACACAGCCAGAAGACCGCCAAGCACGATCAGCACCCCAATACTGCTCGCGATAATCAGCTGGGTTGTGCTTTGAACAGCATGAATGCGTGTGTCACGGAGTTCTATTTCGGTGGCGATAAACGTTTCCATCTGGCTACGGAGCGTATCCATCCCTTGCTTGGCGCGCAGATTGATATCAAATGCCTGATACGCCCCGCCCGAATCGCGCAGCGCAAGCAGTTCCTTGGCATTCGTATGCCAGGTGAGTGCAGAGACGCGGATGAGTTGGAGTTGGTGTTCCTGCGCTCGATTATCTTGAATAAGCTGTGCGAGAGCATCTATGGCTGTATCGCTCGCGCTGCGCGCACGAGTGTATGGCTCAAGAAAAACAGCATCTCCCGTCAACAAGTAGCCACGCACGCCAGTTTCCATATCAACAAACAGGCTTTGGACCTGGTGGGCCTGCCCAATAACGATATCGGTGTGATCGACCCACCCGGTTGCGTTGAGGATCGCCTGGGTTTGGGCAAGCAATCCGCCAATCAAGAGCAGCATGACGAGTAGAGGGAGCACGACTAATACGGTAATAATCCGTTGAAACCGACGTGTATCAAGCGCAGTCAGCATGGACAGCCTCACATCTCCTGAGCGTGGATCATTCTATCATGGGAATGTCCTCTTTCATCCACAGATCATGCAGATAATAGCTTTTCCCACCTGTTGATGCTTTGCAGCAGAGTGTATATTTGGGCTTGAGGCTGACTAAAACTGACAACGATACTGCTAGTATATGATGGTCGCTGATAGAGGAGCTTCAGATGCTTTTGAAAACATTGGTAATCAAGCAGTTCATTTGGTTGGGCCTTCGCATCCGCTGCGCTGGCTGCTTCTGTGAAATACTCATCGGCACCAGCGGCCAGGCATCAACAGTGTACAGATAATTGATTGAGGGAGAATAATCGTCATGGATTATCGCTTCCTCTATAGCACCGATCATGTATAGCACAGATCACGAATATTGTATGCTTTATGCAGGAATTAATGTGACTGCGCCAGTATCGAGATCATATTGAGCGCCAACAATCGTGAGTTTGCCCTGCTCGATTGCTTCTTTCAGAATAGGTGAGCCCTTCAGCTTACTTACCGTCAATCCTATATTTGCCTTGATTGCATTGTCAAGCATATCGCCGGTTTGATCCTTAACCTGTTCTACTGCTGGGCGGATACCATCAACGAGTGCCTGAATATCGGCTTCGGCAGTTGCATTGGCCTTGAATGCCTCAACTGTTGCTTTGACAGCACCACATTTCTCGTGGCCCATAACCATTAACAAGGGGATGTGCAGTTCGGCAACCCCAAATTCCAGGCTCCCAAGAACAGCACTGTCGATCACATGCCCTGCTGTTCGAATCACAAACAGATCACCCAATCCGCGATCAAAGATGAGTTCCGGTGGAACCCGTGAATCAACACAACTGAAGATGGTTGCGAATGGCTGTTGGCCTTTTGCAACTTCATTCCGACGATTGGTGGATTCGTTGATTGCAATCGATGCGTTGGCTGCATAGCGCTGATTACCTTCCATCAAGCGTTTTATGGCTTCTTCTCCATTACTCACGGGTGTTTCTGGTGGAAGAGCGGGTTGCGAAGTTGCAGGAACAGTACAAGCACCTAATGGTATGCTAAGTGTTGCCAGACCAGCCATACGAAGAAATGTACGACGTGTGAATACATGTGGGTTAGACATACGAATTCTCCTTCATCATATAACATCCTTGCAATATAGTGATTGTAGGAGAGCTCGTAGAAAGCGATAGCTGCAACACAGCGTTAATTTTGCATCAAAATAGTTCCTAATTCGCCGTTGTCGAGCTTATTCTGCTTTCGGATATAGCCATTGATCGTGGCAGCAAGTTCTTTCAGTCTGATTGGCTTCGTGAGATACGCATCGGCACCAGCGGCCAGGCACTGCTCGCGATCACCCGGCATTGCCAGTGCTGTTAGCGCAATGATCGGCATGTGCGACCACCGGTTATCGGCGCGGATACGCCGGATCGCTTCGAGCCCATCCATCACTGGCATCTGAATATCCATCAGCACAATGGCTGGATGTGTTTCGTGGATCTGGGCAATCGCCTCATTGCCATTGCGCGCAATCACCACCTGGTAGCCATAGGTCATCAGATAATCGGATAGTGTTGTGATTGTTGCTGCATTATCTTCAGCAAGCAGTATCACCGGCTTTGTATCTATCGGCGGGGTTGCCATAGGCGCATCCGCATGTGTTGGCATCATTGGATCGGGTTCTACCGTTGGCATGTTCCATGGCAGTGTGATTGTGAAACGGCTGCCGAGCCCCAGTGTGCTGGCCACGGCAACACTACCACCATGTAATTCTGCCAGACGCGCCACCAGCGCGAGACCCAGCCCGGTGCCTTCATACTGCCGCGATAGCCGGCTATCCAGTTGCACAAAGGGCTGGAATAACTTGGGCAGCTGATTCTCTGCAATCCCGATACCGGTATCCCAAACGGTGAAGTGAACAAGGTTTTGGCCTGAATCGCCGATCACCTCCAGCCCAATCGCTCCGCCAGCAGGTGTGAACTTTACCGCATTGGCAAGCAAATTGATCAGGATCTGTTTGAGGCGGCGGATATCCCCCTGAATCTGGACGACTGCCGGATCAATTCGTGTTGTCACCGCAAGCCGCTTGGTATAGGCAGCCTGTTGCATCAGTTGAATGCTCGCCTGACAGAGTGAGTTGATCAACACTGGCTCGATCATCAGATCCATCATGCCTGCGCCAATCTTGGCCAGATCAAGAATATCGTTGATCAAATCAAGCAAATGGCGACCACTGGCCTCAATGGCTGCCAGCTTCTGCATCTGTCGATCATTTAATGGCCCATAGATCTGTTCGCTGAGCGATTCCGAAAGCCCGAGAATGACATTAAGCGGCGTACGCAATTCGTGGCTCATACTCGCCAGGAATTCATCCTTGAGCTGTGCAGCACGAACCAGTTCGGCATTGGCCAGGCTCAGATCGGCAGTGCGCTCATCGACACGTTGTGCGAGCTGTGCCCGCTCGTTGATCAGCGCCACTTCCATGCGCTTGCGCTCGGTGATATCCTGAGTCATGATCATGCCAGCAGTGATTGCCCCATGCTCATCGCGCACCGGTAGTGTGTGCATCACCAGTGTCAGATCACCGGATGTGACCTCACGGATTGTTGGCGTGCCAGCCAGTGCTGCCCGGAAAATTGGCTCATTCACCAGCTGCGCCTCTGGCGGATAGATCTCCCAGAATGTATGGCCCTCCAGTCGCTGAGGCGTCAGCCCCAGATCGGTAAGCCCGGCACCATCGGCGATGGTGAAGCGCAGCTCGTGATCGAACAGAACCACGGCGCCATTTGGAAAGTTGCTGGCCAGTGTGCGGTACAGCCGTATACTGGCATAGAGTGCCTCCTGGGCCAACTTCTGCTCGGTAATATCGAGCGTGATGCCCTGCATAAACAGCGGCTGGCCAGTCTCATCGCGAACGACGCGGGCTGCATCACGCAGCCACAGCACGCGGCCATCACGGGTGAATGTGCGATATTCCAGCGGAACCAGTGCATCGCTGGTTTGCACACGGTTTACTGCTTCCAATACTTGTGCGCGATCATCGGGATACACCTGCTCAAGCCACAGATCCGGGTTAGCAAGCCATTCCTCCTGCGAAAACCCGAGCATTGTTTCGATCTGCGGGCTGACATAGCGTGTGCTACTCTGTTCGTTAATCTCCGCAGTGTAGATAATTGCGGGAAGCTGTTCGACCAGCGTTCGATAGCGCGCTTCCGCAGCGCGCAGCTCATCCTGGATATGCTTGCGCTCGGTGATATCCCGATCCAGCCCGAGTATGAGTTCGCGGCCCGACATAGTAATGAGCGAGGAAACGACCTCAACTGGAAACAGGCTGCCATCCTTGCGCTGATGGATCGTTTCATAGCGAATCGTGCGTTCGCGCCGCAGCCGTTCGAGGTAGCCAGCGCGCCCTACGCTGTTGCCTGATGTCGTATTAAGGATATCGATCGAGCAGCCGATCAGGTCATCACGAGTATAGCCATTCATATTGCATGCGACAACATTACAATCGATGATTGGCCAATCTCCCTGGGCATGATGGGGATCAATCAGAATAACCGCATCGGGTGAGTACTCAAAGATCGCCCGAAAACGCTCCTCGCTCTCGCGTAATGCCGCCTCAACCACGCGCTTCTGCACACGCAGTTGGTGCTGTTCTAGGGCGCGTTCAATCGCACTACGCAGGCGTCCCAATCGGTCCTTGAACAGATAATCGGCAGCACCAAGGCCGATACACATCAGCGCAGATGCTTCATTGGCCACATCAGTGAGCATGATCAGTGGGATATCCAGATCGTTGGCGCGTAGGAGCTGTACTGCCCGCAGTGTATCGAACAGCGGCAGCGTGTTATCGGCCACAATAAGATCGGGAGGAAATGCCAGTTCGGCCAGGTAGTCAACCTCGGTCGTGGCACAGCGCATGGCAACATCGAAACCGGCCTGCTGTAATACCTGGGCGAGCATGTCACAATCTTCGGTTGTATCGCATAGGGCAAGCACGTGCAGGAGATCTGCCATGGCGTTTCCTCTTTCCGGCCTGGATCAATAGCACAACGCCAAGTAACGGCCAAGTTTTCCAATCTCATTAGATTATACGTATGGCATTGTCGGATTGCTTCATTGTTACATTTGCCCCTTCTCCCACATCATGGGGCGAACACGAGGTTCGCCCGTACGCGATGGTGGCATGGGAATGTAGGGGCGTATCGGGATACGCCCGCGTTGGGGCACAACGCATATCCATGTGGGTGGTTCACGATACGCCCGCGTTGTCGCCCGTCGTGGGCGGTTCACGAACCGCCCCTACCGAACCGCCCATATGCGATGATGACGCGGATCGTGTAGGGGCGGTTCGGGATACGCCCGCGTTGTCGCCCGTCGTGGGCGGTTCACGAACCGCCCCTACCGAACCGCCCATATGCGATGATGACGCGGATCGTGTAGGGGCGGTTCGGGATACGCCCGCGTTGGCCATGACGCATATCCATGTGGGCGGTTCACGATACGCCCCGCGTTGTCGCCCTACCGCCCCGCCCGTATGTGATGATGACGGATCGTGTAGGGGCGGTTCGGGATACGCCCGCGTTGGGGCACAACGCATATCCATGTGGGTGGTTCACGAACCGCCCCTACCGAACCGCCTCGACGCATTGATACCCCTGATTCAATGGTAGGATAGATAGTGTGCATACGATTTTTGGCAAGGAAGATCCCCAATGAACCTGTTTCTGCGCTTATTCTGGCTGATGCTGGTTGGTCGATTTCGAAAACCCTGCCCAGCGCTTGGCCAATGCCGCACGCCATTTCGGGTGCTGCCGACCGATCAGGTTGCGCTGCGCGAGAATGCGCGGTAGATCAAAGATCGAGTATGATGTGTGCTCTGTCAACCAGATAGTGTGGTGGTTCAACAGGCATGCACATCCCAAATACGATCCATGCGCTGGTAGCCAATTTCGCGGCCAATCTGCCGCCTGCGGCCAAGCGTGATTATTTTCGGCTGCATCGCTATCGTTTCGAGGCCTTGTTGGCCGCAGTTCCGCCTGGTTCCGGCAAGCGTGTGCTCGAAATTGGCGTCAACCCTGGCCTGTGTACCGAACTGCTTGTACAAGCTGGGTATACCGTCAGCGGCACCGATCTATTTCCCGAGCATCGCGCCGAACTCTGGCAGCGCCTGGGTGTCGAGGTGCGGCGCTGGAATATCGATCAGGAAGCGTGCCCGTACCCAGAATCTTCCTTCGATCTAATCTGCTTCTCGGAGGTGATCGAGCACCTGGCCAACCCGCCAATCGATGCGCTGGCCGAGATCGGTTCGCGGCTCGTGCCAGGCGGGTATCTGATCCTGACCACCCCCAACCAGTTCTATCTCAAGAGCCGCCTGCGCACCCTGGCCGATATTGTGCTGTGGCGGCCATTTGATCATAATGGCGAATTCAAGCGCTGGGCTGGCCTGAAATCCGAGGCGCGCTACTATACCCACAGCCGTTTATTCAGCATGTGGCAGTTGCGCTGGATGGCCGAACAGGCCGGGCTGCGCGTTGCCCAAACCGCCTTCTGCGATCCATGGGAACGGGTCGGGCTGGAGCCAGAACGCATCCTCCGCCATCCATTGCGCTGGAGCGTGAAGGCGGCCATCTCGCTGGCAACACGGGTTCTTCCCATGTCACGCTCAATGTTACTGCTGGTGGCACAACGACCGACCCGATAGTTGTATATTGCCAGATTGTTGCATTCTGGATTGCCAGATTGTTAATTGCTCCACGCATGTTCTCTTTTGGCTGGAAAGAATGGTGTTGGCTGTTGTTACCTGGTGTGCCCATTCAGCCAGCGTGCTCAGGCAGCGCCGCCGTGTACTGCTCAGGGCATTCTTCCGTATAGGCCACGGGTCAGGTCAGTCTCCGCAATCACGCAATCTCGTAATTTGATAATCAGGCAATCGGTCAATCAGGCAATCAGGCAATCTGCGAAATCTGCGGACGAATGCTCTTAGCCTCGCACAATCGGGCAATCACGCAATTCGGTAATCACACAATCGGTAATCAATGAATCATCCAGACCAACCAACGCGCCCACCTGCTCGCTATCTGTGGGTGTTGTTGGCCTACACAGCCCTAACATTGCTCATGCTTGCGCCGCTGTTGCCGCACTTCGGCAATTCGGTTGCGGGCGGGTCGGTTGCGCGCAATGATGCCTGGCAGAATATCTGGAATATCTGGTGGATCCAACATGCACTGGCAACCTTCCAGAACCCCTTCCAGACGCCGCTACTCTATTATCCAGAGGGTGCCGATCTCCATCTGCAGACGCTCAATATCTCGAATGGTATCCTGGCTGCGCCGATCACCTGGCTGTTCGGGCCGATTGCCGGCTTCAACAGCATGGTCGTGCTGGCCTTTGCGCTAGCTGGCCTCGGCGGCTATGCACTGGCGCTGCGGGTCAGCGGTAATCCACTGGCGGCCTTCGTCGGCGGGCTGGCGTTGACCTTCTCGCCGTTTCATATGACGAAGCTGTGGGATGGCCAGCTTGAGATGATCGCGCTGCAATGGCTGCCGCTGTATGTGCTGTTCCTCGTGCGCGCCGTTGAGGATCTGCGCCGCCGTGATGCGCTGCTGGCCGGTGTGTTCCTGGCGCTCATCGGCTATACAAGTTGGTACTACTTCCTGTTCTTTGCGATCTTTAGTGCGCTGTTTGCGATCATCTGGTTGGCCTTTCCGCCACAACCGCCGCCCCAAGTACGGATGCGCTATAGCGCGTCCCTGCGCATGCTTGTGCAACTCATCCTGGCTGGCACTACTGGCGTTCTGCTGATCCTACCCATCTTGCTACCAGCGCTGCGTAACGTCTCGGGTGGCGAAGGCGATGTTGCGGATATGTTTGGCTATCTGAAGATCATCCATTCAGCCGATCTCGGCGATTTCTGGCTGCCAAGCGGCCTGCATCCCCTCTGGGGCCAGGCTGTCACCCGCTATGCCGAGCAAATCCACCCATATATTGCCGCCTGGAACATTTCCCTTGGCTATATAACGGTTGCGCTGGCGCTTGCGGCATTTGTGTTCAGCCGTAGGCTTGCCTGGCGCTGGGCACTGATTGCCTGTGTTGGCATAGTGCTGGCACTCGGCCCGCTGCTACAAATTGGTGGCCTCCAGACAAATATTCCCTTACCATATGCGCTGCTCGCACTCGTGCCTGGTGTTGCTATCGCCAATCGCCCAAGCCATTTTGTGGTAATCACCGTTGTACTGCTTGCACCGCTCGTAGCGTTGGGCATGGGCGCGCTGTTGGAGCGATTGCCCTCTAAGCGTCGCGTTTTTGCCAGCCTGATCGTTGGTGGGCTGCTGATCATCGAGTTTGCACCACCAAACTGGCCAATCTTCCAATCCCAGCCAGATCGATACTACCGCCTGATCGCCAACAGTGGTGGAGCCGTGATCGATCTGCCGCCTCGGTCAGAATCGAGCATCCCATTAGTGGCCCAGATGGTGCATGGCCTACCGATCATGGGCGGGTATGTGTCGCGTACACCAGGCTACCCATTTGGCGAAACTGCACCAATTGTGCGCGATCTATGGGCCATGGCCGAGGGCGAACATGTGCTGATCCCATCCGGGCCAGATGATGAGCTGGCTGTGCTGAATGGCTATGGGCTGCGGCATGTGATTATTCATTGGCAAACACTCACCGTAGCGCAGCGCCAGCAGTTGCAGCAGGTTCTGGCAATCGCCCTGCCTGGTGTCGCCCCAAGCTATGAGGATGAGGAGTTGACCGCCTATGTCGTGCCGCCAACAGTCATTCGGCCATTTGCCTACTTCCGGGGCGGGTGGTATGGCGAGGAGCGCGAGGGCCAACGGCGCTGGCGCTGGATGGGCGAGCGCGCTGAGGTTGTGATCATCAACCCAACCAGCCAGCCAATTGATGTACGCCTCAAGCTCACCGCCCAGAGCTATGCTGGCCAGAAATCCGTTGAGCTACAGTTTCGTGGGGGCAAAGCCGGGCATTGGGATGTTCAACCAGGCGACACAACCATCAGTATGCGATTATTAGTTCCACCAGGCGAGAGTTCGCTATGGCTGAACGCGCCCGTCACCGAGGAACAGAGCCGCTCACGCCGCCCGCTCAGCATCGTGATGGTTGCCGCCGAATTGCGCTAATGCAACATAGATAATAGACTGAGAGCCGATTTCGAAGTTTCCCTGTTACCTATCCCCCAATTATGGTAGTGCCTCCGTTCTTTTAGCAACACCGATAGCTCTCTTTATTATGTGAACTGCTAATTCGCCATCGCCCATCCACCAGGGCGGCGATCATGGATACAATTGGCAAGTTCAAATCACACATGCTCCACTTCATTGGCCACGGCGGCATCGAACAAACCGATGGTGGCAATCGGCGGCCCTACCTCCAACTGTTTGTCAAGGCGAGCGGTACTGTCGAGCCCTGGTATCGCGATGATATCATCGAAGATTTCGTCGTAGCCGCCGATGATGCCGACAGTTTGCGCCTGGTTGTTCTCAATGCCTGCCGTTCGGGTAGATCTACCGCCGAGAATCGCGATCCTTGGTCGCTCAGCCAGGCATTTAATGCTGCTGGAGCACCAGCCGTGATTGGCATGAATAGTGATGTGGCCGATACACAGGCAGTAGACTTCGCTGCTGGCCTGTACACTGCCCTTGTCGAACGCGACTCAGATGGCATTGGCAAACCAATTGAATAAGCAATCATGGCCGCCCGTGATCGTGTGCGTCAGCGGATGACCGATGGCTCGCGTGTTCGCGAGTGGGCCGCGCCATGTCTGCTGGTTTCTCACGAACCAGGCAGTATAATCCGCGGCGGCATCAACCATGTCATTACACCCGACCACCGCAGGCAGGTGATCAATATTGAGGCGTTGGAAAAAGTACGCCGCATGGTTGGTCGCCGCCAGGACCGATACCAAGCCTGGCGAAACTTCCAGCAGCCCGAGCACAAGATACAGGTGCTGATCGGGGCCGAGGAATCGGGAACAACGACATTTGCCCGAATGTTCATGGAGCGCTGCGTGCTGTGTGGCCATCAGCTGCGCTATATCGATATGAGGGATCGCGGTCGCCAGAATAGAGAGGCCGATTTTCTTGATCTGTTGCTGGCCATTCGCTGTGGCGATAACTCTCGGTTGAGCGAGGCCATGCCATCTGAGCATTTTACTAGCTTTGATCAGACTCTTACCAAATGGTTGGGCATGCCGATCAACCCACATGAGTCGTTTCTCATCCCTGCAATCGATGCAGCACATACAGCCAGCGAGAATAGCAATTTCGAAGATGCCGCTGGCGAACCTCTGCTCAGCGGGCTTCGGTCATATTGGCATGGCGCAAGCGCGGCAAAAGCAGAGCGACGCGGCGACCCGCATGAAATTGAGCGCGGCGGCGATAAGCAGATGCAGGAGCCGCGTTTTCGCTAACCCCACGTAGCGCGAGCGGCGCAGATCGCCCATCCGGACGCCTTGGGAGAGCGTTCCTTCAATCCCGGCACGGGTGCGGTACACAGCTTTGAAGGCGTCCGTCTTTTGGCGCTGACGGGCGGCTTGCAACGCGGCATGAGCTGTATTGGCCGAAGATCGGCTTGGCAGATCAAGAACCCACACACGCTTGCCCGAGCAAGCCAATGCCAACTGGGGATCACTGCCTACGAGGTATGCCATGGATCTAGCTCAACGTGGCGCAATGACTCGGAACTATCAGATTGAGACATTGCGATGCGAGTTCGAAATCTGGCGATCGCTTACCAAAGCCGGCCAGCCGCTTCAGAAGCACAACTCACAGGTAAAAAAGATCACCGAAGGGCTTGAAAACCTCCTCAGTAAATCTGGCAGCTGAGCTGCCAATACAGCCGATTTTGCCGCCAAGAAGGTAACGAGATCGATGGGGTTGATATCACTCCCAAGGTTATTACGCCCTACGATATCCACTCCGTCATGCATTACCCCGTTCCGAACATTCCAACCAAGTTCGAAATTACCGACTTTGATCGGTTAGGCAGCCAGTCGCTCTATGGCCTACCCCTAAACAAGGTTCAGGATTATGAGTAGATAGTGGCAGCTGAGAGCAAAACGTTGAACGCCATGAGGGCGCAGCTCGCAACGATGGTATGAAGAGCTACTTGAAATCAAAAACCCCGATGATCATCATGTGATGGTCATCGGAGTGGGTTGCAGACAAACCAGATTAGCGCGCCGTCTTGAGCATATCGAGTAAGCGCGATACCTCTGTCGTATCCATTGGCTCAATACCGCACAGGCAATCGCGCGCATAGGTTTCGGCCACATAGGTATTGAGGCTTGCCACAGCAGCCTTAATCGCAGCAAGCTGTGTCACGACATCACGGCAGTCGCGTTCCTCCTCTACCATCCGCTCAACCCCACGAACCTGGCCGCCAATGCGGCGCAATCGTGCGACAACCTCGGTGCGGGCTGTAGGAGCAAGCGTCCGACCGATTGATGTCTCGTCGCTCATAACTGAGCTCCTGATGACAGTAGAGGGCAGATTGAATGGTTGTTGAATGTGAATAGAACATCCATGCGCATGCCCTCATATTCCAGGCCACAGACAGAAACTATTTACGCTTTGCTCACGAGCGCTGCATCGAACTGCTTCTTCAGATCACTCTTCGGACGGGCACCAATCACGCGGTTGATCTCCTTGCCATCCTTGAAGATGATCATGGTTGGAATACCAGTAATGCCAAACTTGCTCATCCACTTCTGGTGATCATCGGTGTTGACTTTCGCAACAACCAGTTTGCCATCATACTCAATCGATAGATCCTCCAGAATCGGAGCAACGGCACGGCATGGGCCGCACCAGGGTGCCCAGAAATCCACAACGACAGGGGTTGCGGACTTTAGCACCTTCTGCTCAAAATCGGCATCGGTTACTTCAACTGTCTTGCCTTCAACGGTGTTGCCAGCCATGGCCATGTTCTCCTCATGATATCACCCGCCAAACGCCGATAATATCGGCGCGGGTACCCCACCGGGGTATTGGGTACATTATACTCCTCAGTTGCTGCGCGTCAAGGCCTGCAACATTAGAGCAACACAAACATGAGTGTTTGGCTGCAAAACCATCACGCCCGTACACAATCAGGCTATCAATCAAATTTCGTTGGGGCGAACACGAGGTTCGCCCCTCCACAACGAACCACGCGTTGCAGAACGTTCCGTCGCCTCCAGGGTTCGCTCAAACGCCGCGGGCTGAAGCCTGCTCCCATGTCAGTGTTGGCGCTCGCGTTTCTGCTCGGTGCTGGATCTGGCAGGCTGCCAATCCACCAATTGATCTACTGGTGGTGCCTGGTGCCAGCAAGGTGCGGGTTGCCCAAGAACATCCCAGGCAACAGACGATTGTCTATCAGGTGGCAGCCTCCAACTGGCGTGCCATGCTCAGCCAGCGTCTGCGTGAGCGCCATTGGTCTGGAACCGAAGACATGTCCAATCCCTATGATAATGATAACTACTATTGGTTCCAGTGGATTTGGTTCATCACGATGACCGAAATGGTCGCGGTGCGCGGCACCAGTACCCATGCCGAAATCACCGTTCGTCGTCGGATCGGATTGGCGTTCAGTTGCCGCGAGCGCGCTGCACGAGATCACGTCAAAAAGCCACGATCTCTCGCGCGAAGCGGTCGGCTGCAACGCCGTGTTCGGTGACAGCCGACCGCGTGGGGCTTGATACGGCGCATCTTTTGATTGACCATATGGCTGAACGAGCCGAGCGACGACGCATGTGATCCCGTACCCTCGGCATCTGATACGTGCCCAAGATTGCCGAGCAACGCGACGTGTGCGAGGATTTCCCGAGCTTCCCGTCAAGAAATTCAGGCATGGCCTTGTACTGTGGGCCTCAATTGGCCGCTGCGGCAGGCGCATCAGCACGCCTTACGCGGCAAGCGGTACCTCAATATAGGTGCTCTGCGACAAGGGTTCGGGAATGGCCTCGCCAGTTGCACGCAGACTTTCCAGATGCAGGAGGATGGCTTCTTCAATTAAGGAGCGTGCTTCCTCGGGTGTTTCACCAACGGCAACACAGCCTGGCAGATCGGGGACATAGGCACCATAACTGGTGTCGCCTTTTTCGATAATAATGACATAGCGCATCAGGTTGCCTCGCTTCTTATTTCAATCCGGCCTGTTTGAGCATACTATTCAAGGTGCCGGGTGGTACATCCAAACTGGGTTTGCCTGCAACGGTCACGGTACCTGTTTTCAGCGGGTGCTTGAACTGCCGATGGCTTCCCGTGGTGCGGACAAGCACCCAGCCATCATCTTCGAACAGTTTGAGTACCTCTTTTATTTTCATGCCCGCATGTTCAGTAGCAAAGCCACAACGGAAGAAAGAACCACCGCAGGAATGCGTGGATAGTAGTGTACCGCATGAGGCAGCGCAGGGCAAATACGCGTATGTGGACTGAGAAGGGAAACGCCGAACGGATTGCCGTTCAGCCGCCGCCAAGGCGCGCTGCAAAAGATAACACTAAAATAGCTATGATCTCGCGCGCCGAAGGTGGTCGGTTGCATGCGCGTGTTGGGCCGCACGGAATGTGCGTTTGACCGGCGCATAAGTCGGATTGGGCGTTCTCACTCAACGGTCTGTGCATTAGCAGCAACGCGTAGGCAGCGGTCGGGGCAGTTTGCGCGTTCTGTTGGCGCATCAAGCGCGCCGAACCATCCCTCGCCCAAAGAATTCGCTCATGGAGATAAGCAGGCTAACGAGCGCAAGTACGATGAATACGATCTGATGGATATGATCTTGGCCAGGAGGCAAGCCGCCCAGAAAGTGCGCCAGCCAGAAGATGGGATAGTACCATAGCGTGAACCAAGCCCATCGTTCATGGCGTTTGTATGGGATCATGGTGATCATCACACCGAATAAACCCATTCCAATCGAGGCCACGCCAATTGTTCGTAGGAACAATGTGTCACTCGAACCGGGCCACACGGTGACAATCAGTCCGAAAACGAAAATCGCGACACCAATAATCGTGAGCGAAATCCAAGCGATCTTGAAACGGATGCTTTCACGCTGAATCATTGTGACGAACTCGCTAGCTAGTTCAGATACTTCGACAGGATATGGCACTGTATGGTGATGTACACGGATCTGGAATGATTATATCGCACGCAAGATAAAGATGCATTTCACAAAGCCTATGGCTGATGATGCGCCCCAACGGCCTGCCCATCAGCCGCCCGGCGAAGAGCATGCTGGAACGAAAGAGCGTTGGGAAGCCATAAACGAACCAAATGGCCCAGATTCGGCGGGTCGGGCTGCAACGGCAGGTTGGACGGCACACGTGATTCACGTTTCGTTTGTACACCGTTATCCTGGACGATTGATACGGAGTATCTGTC
>Ga0163154_10006264_pt1 | contig 14640 bp, 11 predicted proteins | sample OliLakLV19MP9P1_FD_148649 | JGI IMG/M metagenome (GOLD analysis project Ga0163154, IMG submission 148649) | Freshwater microbial mat bacterial communities from Lake Vanda, McMurdo Dry Valleys, Antarctica - Oligotrophic Lake LV.19.MP9.P1 | ecosystem: Environmental > Aquatic > Freshwater > Lake >... | reverse complement strand
ACCGTGGCTTGTGGGGCGTCCCGCGCATGAACCGATCCCGGACCGCTGGCGTGCGCGGCAGCCGCTTGAGTTGTCGGCTGTCATCTGCATACTCGTCTTCGGCTCCCGGGGCGGCAGCAGGCGAATTGTGATCAGCCCGCTCTTGGTCACGCAGCGGCTTGCGGAAATCTTGGCAAGGACGCCGATGCCATCGCGGGTGGCCGCTTCAGGGCGGCAATCAAGGTGGTCGGATACCCGTCTGTCCATCGAAAGCTGACGATCATTCAGGTTCGTAGGAACGCCATGCCGGTTCAGCCGCTGGCCGGCAAGACAATGCGCGGATCGAACTTGGCGCGCCGCACGCTGAAAAACGCCTTCACGTTGCGCACGTTGGCGTCCTGCGTGAACAGGCGCTGCACCAGCGCGTGGTAGGCCGGCATGCTGGTGGCGTGCACCACCAGCATGAAGTCGGGTCCTGGCGAGACGCGGTAACACTGTTGCACGGCGGGGTCAGCCACAGCGCGTGCTTCGAAGGCGTCGAGGTGTTCCGCGCCCTGGCGGTCGAGCGTGATCTCGACCAGTGCCGTCAGGCCATGGCCCAGACGCTCGGGAGACAGGATGGCGATCCGGCGCTCGATGACGCCGGCCTCTTCGAGCCGGCGCACCCGGCGCAACGCGGTGGCCGGCGAGGTGTGGGCGGCCGCAGCCAGTTCCAGGTTCGACACCGAGGCGTCGGCCTGCAGCAGGTCCAGCAGACGTCGGTCGGTCGAGTCGAGTGCGATCATGATGAAATTATGAGTCACTGAATGACCGTGAACGGCGGTTTTGGTCCTGCATTCACTGACGTGAAGAAAAATCGCCAAAAATGTCTCAATAACGAACGAAAGCGTCAATCAACTTCGCCTAGCATCCAGCCTCCCATCGTTGGGAGCCAGGAGACCGGCACATGTGTGGCATCGTCGGCGCCGTCAGCGCGCGCAACATCGTCCCCGTCCTTCTTGAAGGGCTGAAGCGGCTCGAATATCGCGGCTACGACTCCTGCGGCGTGGCCGTGCATCAGGGCGGCGAAGTGCGGCGCGCCCGCAGCACCGCCCGCGTGGCCGAACTGGAGCTGGCGGTCGCGCAGGACGGCGTGGCTTCCGGCACGGGCATCGCCCACACCCGCTGGGCGACCCATGGCGCGCCGGCCGTGCACAACGCGCACCCGCATTTTTCCAGCGGCCCCGGCAGCGACGTCGGCGTACCGGGGCGGCTGGCGCTGGTGCACAACGGCATCATCGAAAACCACGACGAATTGCGCGCCGAACTCGAAGGCCGCGGCTACGTCTTCACCAGCCAGACCGACACCGAGGTCATCGCTCACCTCGTGCAGCACCTGTATGAAGGCGACCTGCTGGAAGCCGTGCAGCGTGCCTTGCCGCGCCTGCGGGGCGCCTACGCCATAGCGGTGTTCTGCCGCGACGAGCCGCAGCGCGTGGTGGGCGCCCGCCAGGGCTCGCCGCTGGTGCTGGGCGTGGGCGGCGGCGCCGGCACATCGATGGCTGGCGAAAACTTCCTGGCCTCCGACGCCATGGCGCTGGCCGGCGTCACGGATCAGATCGTCTACCTGGAAGAGGGCGATGTCGTCGACCTGCAACTCGGCAAGACCTGGATCAGTGCGTTGCAGGCAGACGGCCGCTATGCCCGCGTGCAGCGCGAGGTGCGCACCGTGCAGGCGCACAGCGGCGCGGCTGACCTCGGGCCCTACCGGCATTACATGCAGAAGGAAATCTTCGAGCAGCCGCGCGCCATCGCCGACACGCTGGAAGGCGTGGCCGGCATCACGCCCGAACTGTTCGGCGTTGGCGCCCACAAGGTCTTCAAGGAGGTCGATCAGGTGCTGATCCTGGCCTGCGGCACCAGCCTGTATGCCGGCTTGACGGCGCGCTACTGGCTGGAGGCGATCGCCGGCATTCCCACCACAGTGGAGATCGCCAGCGAATACCGCTACCGCGACAGCGTGCCCAACCCGCGCACGCTGGTCGTCACCATCACGCAGAGCGGCGAGACGGCCGACACGCTGGCCGCGCTGAAGCACGCCCGCCGCCTGGGCATGCCGCACACGCTGACGATCTGCAACGTGGCTACCAGCGCGATGGTGCGCGAGTGCGAATTCGCCTACATCACGCGCGCCGGGGTCGAGATCGGCGTGGCCAGCACGAAGGCATTCACCACCCAGCTGGTGGGCCTGTATCTGCTGACGCTGGCGCTGGCGCAGGTGCGCGGCCGTCTCAGCGACGCGCAGGAAACCCAGCGTCTGAAAGCGCTGCGCCACTTGCCGGTGGCCGTGCAGGCGGTGCTGGCGCTGGAGCCGCAGGTCATCGCCTGGAGCGAGGATTTCGCCCGCAAGGAGCACGCGCTCTTCCTGGGCCGCGGGCTGCATTACCCGATCGCGCTGGAAGGCGCACTGAAGCTCAAGGAGATCAGCTACATCCACGCCGAGGCCTACCCGGCAGGCGAACTGAAGCACGGCCCGCTGGCGCTCGTGACCGAGCAGATGCCGGTGGTGACGGTGGCGCCGAACGACACCCTGCTGGAAAAGCTTAAGAGCAACATGCAGGAAGTGCGCGCCCGCGGTGGCCAGCTCTACGTCTTTGCCGACAGCGACACCCAGATCGCCAGCGCGCCAGGACTGCACTTGATCCGCATGCCCGAGCATTACGGCGACCTGTCGCCCATCCTGCACGTGGTGACGCTGCAGTTGCTGGCATATCACACCGCCTGCGCACGCGGCACGGATGTGGACAAACCCAGGAACCTGGCGAAGAGCGTGACTGTGGAATGACGGGCACGGTCTCGCGGCAAAATTGATCGTATAAAGAAAGGGTGTTGACGTTCTGAACAAGGTCTGTCGTGCTTGATTAAGTGTTGGTTCAGAATAAAGTCGTAACCCTGACAATAAAGTCGTAAGAGCCGGCGGGCTTTCAATAAAAAAGTCGTACATCAGGGCCTCAGAGCCGATTAACTTCGAGCGGAAGCCATGTATGTCTTGCGTCGATGTGCAGCAGTTGCAGTGGCACTTAAGTTGGTAGGGCGGCGCCTCGCAAGAAGCGCGAAGCCAGCAGCCAAGCGGTTCGCATTGACGCGGAGGCGAGCGGTGACTTATAGCGCGCGCCTACTTCGACCGGGATACATGGTGACTCCGACAGATAAAGTCCGTCGGGAAGATTCCCCATCATGTTTGGACCCCCCCACAACTACAGGAAGAAGATCCGATGCCGGTCAGCAGTCGTTCGTGAGGGCCAGCCAACGACCCATAGGAGCCGGCGGCGGTTTTCCCAACGAACGTCCGGTCCACCTTGGAACTTGACGTTCGCCCACGCCGCCGACAAAGTCGGTGATGACGACAGCGGTCGTTCGCACATGCCGACCGACGATAGCGGCAAGTTCGGGGCCGAGCGGCTGCATCTGATAGCCACGAACTGACGCTGCTTACCCATCAGCGGCATACGCTGCCGTGAACTCGTCGCCCCGAAGCGGCCGGTCGCACATACACCAAGGCCGCCGAAGGCGCCCCGCAGAAGTGGGCGCACAGAAGTAGGCGGCACACCGGGGGATTGAGGTTGAAGCGCAGCGCACGGCTTGAGACCGTCCGGGTCACAACCTTGGGAGCCTCGTGTGCAAGCCATCAATCGGAAGCCCCGCCGGGTGCTCGACGGAGCCCGTCCACTACGAGCGCCACCGACCGGAGCAGACCACGCTGTACCGCTTGGTGCAGCACGCCGCGACGTTCTTCGAGCGGGCTGAGGCCGCCGCTCACGCCGACATGCCGCAGTTTGTGAAGGACGAGTTCGACGCATTCTTCGAATGCGGCATCCTGGCCTGCTGCTTCCATCCCTTTGACGCGCAGACCACGCCGGCATCTCCGCAGTTGCATATGCGGCGCAAGGGGCAGCAGGCAAGCATGCGCGTGCTATCCGCAACAGCCTAGTTTGGGCCCACATCAGCTCAAGACTTGAGCTTGGACTTGATGCGAGCCAAACCGCTTTTCAGCATGTCGCCCGTCTGCTGCGCCTGAGTCAGAAGCTGTTCTTGGGACGGCAGGCGATCTGCGGCCCGCGACGCGGTGCCAAGGGCCATGCGTTTGAGCTGCTCGGCGGCCTCGCCAGCCTTGACTGTGCCCCCTTTCAGCAGCGCCGATGACTGTTGCGCCAGCGTACGTACCTGCTCGGCGGAGGGCAGGCGATCTGCGGTCCAATCGGCGGCTTCCATCGAGGCGCGTTTGACTTGCCCGGCTGCGTCGCCCGCTTTCGATTTCGCCGACGCCCAGGCTTCGGTCAGCTCGCTGTTGGGAGCCCGCCTCAGCGAGCCGGCGACGGCCTCCAGAGCGCGCTCTTCTTCCGTCGACAGTGGCCCCCCGGCTTCAAGCATCTGACGCATGAAGTCGAGTAGCTCGCTGATCATGACCTTCTGGTTGCAGTCGGGGTTGCTGCGAAGCAGTTCGGCAAGGTCTTTTGCCAGGATTTCGAGCGGCGCCCCGGCGAGGTCTGATTCGAGTGCCGCAACGGCGGCCTCGACAAATGCCCGGTCCAGGCCCCATTCATCCACCAGATGCGCCATCAGGCTGCTGCGCTCAGAAGCCTCGATCACGCCATCGACCGAAGCCAGCTTCAGAGCCAGCGGCGCGATTAAATCAAACAGCGCCAAGCCCAGTGTGTCGAGCGGGGTGTTGAGAAACTTAGGGATCTCGATGACTCGACTGCCTTTGGATTTGCCGAGCCAGCGGTAGACGCCATAGCAGGCACCGCCCGAAGCCAGCGCGGCAAAAGCTACCCACCCGACCGGCGTCGCGGCCGCGCCGATGCCCATGGCGCCGAGCATGCCGCTGGGGGCAAAAAACGTGGAGGCGACCAGGCTGGATTTGACGATCGCCGCACCGGTCCCGGCGGCGCCCAGCACATCCCACAGCTCGCGTGCGCGGTTGACCATGCGCAGCGACGCGTAAGCGTCCTCACCGATGGCCAGCTTAGCTTTGAAGCGCAGTGGCTCGGCAACCACTCTCTCGACACCGGCAAAGCGCAATTGCTCAGGAGTGGGGCTGGGGGCTGCGCTCATGCTTTGAGCGGCGCGAATGCGGCAGCAAACTTACTGACCCGCTCGGACAGATCGGGGGCTGCGCATTCCTTCAGCGCGCCCCAGCTAATACCGAGCGCCAAAGCCAAGGGTGTGAGTATCGGGCTCAGCAGCGGGCCGATGAACGGAATCAGCGCAAACAGAGCGGTCAGAACCAGGGAGACCAACACTGCAAAGCTGAGCTGAGGAAAGGTCTGGATCGTCGATAGGACGAAGTCCAAGATCTTTCGGCCGATTCGAAGCGTGAATTCACCGATTTGGGTGCTCATGTTGAGCAGTTCGTTCAGCAGGGCCTTGGCATCTGCGGACACGTTTAAGGCGTCGATACGGCGCCGAATCTGTTCGTCAGTTCGCTCGGTCTCCTGAACGAACTTAATGAACTCCTCTTGGCTTGGCCCCTGCAGGGCTTTTTGTTCAACTTCCAACACGGCCGACTCCCATCTGAACCTGAGGATGTGAGCGTAGCTGAAGCAGGCGTAATTTTGTCTAGGGATAGCCTTGTCCAACGAGGTTGGAGCATGGAGACAGGCGCGGGATTCCACTAAGGAGTGAGCCTGGAGGGCACTTGGGGTCGGCGGTTTGGGGGCTGGCAGGTAGCTCGCAGGCGATGCGGGTCGATACACCGTCGCCTACAGCCCGCTCGGAGCCTGGCCCGACGAGAACAGCGACTTCGTAGACACCAGTCTGAGCCATGCTACCCAGCAGCAAATCGCCAGCCAGATCGTCGCCGACCTGACGATGCAGTGAATAAGGCCGTCAGCTAGCCCTGTACTCGATCGCGCAGCGCTTGCGGCGTGACCTGCGCCGCAGGAGTGCCGGCCGGCGCCCGCTGGGGCTAGAGACCGATGGCTTGCACGCGAGGCTCCCGAGGTTGTCGTTGTGACCTCGGACGGTCCCAGGCCGCGCGTCGCGCCTCAATCACTTGGAGTGCCGCCTGCACGTGGGTGCCTACCTTTGCGGGGCCCATACTGGTGATCTGTTGGCGGTTACTTCCGGCACGCCGTCGACGACCAGACGGGACGCCAGGAAGCTGCCTGTCATCACCGCCAACTGATGGCCGAATGGGGGTTTCCCCGAGCGACCAGGATCCGGCGGCAGGGTGAGACTGCTCTTGCAAGGCCTGCTGGATCCGATGCTGCGAAGCACCCAACAGGTCCAGGCGCCGCATCAAGTTTGTCCGGTCTCTGCCGGGACGCTGAGTGGCCTGTGCATCGAACGTTCCCTGACACCAATGGCAAGACACAATGGCTTCATGCAAAGCAGATCAGATACGACACTGACCATGGCCTCAACCGTGAAGCTGGCTCTGGATCGCCCCGATCTAGAACGAAGTGTCCGCGACGAGCCTGGTTTCCGACTTCACCTCCTGCGTTGGCTGGTTGCTGTAGCAAGCGACGATGGCCACGTGAATTTGGCAGAGTATCAGTTGATTCGAGCAATGGCCGAAGAAGGCGGCTCGGCGCACGAACTGCTGACCGCGTTGCGCGCGATGGAGCAACCCCAACCCGCTGATACTGCCTTGGCTTTGTTACGCGAAGCTGCACCGCAGTTCGATGAGGACGCAAGGCGCCAGGCCTTGGTGATGGCGATCCCGTTGCTTCGGCTGCAAGGCAGCGAGGCCGTGCACTGGGCAAGTACGCTCGCCGCCTCGCTCGGAATCAACTTACCCCCCATTGAACGAGCCACATGCGAAGAGGTTGCTCGATCAGCATCGATTTCGTCGACCTTGTTCAGCCCGATTCGGACGATCAGGGCGCACTCGCTACGGTCAACGGCGGTCGAGACATTTCGGATGACGGGCGACAAGAACCTTACGTCTGTGATCGAAGAGTACGCTGCGGGTGGAGCCTCGCTCCAAGAAATGGCGACTCGTATCACTGCTGTACTCAACGAAACCAACGGCCGATGCCGTGACTTCGAACATAGGCTTGGGCAGATTGCCGCCGACGTGCCCAGCACGCGACGCGACCTTGAATCGGCCGAAAGTTTCTTCGACCAGATCGGCCAGCGCCTAGCCATCGTGGAAGCCCGTATTGAGGCGGACAAGGCGCAGTTTGACGAGGAGTTCGACGAGGTAATCCATGATGCTGGGAACGCTGTCGAACTTGAGATGCTGGACCGATTGAAAACCGATGACTGGGCGCTCAAGACGGTCTGGGACAGCATGGGACGATCCACATTTGCTAAAGAACTTGAACGCCGCGTAGATCGAATCGCTCGTCGCCACGAACGGCAGTTGCATTTGATGAAGGAAGACCTGCGGCTGTTCCAAAAGGAGTACAGGCTAGTCCAGTCTCAAGTGCTACAGCGCACGCACCACTCGAAGCTGAGCGCCTTGATGCCTGGCCTGCGGACAGGCACTCGCGTGCTCAACGCGACCGAAGATATTGCCGATGTGACTATTGGTGCGGGTGTGTTAGCGGGGCTTGGCACCGGTGCCGCAATCTATGCGCTGGGCGCGGCGGTGGTGCTGCCAGTCATTGCGCCCATTGTTCCCATCGCCGGAGGCGCGTTGCTGGTAGCAGGCGCAATCAAGTGGGCGATGGATAAGCCGGCACGCAAGGACGAAGAGGTTCGCGACAAGCGCCTGGCGCTGGAGCACGCGCTAAAGGAACGGTTGTCTGAGATGCGTTCCTCCTACTTCGAACAGCTTGATCGGACTGGTCAGGAATTCTTGAGCACGGCACGCATTTTGGCTAGACCCGTTCTGCTTGAGGCACAGGCTGGACATGAGCTGGCTACTCTGGAAAAGAGAGTCGGGGAAATCGTTCTTCGTCGCAGTCGGCAATCCGTCGGCAATTTGCTGAACCAGCTTCAGATGTGACACCGCGACACCCGACCATTGAATTCTTTCTTATCGCAATAAGCAGCGGCCTCGACCTGTGGGAGCAAGTCGCAGATCCAAAGGCATCACTGAAATGTTCAAGGATGGCATGCCAGGTGCCTTTTCGCTTCTGGAGCTGGAACGACGACGTGAGATGCCGTGAAGCTGCCCTCCGAGAGCATCAGCCAATGGCCGGAAGCGTGAATCCACAACAGATCCAGGAAGCTGACTTTTGACTTGAGGGCCCGGCCAGGCAAGGTCAGCTTACTGCGGGCCTAGTGAAAACCCGGTATCGGCCAGTTGCTGTCATAGGATCGAGCGGGAAATCAGCATCTCAATGACTGGTATCAAAGTACAGCCGTCATAGAGCGACGACCGCTCGAACATGCCCATTCTCCAAAGCAGTCGCTCATGGTCTCGCGGCCCTGATCGGCATCCGATGGAAGCGGTACGTCAGCAGTTCGATCAGCTGACATAGTGAGTGTGATCAACCAATTCGATGGTCCGCCGATCAAGCTTGGTGATGGTCGTTGAACGACGAGCCGGCGGTGATCGGCGAGACGTTGTTCAACGTTGCTGATGGCCCTCACATTCATGAACAAGAACGCCGCCAGGTTTGAGCCTGGCGGCGTTGCACATTGAGGCGTGAGGGTTTCAGAACGGCGGGTCGGAGGCTGCGGGCGGCGGTGGGCGAACCATGTTGTGGTTTGCCCGGTCCGCGTAGAAGCGGCGGACTTGGCGCGCGTAGTGGATATCGAACTGGTCGAGCACGTGCTCGATGAAGTTTCGGATTTGGACGACGGCTTCGTCGCTGAGCTTTGGCAGCGCGATGGGGTAGGCGTCGGGATCCTGGTGCTCGGTGTTCATGGCGATAGCGTGCCTGCTCAACGCCGAGTCGCCGCGCGGCGGGGGCTTGGTGTGTCGGGTGGCGCGAAGACCTCCAGATAGAGCTTCTCGTCAAGCTGAGGCAGCTCGCGTTTGGCGGCCACTGCCAGCAGCTCGGCGGCCATGGTGGTGAGGATGCGGTAGTTGCCGGCGGCGTGATCGCACAGGGTGTGACGCAACTGCGGTGTCATCAGGCTGGCGTTGCCCGCTCCGGTCAGCAGATGAGCCAGCCCCTCGATGAGCTCCTCGCGGCTGGCGTGCTCGGTGGCCAGGCGGGTGCGGATGCGGCTGCCCAGCGGGATCAGCTCCTCACGCCGCAGCTTGTCGATGAGACGGGCATCGCCGGCCAGCACCACGCACAGCAGCGGCTGCGAGTCGAAGCGCGCGCTGGCCAGCAGGCGCAGCTCGCACAGGGCGGCCGGCGTCATCTCCTGCGCCTCATCGATGAGCAGCACGCAGCGCCGACGGGTGGTGTCGAGGTGCGCCAGCCAGCGTTCGCGCAAGGCCTTGAAGCCGCCCCAGCGGTTATGCGGGCGCAGCGGCACGGCGTAGATGTCGCCGAGCTCGCGGTAGAAGTCGGCCAGGTTGCTTTGCGGATGGCTGATGGCGCCGACCGTCACGTCGGAGAGCTTGGACAGCCGCTCGGCCAGCAGGCGCAGTGCGATGCTCTTGCCGGTGCCGGGGTCGCCGTGAATCATGGCGAATCCACCCTCGCGGATCTGGGCGTGCTCGATGCGCCAGCAGAAGTTCTCCAGCTTCGGGTGCACGAAGATCGCCTCGGTGGGGAGTTCGGGCGAGAAGGGGTTCCACTTCAGCCCGTACAGGGCCAGCAGTTTTTGGTTCATGTGGGGTCCTGATCGTTGGTGTGCGTGACGGCATCGGTCGCGGGCAGGTAGGCCGGCGGCATGCCGGTGGCGGCGTGCTCGGCCAGCAGTTCGCGCAGCAGCGGCGCCATGCCGCTGGGCGGCAGCGGCGAGAGGTCTCGTAGGGCGGGGTCGAGCTTGCGGCGCTGCCCGTCGGCGTTGGCGGATTTGTCGAGCGGCTTGATCGGGCACAGGACAGTGCCGGTGCGTGGGTCGACCAGGTCGACGCGGCTCAAGTCCCAGCGGGCGTAGCGCAGGTGAACGTCGTTGAGGTGGCGGTAACGCCCGGGGATCTCGAAGCGGCAGCCGTCCAGGCTGAAGGTGCCGTCGCTGCGCCTGACGCGGCGCTTGACCTCGATGCGGAAGGCGTCGGCCAGCGTCGCGGACTCGGGGCATGGGCGTGCCACGGTGGGCCCGGCAAGATGGTGCGCCAGCGGCGTGACGCCGATCTCGGAGTGCACCGTGCGGTGGTATTCCTGTTCGACCCAGGCTTGGCTTGCCTCGTTGAGCCGATCCAGCGTGAGGGTCTGCTCGCCCTCGAGCATAGGCATCAGCCTGCCCTCGACGCGGCCCCAGAACGACTCCTGCTTCGCGTTTTGATAGGGGCTGTACGGCAGCGTCGTCTGGTGCACGACGCCCAACCGGGCCAGGCCGGTGACGAACTCTTCGGACACCATCGCCGAGCCGTTGTCCGTCATCAGCGAGCGCGGCAGACCGCGCTTCATGAACGCCTGCGACAGGCCGTGCACGAGGGTCTGGGCCGTCTCATCGAGGTACCACTGCAGGTGACAGACCAGGCGCGAGCGGTCGTCGATGAAGCCGAGCAGCATCGGCTTGGCCCACAGGCCGGCTCGGGTGAGGACCTTGCGCGAGCCGTGGTGGAAGTCGAGATGCCACAGCGCGCCGACGTGCTCGACTTCGAAGCTGCGCACCTCGAGCTGTTCGAGCCGGTCGCGGGCCAGCACCGCACCATCGGTGGCGCGCTTGGGGCTGGCCTTCCTGTGCATGCCCTGGCCCACCAGGAAGCGCCGTACCGTCGCATACGAGGCTACGGCCAAGCCGGCGGCCTGCAGCGTGACGCGCAGGTTGTCCAGGTGCAACTGTGCCGTCCAGCCGGAGTGCTCCCGGTACTGCGCCGTCAAGGCGGCGACGGCCTGCTCACTCATGCTCGGGAAGCGACCCTCATCGCCACGCAGCCGGTCGCGCAGCGCAACCAGCGGGTCGTCGCATCGCCTGGCTGCGTAGTACCAACGCTCCAACGTGGAGACGCCGAAGTGCACGTCCAGGCCCGAGTCGGGGTGGCGCCACGGCTTGGCCGCCAGGACCAGCAGCGCATCGCGCAGCCGTCCCGGCGCGGGGGGTGAGGCCATCAAGGCGCCGATGACCGAGAAGCGCAGCAGCGCCCAGCGATCCCGTTTGGGCGGATCGATCAATTTCTTCACATGAGGCTCCAGGTGACGCCACACCGGTGGTGCGGCTTGCTGGAACCGAAGGCTATGGACCCCCGGCCAAGAGGTCTACGGACAGGCTCTGCGTGTGATCAGCGGCCCTCGCATACCTCGAAGGCGGCAGGCTCCCCGCCGCGCAGCGTCACCGGACTGAGGAACACGAGCAAGCGCATCAGGCTGTCTGCCGGCGAGCCCAAGAAGCGCTCGAGCAGAGTGCCTGGGAACCCCAGAACATCAGCGGGCGGCATGAAGCGCGCGCACGTCGCGCGCCACAACGGCGTCAGCGGGAACTGCTCGGTCCACCAGGCCTGCCACCGCTGCAGCGTCTGACGCGCGACGCCCAGCTCGGCGCCCAGACGCACGCCCGTCGTCGTCGATCCAGTGCGTGTCCCCGACACCAGCACCACCGCAAGCGCCAGGTACACCCGCCGGCCGAGGAAGCGCACTGACAGCGGGGTCGACCGCTGGCGGCACACCGCACAGCAAAAGCTCAGCCGCGACGAATAATCGTCGCGCATGCTGCGCGGGATTCCTCGCGGCTTGCGGGGGTAGTCAGCTCGGTGCAGAGCGCCACCGCAGCGACAGCCGTCAGCACGACATTGCGTCGCAAACTCGTGGTCTATGCGGAGAAGCACGGTGAGGAACTTCGGGTCTTGCAGCAAGGCATGGCACACTGGATTGATCCCTTGTGGTGGTCGACGCAGGGGCGCGGCGGCAGGCAGCGCCGGTGCTGCGCGACGATACGCAAGCCGTCCTCTCTCCCCGTCTTGAACGCAGGGATCCACTGTGCCAAAAACCGGTCGCAACGATCCCTGCCCTTGCGGCAGCGGTAAGAAGTACAAGCACTGCTGCCTCGAAAAGGACCGGGCAGTCGAGTTCGCGCCGGCCATTGCCCAGCGCATCGCGTTGCAGGCTCAGGAGGCCGACCGCGCTGCTCAGCGAAAGGATTACCAGGCCGAATTGCTGCAAACCCAGACCACACTGGATGAAGCCCGGGCCCTGGATGCGGCGTCCAACGCCGTCATCGACCTGATCCATGCAGGCAGCCTCGATGAGGCCGAGCAAGCCGCCCAAGAGCTGCTGGTCCGCTACCCCGAGGTGCACGATGGCTACGATCGGCTGGGCATGGTCCACGAGGCCCGCGGCCAGTTACGCGAGGCCGCCAACTGCTACCGCAAGGTGATCGAGTTCGCGCGCGCCAATGCTGAGAACTATGACGCTGGCTTCGTAGACAGCTTCCTCAGTCTCATCGCCAAGCTCGAAGCCTCTGCTGCTGAGGCAGAACGTGCGGTCAACGACGCCGACCGGTCCGGTTGACGAACCTCAACGGCCAGTCGACATCCGCCCGCATCGCGAGCGGCTCGTCTACCCCGGCAACTCTCGGCGCGCCATGTGATGGCGACCGGACAACATCCTTGTCGCGCCCCCACCGCCCGGCCGAGGGTTGAACCATGAATACATGGCGCAACCGGGGCGCCTCCGGCGGCCTGGCAGGGGCCTTGATTTAAAGAAGATCAGAACAGCCCCGTGCTGCCTGCAACCACCAATGTTTGTTCACGATTGATGAAGGTCGACGAGGCCGGGCCATCACGCAACTTGATCAAATTCAGGTGTTGGCCCACCGAGATTGGTGCTCGTGCTCACATGAGCAGCCGTCGGAGCTGCAGCGATGGTCCGCAGCCGTTCCTGCACACCAGTCTTCACTGGTGCTTTCGTAGGAGTTTGGATTGTTGCCGCTAAGTGGCGCAAGCATGACTTACGGGTTTGTTGTCACCAGGGCGTTCAAACGCGCAGCCAACAACTTGACTTGTACGACTTTTCGTCCAGGTGCGGGACGTCGGCATGCCCTAGATGTCCTGTTTTTGCTCACTGGCGTTGTACGACTTTATTCTGAGTCAACATTAAGGTCTGTCGCGGCATTCCGCAATGCGGAAGACTGGGCGGTTGCGTACCGGTCGATCGGTGTTGGTTCAGAAAAAAGCCGTAAAGCCAACAATAAACTCGTACGACATCGGGCAGGATGAAAAATAAAGTCGTACGAAAAGGGCGCCGTGATGCTTTGAATATGGTCCGGCGCGCTTGAACAAGGTCTGTCGGGCTTTTTGCAATGCGGAATTGCGCGCGCCAGATTGTCAGTGATTAGCAACACATTTGTGCGAGTCAGTGGCAATAGCTCTTGCGACCGCCCTAGCTGCAGCCCTGCCAACGAATCGGTAGGTGTACCGCCGACTTGGAACTGGTTCCGGCCAGAGAGCTGCTGTTCCGACCAAAAATGGTCGCAAACACGACAGTAAAGTCGAAAACAACTGCAGAGCATTGCTAAAGCTGCCGTGCAGCGGGTCGCCGGGACGAGCGACCGGTCCGCTCAGGAAATTGAAACTGGCAGGCGCCGTCGTCCGGTTGACCGTCAAGTCGAAGAGGCGCACGGCTTCGCCATCGGGGCCACTCTGACACCGCCGGCCAAATGACTGCATCCGAACGCAGCTAACTCACCCTTTTGAACAATTGCTGTCTGACAAGGCTAACAAGTTGAGAAACGAGTGCCCCTTGAAAGCAGGCATCGCGCCGCATCCGCCTATCGCGAAGTTTCTCGGAAGCTGCCGCTTAGCTAGGCGTGTCGTTGGTTGGCGTCAAATGACGGCCAGACGAAGGTGTGCAGGTCGGCCGCACCGAGTTAGGAAACGAGAAAAGGCACGTGCGGTGGATTTCGGCGATTTGCTAAGCGGGTCGCCTGAGGCTTGCCCATCTCTGCGCGTATCCCCGTGAGCATGAACTCGTGTCCCTCCACGGGCCGAGCCCACAGGGCGGGCGCCACAAGTATACTTTTGGCGACCTCAAAAGGTATACTTCGAATTGAACCGTCAGCGTCGCGATACTTGCTCGGGCCTAGGAAATATCGACGCGAGAACTGTTAGTGGCCGTTGCGCGGTTCAACGCTCACGCTGGCGCCGCTCGGAGGCCTGCCTCTGTCTAAAAATCGGCGTTCTCAAATGAGCGCATCGTCAACGATAACTGCCTCCGATCGTGGGTTCCACGCGAAACGGCGCGAGGCCGATTTCAGTGGCAGCTTGAGCGATGAACGCCTGACCGACTTAATTGATCGCCACCAGCGACCAATTTTTGAGCGAAGCGCTGTACAGCTTCCGACCCAGTGCTGTCGCCCGCGATGAACCCGTCGAAGGCAATAGTTCGGCAGCCCGCAGCGGATGGCGGTCGAACGATATATCCACGGCCTAGTTCACCTGCCAGTCTGCAGATCCCGAAGCTGCTGGCGGTGTCAATGGATGACGTTGGACTGCAGACTTCACGGACACCTGTGGCAAGCCCCCTCGAAAACCTATCGAATGTCTGCTGTTCAGGCTAGCGAAAGTACGCTGTCGACCCTTCAGCGACATACGCTGCCGTGAACTCGTCGCCCCGAAGCAGCCGGTCGCACAGGCCCCGAGGCCCTGAAGGTGTCCCCGCAGCAGTGGGCATCCACAGGTAGGCGGCACACAGGGCGATTGAGCCGCAGCGCGTGGCTTGAGAA
>Ga0163154_10006255_pt1 | contig 14655 bp, 13 predicted proteins | sample OliLakLV19MP9P1_FD_148649 | JGI IMG/M metagenome (GOLD analysis project Ga0163154, IMG submission 148649) | Freshwater microbial mat bacterial communities from Lake Vanda, McMurdo Dry Valleys, Antarctica - Oligotrophic Lake LV.19.MP9.P1 | ecosystem: Environmental > Aquatic > Freshwater > Lake >... | reverse complement strand
ACATCGGCGTGCCGGTCGTCGAGATGTCGATCCAGGTCCCGGGCAGGTTGTTGACGATGTGGAGGCCCGGCGCCGGCGGGACTTCGAGCAAGAGCGTCCCGAGGCCAACCGCGCTGTTCCAGCCGCCGACGCGGATCAAGTAGCTCGTGCCTGCCGTCGCGGCCCACACGATCTGGGCTTGCATCCCACAGACGTCGTCGTTGCAGGCGATCGAGACGAGGCTGCCGCAACCCCCAGTGAAGACCTCGAGCACCGAGTCGTAGCTCGAACCGCACGTAGTGACGCGCAGGTCGCCCGTCGCCGCAGCCGTGTGGCTGTACCAGAGGTCGGGGCCGCCGTTCCCGCCGCACGGCCACGCGGGGTTGCTCGTCGACGCCCCCGTGGTGTCGTAGCTGACGGGCGTGTTCAAGGGCAACGGCGTCGCGCCCGTGCAGTCGTCGTTCCCGCCCGCGCCCGGAGTATGGACCGCCGTGACGGAGCCCGTGCCTTGCGCCACCCCGAACCCGCCGACGCGGAAGCGATAGGTCGCACCCGGCGTGACCGCGAACTGGGCGCGGCTCGCCAGGGCACAGGCGTCATCACTGCAGATCAGGAGCGACAGGCTCCCGCACGTGCCCGTGAAGACTTCGATCATCGTGTCGAAGGTCGCGCCGCACACATCGACCGTCAGCGACCCGTTGCCAGGCGCGGTCACCGAGTACCAGAGGTCCGGCGCGGTGCTCGGGTCGCAGGTCCAGGTCGGGGCGCTGAGGGTGCCGATCGATGTGTCGAACGGCAGTGGCACGCCGAGGGTGAGGGGGATGGCGGTCGCGCACTCGTCGTTCTGGGCGACGGCGGCGCTGGCCGTCGCGAGCGCGAGGAGGATCGCGGGAGTGAGGAGGCGAGATTTCACGGGCGTCATAGCAGTGTCGTGCAGGAGTGGAATGGGGTCACGGCGGGGCGCTCTTGCCCCGCGTGCGCGTCGACCCAACTTCCCACATGGGGCGCGCGACCGCAACGGCCCGTGCCAGTCTTGCTGCTGCGGCGGGCAGGCGGGGCCCGAGGCGCGTACGCTGTCCCGCAATGGACGAGGGTGAGCGGCCGGGCTTGCAGGGAGCTGACGACCAGGGCGAGGCGCTACCGACCAGCGCGCCGCCGGAGGTCCCGCCTGAAGTCCCGCTCGTGGTGCGCGTCGGCTGGAGCGCGCTGGGCATGACCTTCGTCGGCCTGGGGGCGGTGGGGGTCGTGGTTCCGGGCCTGCCGACGACACCCTTCCTGTTGCTCGCCGCGGCGTGCTTCGCGCGCGGGTCGACCAGGCTCGAAGCGTGGCTCCTCGCGGACCCTCTGTTCGGGCCGCTGATCAAGGAGTTCCGCGCCAACCGCGCGGTGTCGCTGCGCACGAAGGCCCTCGCGCTCACGTTGATGTGGGTCTTCGTCGGCTACGCGCTGGGACCTGGCCTCCCGGACGGCGCGGTCGTCGCACGCATCGCCGTCGGGGTCGCTGCGCTCATGGGCACGGCCTATCTGTTGTCGCTGCGGACGTCGAAGCGGCGCGGCTGAGGCGCGAACAAGGCCGCGCCGCGTCAGGCGATGTCGAGCAGGACGTGGTCAGGGTTGAGCTGCGCAGCGAGGCGTTTTTCGTGCTTCGATTGGAAGAGGACCACACGCCGCCCGCGTCGATCCCGCGCCAGGAGGGAGGTCGTCGGCGCGCGGAACGGCTTGGATTCGTCTTGCAGCCAGGCGCTGCACTCGAAGGGCAGGATGTCCAGCCGCGTCTCGACGTTGTACTCGTCCTGCAGCCGGTACTGGAGCACCTCGAACTGCAGGTTCCCGACCGCGCCGACCAGCACGTCCTGGGGGCCGGTGTCTGGCCAGAGCTGTTGCACCGCGCCCTCGGCGATGAGGCTCCTGATGCCCTTGTCGAAGCGCTTGCGGTCGGAGGTCGATTTCGGCGCGACCCGGGCGAACACCTCGGGCTGGAAGAGCGGCAGCGGTTTGTGCTCGAAGCCGCCCCCGAGCGAGAGCGTGTCGCCGATGTGGTAGCGGTCCTTGCCGATGAGTCCGACGACGTCACCTGCGAAGGCCTCGTCGATCGTGTGGCGCTCGCGCGCGATGATGCTCTGCGGGCGCGCGAGGCGCACGATCTCTTGTGTGCGTTCGTGAAAGACCTGCATGTCGGGCTCGTAGCGGCCCGAACAGATGCGAATGAACGACACACAATCGCGGTGCCGCGGGTCCATGTTCGCCTGGATCTTGAACACGAACGCGCTGAACGGATCGGCGACCTCCAGCATGCGCTCGGTCCCGTCCGACAAGTCGACCATGCGCCCCGACGGCGATGGCGCGAGCTCGACGAACGCATCGAAGAACGGCTCGAGGCCGAAGTTGGTCAACGCCGAGCCGAAGAATGTCGGGGTGATCTCGCCGCGGATGAAACGCTCGTGGTCGAACGCGTTGCCAGCGACCTCGAGGAGGTCGAGCTCGCCGCGCACCTGTGCGGCCATCTCGGGGCCGAGGCGCTGCTCGAACAGAGGGCTATCGAGCGGGATGCGCTCGAGCTCCGAGCGCTGCGCACCGCCGGACGCCATCTTCGTGAACAGAATCAGCTCCTTGGTGATGCGGTCGACGACGCCAACGAAGTCGCGGCCCGAACCGACGGGCCAGTTCATCGCGCACGCATGGATGCCGAGCGCCTCCTCGACCTCGTTCATGAGGTCGAGCGGCTCGCGGCCGGGCATGTCGAGCTTGTTGATGAATGTCAAGATCGGGATGCCGCGCAGGCGGCAGACCTCGAAGAGCTTGCGCGTCTGTGACTCGACGCCCTTGCCCGCGTCGAGCACCATGATCGCGGAGTCGGCCGCGGTCAGCGTGCGGTAGGTGTCCTCGCTGAAGTCTTCGTGGCCCGGGGTGTCGAGCACGTTGACCATCTGCCCCTTGTAGGGGAACTGCATCGCCGACGACGTGATCGAGATGCCACGCGCCTGCTCCATGCCCATCCAGTCCGACGTCGCGAGGCGTCCCTTCCGGTTCTTGACGAGGCCCGCGCTCTGGATGACGCCCGAGTAGAGCAGGAGCTTCTCGGTGAGCGTGGTCTTGCCCGCGTCGGGGTGCGAGATGATCGCGAAGGTGCGCCTTCGGGCGATCTCGCGGGCGATGCGGGGGTCGGACATGGGACGGATGTGTCTCGCCACGGAGCCCGCGGAGGTTTGCGGGCCGCGGCGCGAGCCCCCCATTGTCGCGTGATCGGCAGGATGCGTCGACCAATCGGGCCGAAATCCGGGCCGGAAATCGAGTGCGCGAATCGGAAGCGTGGCTGCGGCCTCGATGCAGGCGGTCCAGCCCGCGCGTGGATGCCATCCGCCGAGCCGATCCTCAATGGGGCGCGACGGGCGAGTACTCGCTGCTCTCGAACCTCGGTCAGATTCCGACGCCGACGGGATGAGCGTGGTGAATCACCTGTGCGCGGCGCGTAGGGTATGGCCCCAATGCGGGAGACCGAGCTCTATGCGCCGATCAAGTCGTACCTCGAGGCCCTGGGCTACGTGGTCAGGGGCGAGGTCGACGGTTGCGACGTCACGGCGCGCAAGGACGACGGGCCGCTCTTGATCGTCGAGCTGAAGCTGACGCTCAACCTCGAACTGATCCTGCAGGCGATCGACCGCCAGCTCGTGAGCGACACGGTGTACATCGCGATCCCGGACGATCGCAGGACGAAGAGCCGCACCGTGTTACGGCGCTCGTATGGCGACGTCTTGCGGCTGGTCAAGCTGCTCGGGCTGGGCCTGATGGTCGTCAGCTTCCGCGCGCGCTCGACGAAGGTCGACGTCCTGGTCGACCCTGCGCCATACCAGCCGCGCAAGTCAACGAGCAAGCGCCAGGGCCTCCTGCGCGAGTTCGAGCGACGGCAGGGAGACTTCAACGTCGGCGGCTCCCGCGGCTCGCAGGTCACGGCCTATCGCCAGGACGCCCTCGCGTGCGCGGCATACCTCTCGGCGGAGGGTGTACGGCGCCCGGTCGAGATCCGTGACGCGACGGGCGTCGCGCGCGCGGGGCAGATCGTCTACGTCGACCATTACGGTTGGTTCGAGCGTCTGGGTCAGGGCGCATATCGGCTGTCCGAGAAGGGCCTCGCCGCGCTGCACGAGTACCGGGCGGTCGTCGCTGCGCTCGCGGCGCTGAGATGCACACCGTCGCGCCAGGTCGAGGCCGATGTGAGCAGCAGCGAGCGCGCCGGGTGATCGTCGCGTGCCATTCGAGCGCCCGAGATGGTGCGCTCGGCGGGATTCGAACCCACGACCTCGGGTTGTGGAAGGAGCGGCTATACGCGCGGAAATGTTGGCGGGGCCAACGGTTACGCACCGCTGAGTTCGGCGCGGAAGGGTATCGGAAGGCGCGGCGCAGATTCGTGGGCCGATCATGGGGTCGGCGGCGAGGTCGAGGCGGATCCCGTTCTCGGTGTTGGCGCGCAAGAACGTCCGGGCCTCTCCGCGAGCCCGGCGCTCCAGTAGGCGAACAGGATCGGGTCGAAGTGGCAGTCCAGCGGCGACCCGGAGTTTCACGTGGTCCTGCCCGACGACACGCGCGGCGGTCAGGACGACGTTGTCAGACAGGAGCCAGCGACGAAGTAGGCGCCCTCTACCGGACGGGCGAGGGCGAGGGGCGACACCGGGCTCGGCCCCGGGTACCCTCTCCGGCCGCCGAGCACGCGCCCGTAGCTCAGCTGGATAGAGCACCGCTTTCCTAAAGCGGGGGTCGCAGGTTCGAATCCCGCCGGGCGTACCACCCTTGGAGGCTGGCAACCACGCCTCGGAAGATGGCTGAACCTCATGCCCGAGCTGCAATCGGCGACGTGCTCGAGGAAGAATTCCACTGGAAGCTCTCCTCGCAGGTTCTCTCGCTCGGACTGGAGGCATATCGGCGTGAGGTGATCTCGCGGCGCAAGTTCGTCGAGTTGGCGAAGGAAGCTGGCATCGAAGGGTCCACGATCGATGAAGTCCTCACGGATGCCGGGCTCGACGATGACCCTGTCCCCGCGCAGGTGACGGATTGATCGGTGTTGGAGGACGCCGCCGACCGCCGCGCGCGGGTTGTCTGCGACACGTGCGTCTTCATAAACTTCGCGCGCATCGCGCGGCTCGATCTGCTCGTCGAGCATCCTGACTACCGCTTCGTCGTTCCCGAGCAGGTGCTCGATGAGCTCCAGAGCCTGTCCGGCTGCGAGGGCCGAGGGTCTGCCGGCGGTGGCCGCCAACCGCGAACAGTCATGGGCGGGCGGGCAGGTCGCGCTCGGAGGCGTGACAGGGCAACATGATGGGGTTCTTGACCCGCCCCACCTGGCTCCGGCCCGCACGCCCTCGATGATCGCCCTCCGCCCGCCCATCGCTCTGACTCGGTCCCGCACCCGTACCCTCGCCGGCGCCTGCGCGCTCGCGGGCGCCCTCGCGCTCGCTGGCTGCGCGTCCAATCCGACTGCGCCCGACAAGTCGGAGACGCCGCAGGCCGAGGCCGAGGAGGAGGCGCGCAACGCGGAGGTCCTGAAGCGCAAGATCGAGCTCGCGGAGCTCGAGCTCGCGGCCCTCGCGGCGCGGCAAGGGGCTGCGCTCGTTGCGGCCCGCACCGACCTCGCGCTGGCCGAAGCCGAGCTCGACACGTTCCGTCAGTTCGATCGGCCGACGCGCCTCGGGATGGCCGCGCTCGACATGCGCGGCACGACCGACCGCGCACAGGAGGCCGCGGAAGAGCTCGCGCAGATCCAATTGATGTACAAGGACCAGGACCTCGACGACCTCACCGCTGAGTTCGTCGTCGCCCGCGGCAAGCGCCAGGCCGAGCGCGCAGCGGAGCGCATCAAGCTCGAGGAGCAGGAGCTCGCGCGCCTGACCGATCGCACGCTGCCGGTCGACGAGCAGAAGCTCGCCCTCGCCGTCGACCGCGCGCGCGCCAGCGTCGCCGACGCCGAGCGCAGCAACGAAGTCGAGCGCCGCACCAAGGAGCTCGCGCTGGACGACCTCCGCTTCGAGCTCGCGCAGCTCCAGAAGAAGCTCCAGAAGAAGCTGGCGGCCAAGCCATGAGCCCGATTCACGCCGCTGCGCTGGCTGCTTGTGCGCTCCTGTGCGCCGGCGTCCGCGCGCAGGAGCCCGCGCCTGCACCCGAGGCCGTCGCGCCCGACGCCGCAACGATCGAGCACAGCACAACGAGCCCCGACCGCGAATCCGCCGCGCGCGCGATCGCGGAGGGCCTCGCCTTCCTCGTCAGAGACCAGCACGAGGACGGCTCGTTCGGCGGCACCAAGAACGCGACGTTCACGAGCTCATTCGCCAACCCCGCGACATACAAGTGCTGGCAGATCGGCGCCAGCGCGCTCGCCGTACGCGCGCTGATGGAGGTCGGTCCCAGCGACGCCAACGTCGATGCGGTCGAGCGCGGCCTCGATTTCCTCATCGCCAACGCCGAGCCCGTGCGGCCGGCGGACTGGGACGTCGACAACAACTGGGCCATCATCTACGGACTCGACACCGTCGCACGCGCACTGCGCGACCCGCGCTTCGCCGCGGGCACGCCCAAACACGCCGCGCTGCGCGAGGCCGGCGCGAAGCTCGTGCGTGGGCTCGCGAAGTACCAATCGCCGCGCGGCGGGTGGGGCTATTACGCCGACCCCGACTCGGGGTGGCGCCCCGATTGGGCGACGTCTTTCACGACGGCTGCGGCGGTGCTGGCGCTCGTCGAGGCCAAGGCCAGTGGCCTCGAGGTCGACGACAACGTCTTCCGCGCCGGCGTGAAGGCCGTGCAGATGGCGCGCTTGCCCAACGGCGCGTACGACTACGAAGTGTCCGCAGTGCCGCGGCACATGACCCTCGAGTCGATCAACCAGGTGAAGGGCTCGCTCGGCCGCATCCAGGTCTGCAACCTCGCGCTCCTGCGCGCGGGTGAGGAGATGCCCGAGGCCCAGCTCATTCGCGGCCTCGAGGACTTCGTGCGCCATCACAAGTTCCTCGACGTCGCGCGCAACAAGCCGATCCCGCACGAGGCGTACTACGCCAACGCCGCGTACTTCTACCTCTTCGCGCACCACTACGCCGCCGAGGTGCTCGCGTCGATCGCGCCCGAGCGTCGCGCGCCGTTCGCGGCGTTCGTGCAGGCCGGGATCGACAAGGCCACCCAGCAGGACGGGTCCATGTGGGACTTCTACATTGCTTCCAACACCAAGCCCTACGGCACCGCGTTCGGTGTCCTCGGGCTGAAACGCATCCTCGACGCAACGCGCTGAACGCGCTCGGAGCACACGATGAAACTCATCACTCTCACCGCGCTACTCGCGCTCTCGGTCGGCGCCTATGCACTCCAGGAGACGGCCAACCAGGACCCGGTGGTGCACGCCGCGTCACAGACCCAGGAGCACGCGTGGCTGCAAAAGCTCGTCGGCGAGTGGACCACCGTCGTCGAAGCGAACATGGGTCCAGGCTTCGAGCCGATGCGGGCCGTGGGCGCCGAGCACATGCGCTCGATCGGCGGCCTCTGGGTCCTCGGCGAGGGCTCTATGACGATCGGGGGGACGACCATGACGTCGCTGCTGACGATCGGGTACGACCCCAGCAAAGGGGCCTTCGTCGGATCGTGGGTCGACTCGGTGCAGACCCACATGTGGACGTACGTAGGGAAGCTCGACGAGGCGCACACGACGTTGACGCTCGAGGCCGAGGGTCCCGACTTCAGTGATCCGTCCAAGACCACGCAATACCGCGACGTGATCGAATTGAAGGGCGAGGACAAGAAGGTCATGACGTCCTGGGTGCTCGGCGCGGACGGAAACTGGACGTCTTTCATGAGCGCCGAATACACGCGCACGGCCAAGGTCAAGTGAGCGCGTGCTCGCGCGTCAGTCGTCGCGCTCGACGGTGAACGTCAAAGGGAAGCCCGCCGCGCGCGCCTTGCCGTGCGCGCGCTCGGCGCGTTGCTTCGCCTTCGACTCGGGCCAACGGCCGACGACGGCCGAGCCGGTGTGGTGCACTCGCAACATCAGCTCGTACGCGCGCGCCTGCGGTAGGCGGAAGACCTCCTGCAGGATCTTGACGACGAAGTCCATCGTCGTCACCGGGTCGTCGTGACAGATGACACGCCAGAGCGGCGCCAGGGATTCGTGGAGCTCGGAGTCTTGTACGACCTCGGGCTCCGCGAGACCGGGTTTTTTCGTCCTGGGCCCGAGGACCGGTGCGGCCACTCGAGCCGCCCATTGAGGGGCGACAACCATGGAGAACAGGATGCCCCGGCGCGCCAGCAGGCGCGAACGGATAACCTCTCGCGCCTCCGCGCCCTCGGCGCGAACGAAGCCGCAAGTCCCCACCGCGCTCAACGCCACGATGAACATCCAGGTCTATCAGGTCATTCACGTCCTCAGCGGCTTCCTGCTGACCGCCGTGACGTTCCAAGCGTTCGCCGCGCCCTCGCCCGGGCGCCGCAAGAAGACGTTGATGTACGCTGGGATCCTGTCCCTCCTGGTGCTGATCGCCGGCTTTGGCATGGCGGCGAAGCTTGGGCTGAACATCGGCAAGGAGAGCTGGATCCACGTCAAGATCCTGTGCTGGATCGTGCTCTCGGCGATGGCCGGCCTGGCGTTTCGCATGCCCTTGCTCGGTCGCGTCCTGTCGCTGATCACGGCGCTCGCCGTCGCGCTGGCGATCTACATGGTGTACGTCGGCCGTACAGTGGTCTGAGGGTCGCCCTCTGAATCGTCTCGCGCGCGGCCGGGCGCCTACTTCCCGCCCCGGCGCGACTTCTTCGTCTTCCCCTTCGGTGCATCGGCGACGAACGCCGCGACGGCGCGCGCTTCGAAGTCAGCGCCCATGTGCCGCGCGATGATCGCGCGCCGCTGCTCGACGCTGGGTTCCCAGCCGACGATCAGCTGCCACGTCCCGTCCTCGAAGTGCCGCACCCCTTCCTTGCGCCGCAGCAGCGCGAGGTCGGACAACGTCGCGCCCAGCGCGCCCTCCTTCTGCGCGATGAAACGCGCGAGGCCCCACGCCTCCTTGCTGCGCGCGGCGTCGAACGTGCCGCGCTTCCACGCGACGAGCTCGGGCAGGAACGGCTCGCGCGGCTCCTTGAAGAGCTGCTCCAGCTCCTCGTGCCACGCTGTGTGCTCGGTCGCCCATACGAACTAATCGCGGTACGGGAAGCAGTACACGTCCTTGCACTGCTCGATCTCGACGTGCCAAGACACCCCTGACAGCAGCCAGTACGGGACCTCGCCGAAACGTCGTAGCACGAGCAGCGACGTCAAGCGGTGCACGACCTCGTTCTCGGGGTCCCACTCGTCGCGGCCCTGCGCCTTGACGGCCCACCCCGAAGCCAGCGGCTTCACCAGCGTGAACCCAGTCAGACCCTTGCCGTAGGGCACCCAACTGGCGAGCGATGGCTCGAGCGTCGCCGCGTGCTCCAGCAACGTCCCGAACTCTTCCTCGTCGCGCGTGTGCAGCATCACGGCCTGCGTCAAGACCCACGGCGCGTCGCGGGGGACCTCGACGCCGTCTTCGATCAACGGCTCGCCCGCCTCGAAGCGCACGAGCTGTTCGACCGCGTCACAGGTCTTCGTGACGAGCGCGAGCTCCCGCGCGACGCCGCTCGCATCGTCGGCGAGGAACAGCACCACGCGGCCCTTGTCCTCGACGTGCGCGACGTAGCTGTGCTCGTGCGCCCAGGACGCCCAGCTCGCGATCGCGGCGCTGACGGCTTCGCCGAACGCCTCGTCGAGCTGGTCCGCGGTCGCGGCCCGACCCTTCCAGCGCGCGACCTCGTCGTCGACGGGCGCGCGAGCACCGAGTGAGACGTGACAGAGAACGACAAGGGAGGCGAGACGGAGCGAGATGGCAGGCATAGACTCAACGAGTGTATCCACGCCGCGTCCAGGTGGGCCATCGGCCAAGCCTGAGCGTTAGCGGCCCGATGAGCCCCATGCACAGCCTTTCACGAGCCCTTTGCCTGACGCTGACGTTTTTCTCCAGCACAGCGGTTTTGGCGTTGTCCATGGCGCAGGCCTCCGGGCACGCCCAATCGCCGGATGGTGCGAGCACCTCGCCGGATGGTGCCCGCACCTCGCAGAGCGAGGTACGGGTCATGACCTACAACGTGCGTTACGACGAGCCCCGCGACGGCGCCGACGCGTGGCCGCTGCGGCGCGCGCGCGTCGCGGCGCGGATCCTCGCGGCGGACGTGGATGTCCTCGGTGTGCAAGAGGCCTTGGCGCACCAGGTCGAGGAGCTCCGCCAGGACCTCGCGCGTTACGGTGTCGTCTCGCGCGGCCGCGACGAGGGCGACCAAGGCGAGCGCTGCGCGATCTTCTTCGACGAGGCGCGCTTCGCGCTGGGCGCGACGGGGACGTTCTGGTTGTCCCCGACACCCGAGGTGCAGAGCCGCGGCTGGGACGCGGCGCTCAACCGCATCGCGACGTGGACAGAGCTCATCGAGCGGGAGGGCGGCCGGCGTCTCGTCGTCGTCAACACGCACTTCGACCACCGCGGCGAAGTGGCCCGCCGCGAGAGCGCGCTGCTCGTCGCCGAGCGCACGCTGGAGCTCGCGAACGGCGGGCCGGCGGTGCTGCTGGGCGACTTCAATTTCGAACCCGATTCCGCGGGCTATGCAGCGCTCGACGCGCGGCTCGACGACGCGGGGGCCGTCAGTGCCTCGGGGACACGCGGACCGGTCGCGACGTTCACGGGCTTCGTCGCCCCCACCGCGGCGCTGCTCGCCGCACCCCGGCCGCGCATCGACCACGTCTTCGTGCCGCAGGGCGTGCGTGTGCTCACACACGAGGTGCTGGCCGAGCGCCCGGACGACGAGCGCCTCGCCTCCGACCACCGTCCGGTGGTCGCCACGCTGCAGCCATGGCCCAGCGCCGAGCCCCGCAGCGAACTGCGCGCGCGCCGGCCCAACATCGTGTTCGTCTTCAGCGACGACCACGCGCCGCACGCGATCGGCGCGTACGCCCGCGACCCAGAGATGCCGTTTGGCGGCTGGCTCGCCAGCGTCGACTCGACGCCGCGCATCGACCGGCTCGCGGCGGAGGGCATGCGCTTCCGCCGCAGCTTCTGCACGAACTCGATCTGCGGCCCGAGTCGCGCGGTGATCCTGACGGGTAAGCACAGCCATCGGAACGGTTTCATGTCGAACGATGACGAGTTCGACGGCGACCAGCAGACGTTCCCAAAGCTCCTACAGGCAGCGGGCTACGACACGGCGCTGTTCGGCAAATGGCACCTGAAGAGCACTCCGCAGGGGTTCGACGCCTGGGACGTGCTGCCCGGGCAAGGAGACTACTACAACCCCGTACTGATCAACGCAGAGGGTCGCCGCCGCGTCGAGGGGTACTGCACGGACGTCGTGACGGACCTCGCGCTCGAGTGGCTGGAACAGCGCAAGGAGCAGGACGCGCCCTTTCTCCTGATGTGCCAGCACAAGGCCCCCCACCGTACGTGGATGCCCGCGCTACGGCACCTCGAGCTCTACGACGGTGTGACGCTGCCCGAGCCGCCGACATTGTTCGATGACTACGCGGGCCTCGCACCTGCGGCACGCTTCCAGGAGATGACGATCGCGCACGACATGAACCTCGTGTACGACCTCTTTGTCACGCCCGGCGCGGACTGGGACCCGAAGGCCGGGACGGCGCTAGACCAATCCGGCTTCCAGAACCTCGCGCGCATGACCCCCGCGCAGCGCACGGTGTGGGACGCTTTCTACGAGCCGCGCAACGCGTCGTTCCGCGCTGCGAACCTCGAGGGCGAGGCCCGTGTACGCTGGATGCACCAACGCTATCTCGCGAATTACCTGCGCTGCGTGCGCGGCGTCGACGAGAGCGTCGGGCGCATCGTCGATTGGCTGGACGAAGCGGGCCTCGCGGAAGACACGCTCGTCGTGTATGCATCGGACCAAGGCTTCTACCTCGGCGACCACGGCTGGTACGACAAGCGTTGGATGTACGAGGAGTCGCTCGCGATGCCGCTCATCGTGCGCTGGCCGGGGGTCGTCGCTCCGAGCTCGGTCGATGGCCACCTCGTGCAGAACCTCGACTACGCGGCGACGTTCCTACAGGCTGCAGGCGTGGAGGTTCCGAGCGACGTGCAAGGCCGCTCGCTCGTGCCGCTCCTCTCTGGCGAGGCGCCCGCGGATTGGCGCAGCTCGATCTACTACCACTACTACGAGTACCCGAGCGTGCACATGGTGGCGCGCCACTGCGGCGTGCGCACGGAGCGCTGGAAGCTCGTCAATTACTATCCATTCGACGAATGGGAGCTCTTCGACCTCGCCTCGGACCCGGACGAGCGCACGAACCTCTTCGGTCGGCCCGAGTACGCAGCGACCTCGGCAAACCTGGCGGTCGAGCTCGGACGGTTGCAGGCGCAGTACGGGGACTCGACCGTCACCCCGCCCTGGCCGGCCCAACGCCAGGCCGAGGTGCGTCAGCCCAAGCTGCCCGACATCGCGCGCTGAATCACACGACCCAGCGCGCGCGGGGTCCCGACCTGGCCCAGCCCCGGGTCACTGGAGCAGCAACGACACGGCGTCCGTGAAATTCGACGTCGATGACGGATTGGCGTCGCGGAACCATGTCGTGAAGTTCCACGTCTGCCCCGCCTGCGCGGCGACGACTCCAGTCGGCGACGGCATCGCAGTGAGGCTGATGCGCAGGTCGAAGCCGCCGAACGGCCCCGAGTTCTTGATCTGGCCGGGGCCGACGTAGCGGCCGATCGCGCCGCCGAGACATAGGTTCCCTTGGCTGCCGCCCGGGTTCGCGACGTTGCCCTGCGTACGGCTCGCGAGGAAGAAGCCGAATGACGCGTGGGGGAGCGAGGTCGCGACGAGCCGCAGGTCGTTGGCGGCCACTGTCGGTTGTCCCCAGAGACGCATCCGCGCCGGCCAGGTGCCGGAGTTCGGTACCGCGGGCGTGCAATACGACGAGCCGATCTCGATCGTCGTGGCGGCCTGCTGCCCGAACGTCAGGTTGTCGAGGCCGACGTTGTCCGAGTTGCCCGCGAGCCCCTCGACCGAGATGCGCAGCGTCAGGATCTGGCCGACGAGCGGCGGATTGAATACGAAGTTGCGCTCCAGTGGCGAGATGTTCTCGTTGAGGGCGACATTGAGCTGCTCGAACAGCACGACGCCGTTCTGATTCGTGACGCGCACGTACGGCAGCGTGATGGCCACCCCCCAGTTGCCAATGTCGAAGGCCTGGAGGGTCGCGCGCTGACCCGGGTCGGCGGTGAGGGTCACGTTCATCTCGCTCTGGACGCCCAGGGCGCCGCTGACCGAGGCGTACACGATGTTCTGCAGGTCGTTGTAGCCCCCGCCCCACGGGTAGAGGTAGCCCGTCGTCGTGCCTTCCAGCGTCCCGAACGCCAGCTCGACGTTCGGGGTGAACGAACCCGTCCCGGTGTAGCTGAAACCCCCGGAGCTCGCGCCGGTGACACGGTCCCCGTAGCCGTGGATGAGGCTCAGGTAGGAGACCCCGTCGAAGGGGAGCGTCGTCGTCTGGCCGGTGGCCAGAGTGGTGATGAGCGCCAACAAGGCAGAGCAGGTGGTGAGGCGAGAGTGCAGTTGCATTGCAGAATGCGGCCGAGCCGCGCGGATCGAGGGCACCCTGGCCGAGCGGCCAGGCGGAATCACACTAACGCTTGCGAGGCGCTCCGCCAGACCCGACGAGCCGAGTGTGCCCTGCGTCAACAGAAACGCGACGATGTCGCATCATATTGCGACAATCGGCAGCCGCGGTACGCGACGACCGGTCGGCTGGCGCGCATGGCGGCGAGGCCGACGGACTCGATGCGCGGCAATGTCCTCGTAGCCGACGCGGCGTCACGCCCAGTGGTTCACAGGCCCGACGTGACCGAGGCCTGGCGCTGACGCCAACGCGCGCACGATCGTGTCGCGCGCCGCGTCGATCGCCGCTGCGAGCGAGGCGCCGCGCGCGAGCTCTGCGACGATCGCCGCGCTGAACGTACACCCCGAGCCGTGGCGATGCACCGTATCGATGCGCGGACCGGTGAAGACGCGCGCGCCCGCTGCGTCGACGAGGAGGTCGCCGTCGAGCCCCGGCACGTCCTTGACGAGCACCGCGCGCGCGCCGTCAGACAACAGGCGCGCAGCGGCGCGCTCCGCCGCCCCGCGCCCCTCGACATCGACGCCGGTGAGGCGCGCGGCCTCGAACCGATTGGGCGTCACGAGTGTCGCCAGCGGCACGAGGCGCGCGCGCAGGGCAGCGGCCGCCGTCGCGTCGGCGAGGTCGTGCCCGTGCTTGCTGACCAGCACCGGGTCGACCACGAGCGCGCCTACGGGGCGCGCGCGCAGCTCTTCCGCGACGGCCTCGACGATCGCAGCGGAGCCCAACGCGCCCGTCTTCGCCGCGGCTGCGCCGAGGTCTTCCAGCACGCTCCGGAGCTGCGCGCGCACGACGGCGACATCCTGCAGGAACACGCCTTGAACGCCGCGCGTGTTCTGCGCCGTGAGCAACGTCACGACGGCCTGGCCGTAGACACCCGCGCGGTGGAACGTCTTCAGATCGGCTTGGATGCCCGCGCCGCCGGACGGGTCGCTACCCGCGATCGACAGCACGACCGGAGGCCGCCCACGCGCCTCGCCACCCCAGGCCGAAACAAAGAACCGGTGTTCGAGGTGCATCGCGCGCCGCTG
>Ga0163154_10006254_pt1 | contig 14655 bp, 8 predicted proteins | sample OliLakLV19MP9P1_FD_148649 | JGI IMG/M metagenome (GOLD analysis project Ga0163154, IMG submission 148649) | Freshwater microbial mat bacterial communities from Lake Vanda, McMurdo Dry Valleys, Antarctica - Oligotrophic Lake LV.19.MP9.P1 | ecosystem: Environmental > Aquatic > Freshwater > Lake >... | reverse complement strand
ATCTTCCCAGAAGTGACCAAACGAGTGTTTCCTGACTAACAATTTGATGGTCACTTTCTGGAAAGTGTTATATTCACTCCCTAAATTCCCGTTGAATCTCTTACAGCTTTAAAGTGCCAAAGTAGAACTAAAAGGTGTACTATTTTTTGAGTATAGAACCATATTATCACTGGTCAAGACTGAAAGCTAATTGTAATTCACAACTTGCAAGTAATGATCGTTCGCGTCTGCACTTTGTTATTCACGCCTAGGGATTTGCTATGTAAAACCTACTCGAATTCTATGCGTGGGTTATAACAAAAGTATACGCCACTTTTACTATCTAAAACCTACTCGAATCCTATCGACTTGCCGCGAACAGCACCATCATCAGGGCGGCACACTTGTCGCGACCAAGCAACGGCACAACCCTTGCCTATTCATCATGCCCCAGATAATCGCCATGCAGGCTAAACGCGGCCCAATAGTAAGGTGACTGCCACGATTCGTCACGCAGGATTTCCAGTTGCGCTGCCTGTAGCGCTTCTGCGGTAGTCATGCCTGTGCGTAAATAGCGATAAAAAGCAGTCATCAACTTGGCCGAGGCTACATCATCAACTTGCCACAGAGTGCTTACGACGGATGACGTTCCTGCATACAGAAAGGCGCGCGTAAGGCTGACAATTTCGTCGCCGTTGTTTTGTTCACCAAGGGCTGTTTCGCAGGCCGACAGAACAACCAAGTTTGTGCCAGCTAAGTTCAAGTTCAGAATTTCGTGTACCTCTAGGTGACCATCATTGCGGTCATCGGGCACCAGTTCAATTCGTGTGAATAGCGGGTTAAGCTGGTCGTAGACGCCGTGCGCAGCCAGATGCAGAATGTCGATTTTGCCAGCTTGATTATAGACCTGGCTCTCGGTTGCCTGCGCGCGCACTAGCGGTTTCACATTGTAAAGCTGAGCAACGGAACCGACTTCCGCCTCAGCATTGGGCAATGAACCGTTGGGATTGCCCAATGCTAACAAGCGTCCCTGGTTGGGATTACGTTTTTCTAGAATAAATCTGAGCGCACTGGCGCTGGGCCCGTAGGTGATGGCATAGTCTTGCAGCAGATAATGCTGCGTTTCTGCATCCCATAAGGCAGCAAAAGGCAGATAATGGATTGACTGATGGGGAACAATGATCAGGTTGGGGTGATGAATATAGGGTTTCAGCGGGGCAAAGATCGCTTGATACAATTGAGCCGAAGCTTGAGGCTCGAATGTTTTTAACGAGATCAGATTATCCATATTTGTAATCTCGTTGTTCAGCGCTTTTCGAGAAATATTCAGTGGAATTAGTTGCGCATGCTGCCGATCAATGACCCAGGCAAACGTTTGGTCACTCAGTAAATCGTTAAAGGTGTAGTAGATGATCAAAGTGGTCTGTTCGTCAAGCACTTGCGCCTGAACCTCTTGGAGGGTTAGCGCCGCGACACTGATCAAAGAAGCGTATTCCGGCTCAACAATTTTCAGATCAGTTAAAAGTCTAGTATATTCCGCGCGGGCTGCTTCAAGTTCTTCTCTCAAAGGTGTCGGGGTCGCGTCCACTTGTGCAGCCGATTGGTTCTGTGGCTCGCGCAGAGCCGTTTGTAATTGGGAAATGCGTTGGCGCAAGGCTAATTCCTGTTGTAACAACGCAGCATGATCCCCGCTTTTGCTAATCCGACGGTTACCGATCTGATCGAGAAACGTGCGCGCCCGCCCTTGCTCTGTATAGTAAAAAGCTTGCTCCGGTTCCTCCATTTGAAAAGCGAGAAGGGCGGCGATGGCATAGACATCAGCCGCCTGGCTGAGAAAGGTGCTCTTTAGTTCCGGGACAGTCAGGCTACCCTGCAAGGTTTCTAACAAATTGATGGCGATTTGTATTTGTGCATAAGCGGCAGGGAGTTCGCCCTGTTTCAAATACGCGACAGCCAGGATGATATGGCCGCCGGTAGCCGTGAGTGGATCGCCCAGTTGGTCGGCCAGTTCCAGGGCCGCTTGCGCGCTTTGGTAGGCTTGCTCATCCAGCCCTAGCGCCAGATAGATGCCACCGAGAGAAAACAAAATTTTGACCTGCTCCACTTGTGCCTTCGCCTGTTGGCTGGCGGCCAGCGCTTCCTCGCCCCGTTGCTGCGCCGTGTGAAAATCGTGCTGAGCCGCGGCCACTAAACTCAGGTTGTTGAGCGCCCGACTCACGCCGACAAGGTTTTTCTGTGTACGCCATGTTGCCAGTGCGGCATTGTAGTCTGCTGTAGACTGATCCCAGCGCCGAGCAAGAAAAGCGAGCGCCCCCAAGTTATTTTGAACAAAGGCGATGTATTCCATCGCGTGTAGATCCTGAAATTGGGTTAAAGCTTGTTGTAGGTATGCTTCAGCTTCGGCTAGATTTCCTATTTTCATGTAAGCCGCACCAATATTATGGATGGTTCGGGCTTGATCCAACGCCATCTCATACTGTTGAAAGATCGGCAAGATCTGGAGAAATGTGGCAATCGCAGTCTGGTAGTCACCTTGTTGGATCTGAACGCTGGCGATGTTGAAGCGGACTTGCGCCGTCATTGCTTCAAGCTTTTTCTGGTTCGCAAAATCAAGCACCTGTTGGTAAAGCACGAGCGCCTCTTCAAACCGCCCAAGCGTTGACGAGACTCCAGCGATATTCACTTGAACTTGCATCGCTTGATAACGCTGGGTTGGCGCGTTTTGTAACAAAGCGCGCGCTGATCGAAAGAGCCGGTCAGCTTCCTGATAATTACCGCGTGAAAAGTTAAGCGAACCTCGGTTGTTGAAGAGATAGGCTTCAAAGATCGGATCGGGTGTCAACTTCTGATAAATAGCATTCGCACGCTCAATCGTCGCCGAGGCTTCGCTATCTTGTCCGTACCCTTGTAGCGCGACGGCCAGCGCGTTCAGCCCCACTGCTTCCTCAAATGGTCTACCGATCCGCTTCCAGATTTGAATCGCCTGAACATAGCTTGCGATTGCCTCAGTATACCGACCAGTCACGACGGCAATGTTGGCGAGGTTGTAACGGGTCACAGCTTCATTGTGATCAGAGTAATCATCTTCTAGGGCAATATAGATCGGCAGCGCTTTTTGATAGAATTTCTCTGCCTCCGGGTAATTGCCCATTGCTTCATAGACATCACCCAGCCCTAAGAGTGCCCCACCAACACCGGCTTGGTTATTTTCAGTTTGCCGGCGTTTCAACACTTCTTGAAAAGTGACCAACGCGCCTTGCAAATCACCTTGCGCATATTGATCTTTCGCTTGAAAAGAAAGTGCGCTAGTAGCATCGCCATTCGGGAGTTTCAGCGAAATATCCAGGGCTTCCATCATTGAAAATAGACTGCCAAGCATATCGCCACTATCAAGCTGGCACTCGCCTTTCTGGGCAACCACACGCAGTTCACCGACTGCGAAATCTACGCTATGATAGAGGCGCTGTGCCTCCTCTAGCAGCGCAAGTCCTGCTTGATAATGTCCAGCCTGGCATTGGTCCGCTGCCTCGTTATAGTGGGTTTTCGCCTGCTTCAAGACGGCTTGATCAAAGGTGCGATATTGCTGAATCAATTTTTCATAGATTTCTGCCCCAACGCGCATCCCTTGTAGTGCATAATCGATACCCACGCGCGCCTTCTCAGGGTCAAAGGTGCGGTAAGCCTCCCACATCGATGACTCTGCCAACTGTATCGAGACTTGCATCACCTCCACGCCACTTTCGGCTTTCTCATAGGCTTTGATCGCAGCCAACCACTTTTTACGGGCCTCGGCAACCTGTCCGGTCTGGTTCAAGCGATCGCCTTCGCCCAGCAAAAAGGTGGCTTCCCGCAAAGCCTCAAGTTGCGGATTGAGGGCAGGCAGCGTTTGCAACAAACTCGCTAGCGATGGTGGTGGGAAACTATCAATCGGGGCAGAGGCGCGTGGGGCGACCATCGGTGTTGGTGTGGCTTGGACTTCATCGGCATGGGCAGTAACAGGTAAACATACAAACAGCGCTACGGTCAGCAAGATCAGTGCGCCTACACGAGTAAACCGTTCTGTCCAAGTAAATGGGGGAAAGATGTTCATCAATTGATTCTCCTGTGGTCAAGTAGTTGTTATGGCTGGCGTATGCCTGTCTAATTCGCCCACTGCGCGTAGGATCAAGTCAGTCTCACTCCCGGCTTGCGGGTTCGCCGCCGCGGTAATCGCCATGCAAACCAAACGCCGCCCAGTAGTAGGGCGACTGCCACTCGTCCTCGGCCAGTACCGCTAACTGGGCTGTGCGCAGAGCCGTAGCCGGGGTATCTCCTTTTTGCAACTGCGCATAAAATTTCACTATCAACGTCTCGGTCGTCACATCATCGACATTCCACAAGGTTGTCATGACGGCCGGCGCGCCGGCCTGGAAAAAGGCGCGCGTTAGCCCCACCAGTTCATCGCCACGGCTCTGTTGACCCAATGCGGTTTCGCAAGCGGAGAGCACCACCAGGTTGGCATTGCTTAGATCCAAGCCGAAGACTTCGTGTACTTCCAGATGACCGTCGTTTGTGGCGTCGGGCGCCAGTTCAATGCGTGTATAGAGCGGGTTCAGCGGATCGTAAATCCCGTGCGCCGCCAAATGAATCAGGTCAGCCTGAGCGGATTGAGCAACCACCTGGCTTTCGGTTGCCGCTTTACCGAGCAGTGGTTCGCTATCATACAGCACCGCTACTTTCTGGACTTCCTTTTCGGCATAAGTTAACGAACCATCGGGATTGCCCAAGGCCAGGAGTTGATTGTGATTCGGGTTCTGTTTTGCCCGGATCAATGGCAGCGCGCTGGCGCTGGGGATATAGGTGATCGCATAATCCTCAACCAAATAGCGGCTATTCGCTGCATCCCATAGGGCGGCAAAAGGCAGGTAATGCAAACTGGCATGAGGCACGATGATCAAGTTGGGCTGATGAATGTACGGTTTGAGGGGCGCAAACAGGCTGTCATAAAGGGGTGTCAATGCTGCATCCAGATCAGCGTCCATGGATCGATCTTTGCTTTTGAGTTGATTATGTAGAAATTCGACTTTGGCGCGTAAATCCCGGCTGGCGATCTCAAGGCCAACCAGCTTTGTCGCTTGCCGGTCGATGACCCAGGCCAGTGGCTTATCCATAATCGCCACATCGGGCAAAAAATAAATGATGAGTGTGCTCTGCTCATCCACCACCGTTTGCTGCACCTCAGCCAGCGACAGAACATCGGCACTGACCAATGCTGCGTAGGCTGGGTTCGTTGCTTGCAATTCAATCAATAGCTGGCTCTGTTCACGACGTGCGGCTTCCAACTCCTTGGCCCAGTTGGCAATCGCGGCTGAGCGTTGTTGGTCAAGCGGTTTTGCCTTTTCTGTGTTGAGATCGCTTTGCAGACTGACCATCTGCCGGTGCAACGCTTGTTCACGTTCGATCATCTCTATTTGCGCGCCTTGTCGAAAATCAATTTGAGTGCTGGCCAATTGGTCGAGGAAAGCGCGCGTGCGTGCCTGTTCGGTATATAGGAAAGCCTGTTCTGGCTGCTGATTCGCCAAGGCAATCAACACGGCCAAATCATAGATGCCGCCCAATTGATTGAGATAAGCTGCTTTGAGATCGGCGACAGTGAGACTGCCCTGTAGACTTTCTAGCCGCTCAATCGCAGCACGAATCGCCTCGTCTGCTGCCGCGATATCGTCGGTTAACAGATACGCGGTCGCCACAACCAGATAGCCACCCAACTCGGCGGCGGGGTCGTCAATTTGATGTGCCAAATCCAGCGCTTGCTTGCCATAAGCCACCGCCTGGACGTAGTCTTGCTCTTTCAGGCTGAGTAATCCCAAAATAATCGCAATCCGTGCTTGATCAGCGGGTACATTGGCGGCTTCACTCAACTGCAATGCCGCTTCGGCATAGGCGATTGCTTCTGCTAAATCATCTCCCGTCGCTGCAATGAGTGCCAGATTGCCCAGTATCTTAGCCTCGGCTGCCTGGTTTTCGCCGGTTTGCAAAACGACGAGTGCTTTTTTCAAATACGTCGTTGCCGTAATGGGATAGCCAGCTTGGGCATAGAACAACCCCAGATTGTTGTCGATGACCGCAACACTGGCAAGGTCCCCCGTTGCGGTAAAGATGGCCTGCGCTTGGCGTAAGTTTGTTTCACCCTCCGTCAACTTGCCGGTGCGCAAATAGGCAGCGCCCAAATTTTGTAAGGCCGCTGCATGTGCGGGTTCCATTTTCTTATCCGTCAGGTCAGGTAAAATGGCTACATAGGTAGCGATCCCCTGTTGATAATCACCTTGCTCAACGTAGATCGCCGCCATATTGGCGCGCACAAATGCCGTCAAGTTGGCAGGTGCGCTATCCGGCAGCAACTCGATCACCCCTTGATAGGTCGCCAGGGCCTCATCAAAGCGACTCAAGCTGGCGTAGACCGCGGCAATGTTGTTGAGCGTTTCAGCCTCTTTCTGGTTGCGTTGTGGCTGTGACAACTGACGGCGCAATTGGAGCGCCCGTTCAAATTCGTCCAGTGCCTGCTGAAAGTTACCCTGAGAATGATACACATAACCGATGTTGTTGCGAATATCACCCTCAGTTGCTAGATCGGGCGAAAGCCGCTGCTGCTGCACCCAGGCTTGTTCCAATGTCGCCAATGCCTCAGCATAGTTACTTTGCCCGCGCAACGCTAAGCCCAGGCCGCTCATAGAGACAACTTCATGCGCAGGATCGCCAATCGCCTGCCAAAGTTTGAGCGCCGCATTGAATTGGGTATAAGCCGCGTCGTAATGGCCGTCAATCGTTGCCAGGTTGGCCAGATTATGCAGTGTGGCCGCTTCATTGTAATCAGCGTAGGCATAGTCAACGTCATCGCTGACCGCTTCATTCTCCTCCTTCAATTCACCAAACAATAAGAGTGCCTGCTGATACCAATGGGTTGCTTTCGCATACTCACCTAGTTGGGCCTGGACACTGCCCAGATCAAGCATAGTTTCGGCGCTGCTTGCTTTGTCATTGCGTTCTTGGTAAACGATCAGCACTTCTTCGTAGATAGTTAACGCGCCGGCGAAATCGCCGCGTTCATAGCGACTCTGTCCTTCTAAATAACGTTCGGTCAGTGGTTCGCCCAGCGGTAGACTCTGTGCAATCAGCAAACCTTCCAACAGCGTAGACAGACTGCCCAGGTAGTTCTCCGCTTCGATCTGGCAGATGGCTTTGATGGTTAGCACGCGCACTTCACCGCTACTGAAATTTGCCTGCCGATAGAGTTGGCGTGCTTCGTCTAGCAAGGGTAAGGCTTGGCGGCAATCATTCGCTTCGTAAGCCGCTTGACCACGTTTATACAATTCCTGGGCTGCTTTGAGCGTAACCGTATCAAACGTCAACTCTGTTTGAATTAGCTCCTCATACACATCAGCACCGGCGGTCAACGCTTTTAGATAATACTCAACGGCCAATTTCAGTTTTGGGCGACTAAAGATGGCTTCAATCTGATACGAATCAGCCAAAAGCAAGTAGGCATCGGCGGCACCTAACTGATCACCGGCGCGGGCAAAGGCATCCGCAGCGGCTAACCATTTTTTACGCGCTATTGTCTTGTTTGTGGCGCGGTCACCTTCACCCAATAAGAATTGGGCTTCGCGCAACGCTTCAACCTTGGCCGCTTTTGCTTCAACTGTATCTAATGAAGACCAAGGTGTAGATGTGTTGCCATCCTGATGGCTAGGAACAGCCTTTGCAGGTGCAGACAGAGACAGAAATAGGAACGCGGCTACAATGATTGCGACGCAACAGTAGGATAGAGAGCGCAGTGGGGGACAGTTTTTCATAGTACCTTTATCTCCTAGGAAAGTCGTTCACGGGTTGCCTGTAGCGCTGCTTGCGCGGCATTTCGCTCGCTTTCAGCACCAATTTGCGTATACAGTTCAACCGCCTCAACAAAATGCGGCTCTGCCTCGGCATAATTGGCTCGACTATAATAGACCAAGCCAATCCCAAACTCAGCCGCGGCGCGGGCTGCTGGATTGTCCTTTTCCGCTGTCGCCAACTGATCCAACGTGTCCTGATAGGCGCGCAAGGCAAACCGTTGGAGATCAACTTTCAGATAGAGATCGCCCAGCGCCACGTTAACTTCTGCCGTCGGTTGTTCCGTCTGGGCTGCCACATAGGCTGCAATCGCCGCGTCGAGCAAGCCGTGCTCGCGATAAAGACCGGCCAGTAACAAATTGCGCGTCACTGGATCAACGGCTAGCGCTTCGATTTGGGCGACGACTGTTTGCACCTGTTCGGCTTCATCCGCCGCCAGGGTGCGTAGCGCGCTCACTTCGGATGCGCGTAACGGTGTGGCGATCCCAGTGCGGGCGCTGATCGTCAAAAAGTAGCGCGCGCCTGGTTCCAATGCCCATGTGGCCGGCCACGCTTGCGTGCAGATGCGGTTCGACGCCGTCCGTTGATCGGCATCACAAGCAAGCTCATCCGCATTCAACACGATGTTGTCAAAAGAAGAAAGGCCGCTAAGGCTCAATTCATATTCAAGCGCGCCGCTCACTTCAACCCATCCAATCGCTGGCGCTTGGGTAGACAGGGCCGTATTGCGCGGACTAAGGATAACCGGCAACTGCCCGTAGTCGCTTTCCCGTTCACGCGTCTCGCCCTCGATCACGCTGCTGCCGTCGTTTTCAATCAGGCGGCCTTTGTCTGGCGCCACGGCTGGCACACTATTAGGGGGCAACGGTTGGGCACTGCCACAACTGGCACTGTTGACCGCCACCTGCGACCCGCCGGTAACCCGATAAGCTTGATTGTTGTAGCAGACAATGGTGGCGTTACCTTCAGTTTCGGTGCGCACGGTGGACCCGTCGCGCAATTCTTGAAAGGCCCTGGCGCGTGCCTCACGCGGTCGTGGCTGCGCCATCAACCCCGGCGCGCGGCGCTGAACAGTGGGTTCTTGTTCTTGGACGAAGACATCACCGGCTATGTACGTGATAATCGCGATTGGTTCATGCGCGACATTGGGGCTAGGTTCTGGCGTGGCGCGGCCAGATGGGGTCGGCGCGATGGGCATGCAGCCAGCCAGCAACAAACCCAATCCAAGATATCCAATCGCCAATACTGTTGATTTCCAGGTGGTAGACATGATTTTCTCCGTTCCGCTTTCTATGCTTAGACCCTTAGGGTTTAACCAGTGGACTACAATCTATCTTACCAGGCAAACCCTAAGGGTCTCGGCTCTGGTACACACATCATTCGCACGCCCAGTCAGAAAAAAATGCCGCGGCCTGATCGGCGCGCGCCGCGTCGTCCTGGTTCGCAACCGGCGCATAGTGCAAGAGCGTTGCGCAGGCATGTTGGCGTTCACCCGCTTGGTGGTAGGCCAACGCCAGGTAATAAAGCGCTTCGGCATAGACACCCTCTGTGAACAGATCGACCGCTTGCGTCAACTCGCCAACCGCGCGGGCTGGATCACCTTGATCCAAGTAGGCGCGCCCTAAATTCTTGTGTAAGTAAGCCGCTTTGGGATCCAGTTTCAACCCTTGCTGAAGGCTAATAACTGCTTTGGCTGGATCATTGCGGAGTAAATGGGTGAAGCCCAAATTATTGAATGCCTGGGTATAAAGTGGATCCAGGGCGATAGCTCCTTCATACGCCTGCACCGCTGCCGCGTAATCGCCCAAGCGCTCGTAGGCCAGCCCCAGATTGTAATGGTAGATCGCGTTGCGCGGCTGAAGCGCAAGCGCACGTTGAACCTGTTCAACGGCGCGCGCCCACGCCGCTTGCCGATAAAAAACCTGGCCCAAGTTGTTGTGGGCATCGGCGTAGTTCGGATCGAGCGCGAGTGCCTGTTCCAGTGCCGATTGAGCACTTTGTAGATTGTCATTCATCACCTGTTGGGCAGCACCATTGTTCAGCCGCAACGCTGCACAACTGCTGGTGGGCACCTTGGTCATGGCGTCAACTTCCTGCGTCTGGACGGTGATGCTGAGCGCAATGAGGACTTGCACGGCCAGTTGATTCTGTAGATCTAATAGGCAGATCGCGGCTTCTTGATCGCGGTCGTCTGCATCGCCTTGCACAGAAACCGTGGCCAGAAATGTCCCACCCGGCCCATAGATATCGGCGGCCAGCACAATGGTATTGAGTTTGCGATAGGTACCCTCGATCCAGATCGCCAGTTGGTTCTGTTCTCCGGCTGGTAATTGCGGGCTGCGTTGAGAGACGCCTTGCAGCATGGCGACTTGGCTGAGCTTTTCATACAAAATGCGCCGAGTGTCTTCGATGATGATCAGCTCATAAGCCGATGCCCCAGGCGATAAGTTTTTCCACTCTGCAATCGCAAATTGTTGGACCGTCGCCGCACTGCGAAACCCTGGCTGGTCGAGACCGCGCCACAGGCCAATCGCTACCCCAATCGCCACGACCACGGCCACGCCGATCGGCACGGTTGGGTGTAACACCAGTTGGCGCAGGCGGCCCAACAACCCCACGTTGCCGTTAACTGGTGCGCTGGCTGGCTGGCCGGCCGGTGATAACTGGTCCAACACGGCGGCTTCGCGAGCAAGATTTTGTAGATCATCCACAAGGGCGTGGGGCGGTGTAAGTGGCCCATTGCCGGTATCATCCGCACCGCCACTGTTAGAACCAACATCGAGATAGCCATAACCGGCGGCGATGAGCAGCTGCTGGCGGTCATCACCCTGAATGCCCAATAAGTCGGCAATTTGAATAATGACTTCGGGCCGGTTGGGACGCGATTCGCCGCTGCGCCAACGCGTTACCGTGGCCGGATTGACGCCCAAGCGTTGCGCCAACCACGCCCCAGAGCGATCATGGACGGACAAGTAGTGGTCCAAGCGTTCGGCAAAACTAGGGTAATAGCTCATTGCATAAGGTTGCTGTCACGGTCTAACGTGAAGTTAGTTAGAAAAGCCGAGTTTGGTAAAAAATGTGCCGGGCACATGGCCTAGCCATAACAGACGCTTCACAAAACAGGGTGGCTGTTAAATCGCTCAACACCTCCCACATTGCACAAACGTCAACCCTGCAATGCCCCTAATGCACGCCGATCGTGCAGCGTTTGCAGCGCTGCAACGCCCCAGATGCACGCCCCGCCCGCTATGCTAAAAGTGTCATGACAAGACAGGAGCAGTCCAAAGTCAAATTGTCCAAAGTCCAATGTCATTGTTCGGCTTGGCGACCACGGACGACAGACTAAATGACTAAGGACTAACCATCAATTTTAACTTGCTCGTTGGGGAAACACGCGTGTACCGCTTACCGGCGGTGGGATCCCCTCACTTAATGAGCCTCTTACCATTCTGGAGGTACATTACTATGAGTGCAAGTGGTGTCAAGTCAAGTGTGCGCAATCGTTTGGTTGCCATCGGTCTGGCATTGGTGCTGATCACAACAGCAGTAATGTCGTACCCTGTATTTAGCACAGATTCAAATGATGCAAGAGCAGATGCCGCGTTGGAATCGCCTGCGCTGGCTGGTCCAGTGTTAGGCACAGGCGGTGGTGGCGGCGGCGGTTGATCTTCGTCGTGATTAGCTAACTTGATGCTTGCTATTTTAGGGCAAGCGTCAAGTTAGACAGATGCACACAGCGTCAATTGTAAATGTGCATGGACCGCCTCCCATTGCTGGCGATAGCCTGGCTCCTTTTCCATCTTTTGCAGACATGTCAACGCCTGTTCTAAACTAACCGTTGCCTCACTTACCTTTCCCGCTGCCAAGTAACTCATCCCTAGCTCATCAAGGGCATTGACCTGCCGGTCAGTTCGATTCAGGTTAACAAAAAGCTCAATACTTTTATGCAAAACCGCTATTGACCTTGTAAATTGTCCTAGATTGCGATAGGCAATGCCTTGATTCGTGTAAACGTTGGCTAGATTCAGATGATCTTGAAGTTGTCGAAATACAGATTCGGTCGCGGCAAAGCAACGCAACGCCTTCTCCATTTGTTGGTGCAATAAATAGATGACCCCCAGGTTTATCTGTGTAACTGCTAGCTCGAAGCGGTCTTGGATCCCTGTAAACAAATCAATGGCTTGTGTATAGTAGTCAATGGCTGCTTGGTAATGCTCTTGCAGTTGTAGCACATCTGCAAGATCGCGTAAGCGTCGGGCGATTTGGCGCTGATCGCCTTGCGCTTGCCATAGCTGTAATGCTTGCGTAAAATATCGCTCTGCTACCTCAAAATCATGGTTATCTATCGCAATCCACCCGCGCACCACATAGCCCGTTGCGCGCCGCACGTCATTTTCTGGGAGTAATTGTAACGTAACGTCGGTTAGCTGGAGGGCTTCTGCATGACGGCGTTGCAACCAGGCCACAAATGCTTGTTGGTTTAAGGCACGCGCTTGGTTATGCGTGTCACCCGTGGTCGCAAAACAAATGGCACTGGCCTGGTAATAGTGATAGGCCTGCGCTAATTGGGCGCGCAATTGATAGAGCAGACCTACTTGCAAATTTAACTCCGCCATGACCGTTGTATCCCCAAGTACATGGCTTTGCTGTAGCCCCATTTTTAAATAAGGAATCCAATCATCGCGATAGCCCGCCTTCTCCATTTTGGGCGCCAGCAGGAGCAGCAGATCGCGGGTCGCTGGCCATGCCTCCGCTAAGCGTAAGGCAAAACTCAACACGTGCAGCGCTTGGGTACGGATCTCATCGGCCAGCGTTATGGGATCGGCGGCAACCGCGGCATAGGTTATTGCTACGCTGCGCGCCACATATTGTCGAAACAGGTCAGGATAATCAGGCAGTGGTGCGGGTACATCGCCATCCCCAGGATTTTCTGTGCTCATCCGGTGCTCCGCTATCCCTATGATGATTGTAGGTAAGGCTAGAGTATAGTGTAAAGCAGAGCCACTGAAAACCAAAAGTAACGATTGAGCAGGGAGACAGGGAGATAGGTAAATAGGTAGATAGGTAAATAGGTATACTTCACGAGGGCATAGATGATAATAAGGTGACTTTCTCAAAGGTCTGGAAATTAAGCGTGAGTAGAGAATCAAGCTCGACTTTATAAGTGTCGTGCGTATGGTCAAGGCAGGTACTAATCGCCTTTGAGAAAGTATTAAAATCAGCATAGTAAATTGAGTACAGACATTTTTTCTTAACAAACTTCCAAAGCCGTTCAATTAAATTAAGATTGGGTGAATAAGGTGGTAAATAGAGTAGCTCGATTTTCAGGTCGCGCGCGCGCATCCAGACCAACATACATTTTTGGTCGCGCGCATTATCCAAAATGAGCACGATGGGTACTTCAGGCGTCAAGAGCCGAAGTTTCTGCATCAACTGACAGACGCTGTGCGCATTAATATAGGTGTCATTGGTCACCGTAACCAGTTGGTGTGAGATCGCATCGAGCGCACCGAGGACATTGAAGCGTTGGCGTCCCGAAGGTGCTTGCACAAACAGGCGGCAAAAAGACCAGAGATAACCGAGAAAGGGTGCCAGCACAAAATGGGCGGCATCGACAAAGTAGACTTTTTTTCCCCTTGTTGCGCCGCTTCGAGCACGGGTTCAAGTTGCTCTTGCTTGAAGATCGCCTGCTTTTCGCTATCGGCTTTGGCGGGAATCATGCCCACTTTGCGGCGCTTGATCCCCAGCGATTTCAAAAACTGGCTCACTTGTGGCTCACTGCGTTTGATGCCGGTTAGCTCTTCTAGTCGCTGTGCGGCTTCCTTCATCGTTGCTGGCGGATGGTCGAGAAAATACGCCTCAATCTGCGCCTTATGCTCGACAAAGTCGCTCTGTGGTCGATAGCAGCTGACTTCTTTGAGCTTTTCGATACCGCCTTCTCGGTAACTGGCCAGATAGCGATAGACGGTCGTGATCGACACATGCGCAATTTGACTGATTTCGGGTATTTCTTTGCCCAAACTTTTCAACCAGATCACTTCCATCTTTCTCTGCACTTGCGGATGCGGATGGTGATACCGTTCATAATTGAGCGCTTCCCGCTCTTGTTCGCTGCATTCAAGCTGCATCTTGTCGCTTCCTTGGCTACTACTGCTTCGCTTCTATGCAGCTTATTCTACCCTTTCAGCATTCATTATTTATTATCATCTATCCCCTTGATGAGTATAACATGGATGACTGCACCCTTCGGCCCCAAAGGCAATGCAGGCTCCTGTGCCAATAAGGAAAAGCGCGGATAAAGGTAAAGATTGGATCTGTGCGCATCCCTTTTGCATAGTGAGCCAAAGCGACATTCGTATTAGGCTTTTCCAAAATTTAAATTATCCTCGAAGATACACAAAGCCACACGAAATTCTTTTTTCTTCGTGTGACTTCGTGGATAATTATTTTTCTGCAATGGCCTTAACAAAAAATAGAGGCTCCTGATGAGAAGCCTCGGGAACTATCTCACTTCCAATATTCAGTTGTTAGCTTCAGTAATTACCTTGAAGCTGGCAAGCGTACACATGCGCGTTTAGCGATGTGCCAGCCACATTATCTAGCACTACCAGGGCAACCGTCGTCGCAACGGCCAGAATCATTGCCACAACGAGCACGAGTAAGCCGTGGCGCAGTCGGGTTACCATACTTGTACTCATAACAATTTGCCTCTTAGGCGCTTCCGAAAAAATAACTATGCCAAGCAATAGGTTAAACTGATTGCTGGAGGCATGAAAAGCAATGATAAATCGAGAGATCAAAAAGATC
>Ga0163154_10006253_pt1 | contig 14655 bp, 10 predicted proteins | sample OliLakLV19MP9P1_FD_148649 | JGI IMG/M metagenome (GOLD analysis project Ga0163154, IMG submission 148649) | Freshwater microbial mat bacterial communities from Lake Vanda, McMurdo Dry Valleys, Antarctica - Oligotrophic Lake LV.19.MP9.P1 | ecosystem: Environmental > Aquatic > Freshwater > Lake >... | reverse complement strand
CGGATCGCTGCCAACGAACCCGGTCACCTGCATGTGAAGTGAAGTGTCCATCATCGACTGACGAACCAATCCGTGCTTTTGCCCCCGGCGATGTAGCCGACGCATTCACTCGCTGCCAACCCCAAACCTATGTTCGTCCTGAAGCCGACCCCAATGATGGGGATACGGCTTCTTCTGATTCCGAACAGGAGAAAAGGAAGTGAGTATGCTCGCCCAGATCAAGCCGTTGACTCAGGAAGAACGCCAGCTTGCCCGCAGCGCCGCTCAAGAAGCAGTGCAGCGTGAGATTGGCGACCGCCCAAATCGTGACTACTTCAATCACCATGCCGCCCGCCGTTATCCACCCGGTGTGACCAAGCTGATCAACGTGCTGTGCATTGTCCTGCTGTTGGCAGCCTTTACTCCATCTGCAATTCGGCTCTACGTCATCGGGTCGGAAACGTTTGGTGCAGCCGTGCCGTTCGAGTTGGCAATGGTGGCGGTTGGGATTGCGACGGTTCTCACGGCGGAAATTGGGCAAGTCGTGTTCTCGCTGGCACTGGCAACGCTCGGCACATCAAAAGGTGCGCGGCGACTGCTGTATACCAGTATGGGCATTGCTACGGCAATTGCACTCGTCGGCAATGTGCAGGTCGCGCTGCCCGGTCACATTGAAAGCCCGTTTGCATGGTTAGAAGCGATTGCCCCTCCCCTGTTGGTGTTGTCTACCGCCTACGTCCTCAAAGAACAGATGCTTGAATCCATCGAAATGCGCCATGCCAACGAACGCGCCTATCAAGAAGCAGTCAACGAATGGCAGCGTTCCGCAATTAACCCGGAAGCCCATCCCCGTTGGATGCAGTTTTACGCCAATGCGATCCGGGACGCGCTGCGAAAAGGGAACAGCCGCCGTCGTGAGGCGCTGGAGGCATTAACGAATGGGGACTGGCGGGCGCTGGTCTACCGTGAATTACAAGCCGACAACTGGTACGACACCCCCGAAGCACCCGCTGCACCAGTGTTGGTCGAAAACTCGGACGAAGGGGGCGTTGTGGAGATGGTGCGCCCTTTAGCCGTCAGCGTGAATGGGAATGGCACCCATCTAGGGGCGAGCGAGTGAGGTACTGCGCCGTGTGTGGAGAGATACTGTCCCGGTCGGATTACTACGCCGGACGCCCCCGTTTGTACTGCTCGAACCGCTGCAAACAGGCGGCGAAGTGGCAGCGCACCCGCGCGTTTTACGCTCATTTCGTGTCAGATGGTGGGGTGTAGGTCTGATGCCGAAACCGACGATCATCCCGAACTGGAAGTATCAGAAGCCGTCGAAAGGCGGTTACAAAGGCTTGAAGAAGCTCCTCAAGTACGTCTCGCACCGCGAGAACCCGGATCACCGCCCGGTCGAAATCGACGAGCGTTGGATGGACTGTGGATTAGGAAAGGGCTGGCGCGAGGTCTACGAAAACGCGGGCAAGCTGGCGGGTCCATATGTGTTGGCGCATCACATGGTCATCGCTCCCGCGCCTGATCTGTTGGCACTCATACCGGAAGAACTACGGCACGACTTGGTACGTGAAGTCACCGAGCGGACGATTGAGTCATGGCACGAGGCGCGTGGCTTGAATGCCCCGGAATTTTCCTACGTGCTGCACGACCGAGATACGGACGACGAGTACGGGATGCAAATGCTGCACACGCATGTGTTTGTCGCAGGGACGATTGAGAACAGCATCGGGGAACGTCAGTCGCACCGGGTGGATCGGCAGCAGGTGTGTACCAACCGGGGTGGACTAAACCGTGAGGACAACCTGCATCACATCGCCCGACACGAGTTCGAGACATTGCTGGATCGGACGATTGGTCAGGGATGGCGACGGTTGCGCGAGGCTGAATTGGAGCAGCAGGATATTTCACTGGACATCGAGAGCGACAGTGGTCGTAGTTTGGAGATGGATTTATGAGTCTGTCTTACGCATGGCAATCCGGCTGCACTGCACAAAAGCATACGAGCGGCTTCGTGCCGCTCGTGGGTGTCCCGCCATTCCGACAACGCCTTGCGGCGTGCCAGTTGGCGGGCGGGACACCCTACCCAGTCCAGCGGACGGGTAGCAAGTTTAATCAACTTGCCCCTCACACGCCGGGGAGGCTTGATGCGCCGCGCTCTACAGCGCGCCGCCACCGTCGGAGGTGCCGCAGCCCTCCGACGCTGAAAGGTATGGCGCAGCACGCTTGCCCGTGCCATGCGCCACCAAAGATGAACCACAACAGCATTTTTCGCTCAGACATGCAATGCAAATGGAGAAATTGTGAAGCCAAACCGTACTGAATATCCGCAGCGCCTATCGGTGCAGATCACCGACGCGATGGACGACCGTCTGGAGCAGGTGGCACGCGGGCGCGACGAAGCAAAAGCTGAGGTGGTGCGTGCCGCACTGCGCGCTTTCCTCGACGAGCAGGAGGATGTGATTGGCAGCCGCAAACATTTCACTAAAGCGTTCGGACGGCGGATCGATCATGTGGAGCGGCTGCTGTCGGTGACGCTGTGGCTCAACCTGCAAACGCTACACCTGCTATATGAGCGCCTCCATAAGGAGCAGATTGAAGCGGGCGAACTACTGGCAGATGCGATCAGGGAGGGAGTCGATCTCAACGATACGGTGAGCGAGTTGATCGAGAGTATCACTGCTCAGAAGAAAACCAAACCGCCAGCATGATAGCTAGCGGCATGGGTGAATCTGATGTGTCTTCTCGTCTAGGCAACTTGAGGATACATCAGGTTCACCCGGTTGTGCAACCAAACGTTTTACATTCGGTGTGAACTATATAAAGGAAGTACGATGAACTCCTCAACCATGCCGCCAATTGTCTCGGCGGCGCAAAGCGAATCTATTGGAGCCGCAGCGCTGGCATATGCCGCGCTCGGCTTGAGCATCATTCCGCTGGACGGCAAGCGTCCGGCGCTGAAAAGCTGGACGCAGTACCAGCGTGAACGAGCGGACGAACAGACGATCCGCGCTTGGACGTTCGGTAACATTGGCATCGTCTGCGGTGCCGTGTCGGGCAATCTTGTCATCCTCGATCTCGATGGAACAGCGGGTTACGCTGCCTTCGCCGCGACCTTTCCGGCACTGGCGCAGACCTTTACGGTTGCCAGTGGCGGCGGCATCGGGCGGCATGTCTACTTCTACGCCGATGTACTGCCACCGAGTGTCAAAGCGATGGGCACGCCGATCGGTCATCTGGAGCTGTGCGGCGATGGGCGGCAGGTGGTTGCACCGCCGAGCATCCATCCGATCACCGGGCAGCCGTACCGGATCGAGAAGGCGCTGGACATTTTGCGCGTACCGAACCTCGATGATCTGGCAGCGTGGATTGAGTCATTCAAGCCCCGTCAAATTGTTAAAACTTGGAAGCCACCGCGCAGCAGCGCACCGATGGGTGAAGCACCTTTGAGCCGTCGTATTGTCGATGAGATCGCCCGTACATTAGCTGGACAGGGTTTCAAATCGCACGGCGACTGGCTGCATGGACAGTGCATCAACCCACAGGGTCACAAACACGGCGACCGCAACCCGTCGTTCGGGTTCAACACGATGAGCGGCTACGGTCACTGCTACGTCTGCGGGACGATGCTGGCGAAAGACATTTGTGTCCGAGTGAATATCGATCCAGGTCAGTTAGGTGGACTGGTTGAAAAGCCCGAACTGCCCCTAATTCAACCGACGCGCAAAGCACGGCGTGAGGAACGCCAGCCTCCCGACGAGCCACCGATGCTCAGCGGCAAGGGTGCAGCAAAACTTCCCGACTGGTTGGCACGCTACGTCGATTGGTCAGGCACGACGGGCAACCAGACGCCGCTGGCATTCCATCAGGCGGCGGGGCTGTGGCTGCTGGCGACTGCCGTCGGGCGCAGGCTGTACGGCGAGTCACCTTGGGGTGTGCGCATTTACCCCAACCTCTACATGATGCTCGTCGCGGGAACGACGTTCTACCGCAAATCGACCGCCTACAAGCTGGCGGAAAGCGTCGCCCGGGCCGCCATCCCGCATATGCTCATGCCGACACCGGGATCACCGGAGCGCTTTCAGGAGGCGCTCGCCGGTCGGATGCCAACCAACTTCGACAAGCTGCCGAAGGTACAGCAGGAGCGACTCACACGAGGGCAGCCCTTCGCCGCCCAACGCGGCTTGCTCAAAGACGAAGTGTCGGGGTTGTTTGGCGCGATCAACAAGCGCGACTACATGGTCGGCATGAAAGACCTGCTGATGGAACTGTACGACTGCCCGGATTACTTCGACAAGGACACGCAGACCGGACTGAACATCGTCGAGAACGCCGCGCTGTCGATCCTCGGTGTGACCACGCCCGCCAGCTTGGGCGGGGCCATCAGCCCGGGCGACTGGGATAACGGCTTGCTCGTGCGGTTCGCGCTGCTCATGCCGGAACCGGATTATGCCGAACGCCCGGCGTCGGCGGTCTATCAGCCCGCGCCGGATGACCTGATTGACGATCTGAAGCAGCTTCACGAGCGACTGCCCGCACCGGAAATGACCGAGATGGGTTGGAGCGCGCCCGGCGCGCTGCGCCTGAACGTCGAGTGTTGGCACGAGGTGCAGAGTTACGGTGACGAACTGCGCCGTCTGTGCGACCCGCGCCGCGAGGTCGAACTCGACGAGCGGCTGAAAGGCGTGTACGGACGAATGCACGTGCAGGCGTTCAAGCTGGCGTCGCTGTTCGGTGCGCTCGACTGGCTGAAAACGGATGCTGACACGCCGACCGTCACGGTCGATCACTGGGAAGCAGCACGTGCTATCGCGGACGGCTGGCGGTCAAGCGCATATCGGCTGCTGGAGCAGCTCGACAAGAGCGGCGAGGCGGTCGTTGAGCGGCGATTGCAGGATCGCGTCCTAATGGTCATTCAGGAAACAGGTGGGGCGGGCATCGCCATGCGCGACCTGTATCGCAAGCTCAACCTGTCGGCGAAGCAGGCACGTACACTTGCACAGGACTTGATACGTGCAGGGTTGATTGAGGAGCGGCGCATTGACCGAGCGGAAGCCTACATTGCCGTCGACTTTTTGACCGCATGAAGTACTGACAAAACTGACAGAACTGACACATGACAATACTGACAAAGTGTCGTCAGTGTCAGTCTGTCATGTTCACTGACACATTCTTAACATTTAGGAGGATTGAAGGGTGAATCACACACAACGAGTCGCGCATGTCGCGCGGCAGCGGCGGGTGCTGACCAAAGCAGTCGTCCGCGAGTCGGTCGAGCGCTATCTGGAAGCGCTGGCGGAGGAGATCGCCAGCGGGGAGTGGGTCGATATTCCGTACATCGGCAAAGTGCAGGTCGTGCGCGAGGAGGGGAAAGGGTGCGTCACGTCGATCACGCCGACGGGCGAGCGCGTTCGTCGGGCGGTAAAGCTTCGCCTGCGGACACGGATCAGGCTGAACGACAGATTCAAGCGGCGGTGCCGTGATGTGACTTAAGGATCGGGGAAAATCTCGCACTACCGCCGCGCGGCGATGGTATGGCGCACGGGAGACCCCGCTGTCAAGCAACGGCTGCGCCTCACCGTTCCGGTGTGCTTGACAGCACCCCGCTGCGCCATCCCGCGTTGGGAGCGGTAGCGCTCTGCGCGCTGGCAGTTTCCAGCGGTGTGAGGGAGTATCCCCATGTCCACATTCCAGATCAAGCCGTTTCCGCGTGTCGCCGTGTATCTGACGAGTTGGGCGGAACCCATGACCTTTGAGCAGCTTCATGACGACCTCATGTACTACGCCTCGAATGTGCTGAAAAGCTACGGTGTTCTGCCGCACTAACTGCCGGACTGTTTGCAAAACGGCTTTATGGCGCTGTGGGAGACACTGACTCAACAGCGCGACTTTCTGACCGAGAAAACTCGCCGCCAGGCGGTGTTTTTCATCCTGGCGCGGTCGAAGATTTCGACGATGCAGTATCAGGCGGGAATGTATGTCAGCTTCGAGGCGCTGATCTCCGACCATTGGCACAAAACCGCCGATGAACAGATTAATGGGATGCAGCATCGGCGCGGCGAACGCTGGGCAGGGTGGGCAACCGAAATCGACATGCGGATCGACATCGAACGCATCATGCACAAGCTAGCGACAAAGTACAGTGACTCGCTGCGCCACCTGGCAGCGCTGTACTACATCACCATGCAGGTCAGCCGCAAGGACGCTGCCAGCATCGCCGGGATGACTCCCTGGAACTGGTACAACTCGGTTGTGCTGCCGGTGCTGGTAGAGGTGCGCTATGAGTTCGCGCAGGTTTTCATAGAACAGCACGACTATCCCGCGCCGCAACCGACCTTTGAACGCGCGGACAAGAGCAGCTGCACTGGGCGGTTCATCTCACCGTATCGCGCTTGGCGTGACCAGTACCTGGCTGGACACACTGCACCTGCTGAGGCATTGCTCGACCAGTACCGCCACACGCCCTGTCTGAGTCTGGCGCTGCAGGCGCAGATCGACGGCAAGAGCTACCGCACCGCAGCGGCGGACATCGGTCACAGCGCGAACACGTTTAAGAAGCACATGAAGCCTGCAGCCCGTCTGCTGCATGAAGCGTATGAGAATTAATACAACATGTCTTGGTTGGGGACGCTAACTCCAGCCAAGATCATCTTTAAGGTTTGTCAAAGGAAAGTACCAAGCTGTTGCGTTTTTAGTTGAAAATGTAATATCATCGATGTATGGTATTAGTTCGACGAAGATTTCAGTGCAGTTTTTAAGACCCGCATCCAACTTTACCCAAGCTGTAGGACGCACCGCAATGACAAATGTATTCTACCATGATTGGCGAACACAAGGTTACGACGGTTGGGTAGATGCTGCATGGACTGGGGGCGGCTGCAACCTCGGTCTGAGTTCAGGTGATGGACTCATCGCAACTTGTGGCACACCATGGTCGCAAGGCGCAGTGCTGGATACCAATGGTTTAGGAATTAGCGAACCTTTTCAGCTTTTCGTGGAAACAAATAGTTCAGCTTTTACATTGTGTCAGGGCGATGCACCTCCCAATTTTGATGGCTCAAATTTTGGAACACCTGTTACGTCCTCACCAAATACATGGGTTACGATCACGAAGCGCTACCTTCATCTCGCCGGACCCGCGCATCTTTTCAAGTTTCAGCGCTTCGGCTGGAGTACTCTTGCCGAACCAGGTTCGGAAGGCGATATCGACTGCCAATTTGGATTTGCTACTTCCGATCTTGTGACATCCAATAATCCAGTTAGTCTGCGTTTCGGTGAAAAGCGATTACGCATCACCGATTTATCACTGACGACTTCAAGTGAGAACTTCAGCTTTATCCGCAGCTACAATCAGTTCACTCAACATTTGTTGAGTAACAGTGTATGTGGTTTAGGGTGGAGCCATAATCACCGGGTGTTTCTTGAAACAATGGGTAATGCGCCGACACGTGTCGTGCGCGTGCATCTGCCTGAAGGTGGAACTCTCTTATTTGATGAAAGTGGCTCAAATACTTTTACTCCAAGAAGCGGAGCAACCTCCCATCTCCAGTTCAACACGGTCAGCAGTGAATTTTTCCTGACCAATCAGGATCGCAGCGTTTACAGTTTTGACCCTTCCACGTACCAGCTCAAGTCGATTCAGTCCTCAACGGGAGATGTTTGGACTTACACTTATTCTTCCAGTCGTCTCACTCAGGTGGACGATGGCTATGCACGACGCTTCGAACTGGTTTACATCAATAATCCGAGCAGCTTCGATGACGGACAACTCTGGCGTGTCGGCGACCAGACTGCCAGCGGTCTATCGACTTCCACACCATCGGGTCGCTTTGTCGAATACACTTATACCCCAGAGAAAAAAGCGGGTGTGGCGGTTGTCAACCCTCGACCACTTTTACTCAGCGTCAAAGATGTACGTGGATTCACCTGGCAGTATAGTTACTATGGACAGCTCACAGGTGAAAATGACGATAGCCATCTCAATCTCCTCATTGCTCGTCGCACGCCGCTGAACAGCACCATCGAAGCGTTGAGCTACCAGTTTGCAGCGCCCGTTCAGCGTGCAATCAACGGGGATATGGAACTGGACAGCAGTTGGACGAACATCAGTGGTGCCGCTCCGACAACAAACCAGCGTTCGACGACGCAGGTCTACAGCGGCACGTATTCACGCTATGTAGAGATGAACGCGGCTGGACAGGGTATCGAGGGCACCGCATTCAATCTGGTGGCAGGCAGACGCTACATGATCATGGCACAGGTTTATGTCGTCAGCGGCACTGCAAAAATGGGTCTGAGCGGAACCAGTCAATTTGACTCTGAAACCGTCACCAGCGGTACATGGCAACTATTGACATCCACTTACATACCACGCAGCAGTATAGTCGCCGAACGGCTTCAATTTACCGCGAAAACGGGTGCGGCAGCATTCTTTGTCGATGCCGTCTCGATCAGGAAGTACGCCTGAACACAATTACACAGCAGCGTGGCATTGAAGGTGCTGCCCCCAGGCTTCAGGAGGTGCTTTTCGAGTTCGGTTATGGCGGCGCAGATGCTACACGCGAGACGATCGCCAATCGTTCCACGTTACACCAGTTTACGGCAGGTGTTTACAGCGGTGCACAAAATGCACTGGGCAACAAAGACGCTCTTGGTGTAGGTGTGCAGTTCCGACCCGTCAATCAATCGGACGCGAACGGAAATGTGACGCAGATGGGCTGGAGCGGCGACGGCAAACGACTCAACAGCGTGACCGATGCAGCGAACAAAACAACCTCGTTTACTTACAACGCTAATGAGACGCTTAAAGACAGCACCGACGCACAGCAGCGGAAGACGGAATACACCTACACCGACACTACCCAGCCGCGCCTGCCGACCCGAATCCGTATATTCGACGCGCCACCAAACGGCACAACCGTCCTACGTCACCAGACCTTCACCTACGACGCTAAGGGGCGTGTGCTGACTGAAGGCGAGATCGATCCCGCGAACGGCACGACATTGCTGCAAGAGACAACGCGGACCTACTACACGAGCGGAACGGGAAATGGACTTCTGCAAACACTCACCCGCCGCGATCTGGTCAATTCTGCCAATGACCAGTCCACGACCTACACGTACGATTTCGCCGGCCGAGTGATCAAGACACAGCAGAGCAGCCTGCTGGGGTCGTGCCAATTCTCGTATACTGTCTATGATCCCGCTGGCAACGTCACTGCGACGGTTTGCAGCCGCGTGAACATCACCCCGCCCGCCACCGCCGCAGCAGCAGCGGCGCTGTACGATTCGACTGACCCGGACAAGCACCGCATCACCACTCACGAGTATGACTCAGTGGGGCGGCGTTTCAAGACGACCGTCAACGCGGGCGCACCCTTCGCACAGACCGCTTACACCGTCTACGATGCGCTCGACCGTCCGGTGCGCACGATCGCTAACTGGGATGGGACGACCAACCCGGTGACGACAGCGCAAAGCGCCTTCCCGCATGGGACGGATAACACACTCAACCTGGTCACCGAAACCGCCTACAACGCGCGCGGTCTGGTGCGTAAGCAAACCGACGTGCTGGGCAGCGTGATGCTGATGGGCTACGACGCTGCCGACCGCCTGGTCAGGACGCTCGCCAGCGCCAGTCAGCCCGCTTACAACAACGACTACACAGGCACAGCCGCCGACCCCGGTCTGAGCGCCTATGTGCCGAACACCGCAGCGGATAAAGATGTTCTGACACAGAACCGCTACGACGCGGCGGGTAACCTGGTGCAGACGATCGACCCGCTCGGCGTGAGCAGCTTTACGGTGTATGACGCCCTCAACCGACCGGTGAAAACGGTGCGAGCCGCCAAAGTTGCTGCAACGACTGCACTCAACCCTGGCGACAGCGGATATAACGCCGTCAACGATCCCCGTTCGAGCAGCTATGTCGTCAGTACGTTCCCTGACCGTGACCTGATCGAGACGACGGAATACGACGCGCTGGGCCGCGTGATCCGCACACAACGCCTGATGGAAAACCGCCTGACAGCGGTCGAGTGGGAAACCACGCTGTACGGCTTCGACCCGCTCGGACGGCAGGTGAAGGTCGTGCGCGTCGCCAGCCAGCCGACGTACAACATCGCCGCTGACCCGGCGTTGAACAGTTACGTCGCCAGCACGAACCCCGATCAGGACCTGATCACCCGCACCGTCTACGATGTGCAGGGGCGGGTGCTGTACAGCGAAGACACACTCGGATTGCGGACATGGCAGGCTTACGACGGGCTGAACCGCGTCGTGAAGACGATTACGAACGCCATCGGCACGGCCACGGACGGCAGCGCCAACGACCCGCGCAGCGCCAGCTACGTCCCCAGCAGCAAAGCGGACGAGGACCTGATCACGCGCATGGTCTATGACAGCGACGGACGGGTGCAGACGACCGAAGATGTACTGGGGCGGAAGACCTACAACGTCTATGACAGCCTGGGGCGGACGATTCGGACCGTCACCCACTGGGTCGATCAGGGCGAGTCACCGGCACTGTGGGTGTACAGCAACGGTTGGTACAAGAGCAACGGCACGACCGCGATCGATCAGACCGATCTGGATCGTAACCTGGTGATGCGCACCGAGTACGACGCGCAGGGGCGCGTGACCAAAACCATCGAGAACCTGGGCATCGAGACCCGCACCGAATACGATGTGCTGGGGCGACGCACGCGCACGATCCGCAGCTACGCGAACGGGGTGTACGACCCTTCCGAGCCGGACATCGACCTGATCGAGACGATGACCTACGACCTGGCGGGACGGGTGCTGACGCGGGCGCTGACCAACAACGGCGGCACCCCGCAGACGCGCACCGTCTACGATGCGCTCGGACGGACGGTGAAGACGATCGGCAGTTACACCGCCCAGGGGACGAGCGACCCGGCAGCGTGGGTGTGGGATGCGACCGACAAGCGCTGGGAGCTGTTGGACGGGACGGCGGTGGGGCACGGCAGCACGCTCGACCGCAACCGCATCAGCGAGACGACGTACAACAAAGCCGGGCAGGTGGTCGCGACGCGCGATGCACGCGGGACGCGCACGACCTTCAGCTACGATGCGGCGGGGCGGCGCCTGACGACCGCATATGCGGAAGGGACGACGCTGGCGCTGACCGAGCGTGTTTGCTATGACAAAGCCGGACGCACGCTGCGGCGGATCGCGGCCTGGAGCGGGACGGGCGACCCGGATGCGCGGGCGGCGAACGGGACGTGGACGTTCAACCCGGCGGCGCATGGCACAGACAACGACATCGACCTGATCAGCGTTCACCAGTACGACCGCGCCAGTCGGCAGACCTCGGCAGCCAACCCCGCCGGAAACGTCAATCAGACAAGCTACCGCAAGGACGGGCAGGTCGTGACCGTCACCGACCCGCTCAGTGTGCAAACGGTCTACCGCTACGACAAGGCACGGCGGCGGGTGAAAGTGGTGCAGAGCTATCAGGCGCAGGGCGGCGACCCGGCACCGTGGGCGTGGCGCAGCAACCGTTGGGAGGACAACAGCCCGACCGGGAACGCCGTGGCCTTCGGGACGCAGAACGACCGCAACCTGATCGTGGAAGCCGTCTACGACAAAGCGGGACGCACGCTCAGCCTGCGCGACCCGCGCGGCGGGCTGACGACGTTCAGCTACGACCGCCTCGACCGCCGCCGGACGCTGACCAACCCGCTGAACCAGACGCACACGACCAGCTACGGGCTGATCCTCCTGGCCGGACCGATCAACTACGTGACGGGCGAAACGTACCGCCTGGAGACGGATGCGCAGAACTTCCTCAAACTACACTGGCTGGATCGCGTCGGGCGCGTGCAGCAGGTGCTGTACCTGAACGAACCAGGCAGTCCCAAGCCGACGGCGGATGTCAACTTCACGCTCGACGCGCTCGGACGGCGCCTGACCATGACCGAGAAGCGCGGCACGGCCACCGTGCGGCGGACGACGTTCACCTACGACGAAGCTGACCGCCTGACGGCGGCGGCCTTCGACAACGATGGCAACGGCACGACCGATGAGTCCGTGAGTTACAGCTATGATGTCGGCGGCAACCGCACGGCGCTCACGCTGCCGGGTTCGTTGACCGTCAGTTACACTTACGACGCGCGCGGGCAATTGACGGGCATCGACGATTGGGACAACGCCGCCACGACGCTGACCTACGACAAGGTCGGGCGGCGTAAGAGCGTCACCCGTCCCAACGGGGTGACCAGCACGCACAGCTACGATACCGCCGGACGGCTGCTGAGCCTGCTGCACGCCAACGGGGGCACGACGCTGGCGCAGTATACCTACACCGTGAACGCGCGCGGCGATCGGACGACGGCTGCCGAAAACATTCGCAAGGCGGACGGCAGCTACGACGCCTGGAACATCGCTTATACCTACGACGCGCTGGCGCGGGTGCGTGAGGTTCTGTTCCAGCAGAGCGGGACGACGGTGCGCCGCTACCAGTACGGCTTCGACGTGAGCGGTAACCGCACCAGCGAGACGGTGACGCTCGGCGCGGGCAGCCCCACGACGACGAACTGGAGTTACAACGCCGCCAACCAGATTACCAATTCCGGCTATACTTACGATGCGAGCGGCAATCTGACGAGTGACGGCGTGAACACCTACACCTGGGACCGGGCGAACCGTTTGCTTTCCACCAATGGGGTGCAGCTCGCTTACGATGGGCTGGGGAACCGGATCACCCGCACGGCGGGCGGCGTTACCACCCGCACCCTGCTCGACCTGCAAGCGGGTCTGACGCAGGTGCTGACTACGACCACAGGCGCGAACGTCACGCGCTATGTCCACGCGCAGGGCGATCTGCTGGCGCACAAAGACTCGGCGGGCAACTGGGAGTGGATGCTCCCCGACGGACTCGGCAGCGTGCGCGGGGTGGTGAACAACACTGGCGGCGTGCTGGAACATCGCCACTTCGATCCGTTCGGCAATCTGTACGCGGGGACGATGAGCCAGAGCGAGTACGGCTTCACGGGAGAGCCGTTCGATGCGACGAGCGGGATGCTGTATCTGCGCGCCCGGCATTACCGCCCCGCCAACGGGACGTTTGTCAGCCGCGACCCCTTCGAGGGGACGATGAGTCGCCCGATGAGCCGCAATGGATACTCGTGGGTCGAGGGGCGGGTGGCCGATGGACGCGATCCGAGTGGGATGTGCGTTGGCACAGCCACAACAGCACTCGCGCTGCTGAGTCAATTTACCTGCTCTAATTCATTGACGCGTTTGCAGAGTACGTTAAGTGTGGGTTGTTGTGGACCTGATACAACAGAGTGGTTCCTGCAGGAATTAAAAAACCATACAACTTACGTGCGTTACATCAATCAGCAGTTGCAAGACGCTTTTTGGAGCAATTTCTGGTTTGCAGCAATTTTTGGATCACAGATTCTGACTGCCGGAACCGCCATCGAGCAGTTCTACGACCAGTTTTTTGGTCCCTATGCGCTTGCAATCGACTATGGCTTTGTAAATTACAGCGGCATGGCACAGAATCTCGGACAAAACAACCACTGCTTGCAAAGTGGAGCAGAGCAAACAGTAACCTTCTGCGGCGTGTGTCATAACGCGACCGACTTGGGCAATCTGATGTTTGGCGCCGCGGTTCACGCCGTCGATCTGGGTGCCGCTTTCAATGACGTCTTCGCTGTCGGCTTCAATTTTCCCGCCGAAAGGTTGAGGGCGTTTTCAAGTGCCGACACGGAGGGCGCGCGCGTCGGCTTCGCTTTAGCCGCTGGACATAACATTGGCACAATGACATCCGCGTCACAGCTTTGCAATGCGCTTTCATCGTATGGGACACGCTGGCATGACACCTTAAGACGAAACGGTTGCGAAGAGAGGTTTCCGTGCCTGCCGTCACTCGGGGGAGCGGGCTTGGCTTTGGCTTCGCCATCCGAGACCAACTTCAACCGTTATGTGTCAATGAGTGTTGTTCCAATTGGTGAGCGTAGTACTACCCCGGTTGAGGAATGGCGCCAGCGGTTTCCGCTGCTTGCGATAAATAACTGAAAGAAACTCAGCGATGGAGAGTCTAAAAACATGGGCACGCCTCGTTTTCGGATTGATTATCGTTCTGTTTCTTTCAGCTTGCGATGCGTTCCCGCCGTTTGATTGCACCAAAACTTCAGAAGGTTATCAATTAATACGAGCAAATCACGTCCGGTGGCATGAAGAAATTGTTCAGCGAGGACCCGATGGGACTGGACAATCTCAAGGATATAGGGCTGACGAAATGAAATTAGGTGGTGTTAGATACTTTTCGAGCGAAGGACAGAGGTTGATGTACGATGAGTTGGATGACTCTACACGAGTTATGGTGCTGGTTCTTGCACAAGCTGCGAGAGTGCAGGACACGAGCATAATTGGAAACTACGGTTTTATGTATTCTCCAATTACGGATGTGCGTGAAGTTTGGTTTGATAGTTTTGATAAGCCCTTTGAGTATATTGCAATGGACGAAAACATAACTTGCTACCGCAGTCTTTTTTATCCTCCTTAAATTGTCGGTGAAACCCTCTGTGCCAGAATGGGTGAAACAACTTCGGTCAGCGAGTTTAGTGTAGACTGAAGGGCGAAGCAAAGGAACAGCAAGATGGCACAGCAAGGAAAACGAACAGTGGAAGTGCAGCCGCGTGCGAC
>Ga0163154_10006250_pt1 | contig 14660 bp, 13 predicted proteins | sample OliLakLV19MP9P1_FD_148649 | JGI IMG/M metagenome (GOLD analysis project Ga0163154, IMG submission 148649) | Freshwater microbial mat bacterial communities from Lake Vanda, McMurdo Dry Valleys, Antarctica - Oligotrophic Lake LV.19.MP9.P1 | ecosystem: Environmental > Aquatic > Freshwater > Lake >... | reverse complement strand
TCTGGCCGTAGTACCACCGCGCCTCGCAAGTAGACATGGACGAGTTCATCCAGTGATTTTTCGGTATTCCAGTGAATCAACACGCGGACGCATTGTTTGACCGCATCCGGCACATCAATCTCAATCATCCCCAATAGCGCCACCTTGCCCAATCCTACCCGCCGCGCCCCAATTGCGGGGAACGCCGCGTTCAAATCTGGGGTGCTGGTAAAAAACACGCTGGCGATGTCCTCTTCTTCAATATCGTTAGCCCGCAGTAGTTCGGTCATCAATTCCATCACCGATTCCGTAATCGCCTCTGGCGTATTGTCCGCAGCCGTCGTCGCACCGCGCACACCACGCACGCGCATCGTCCCATGTCCCATTTCTGCACCCTATCTGTTTGAACACCGCACAAGCAAACAAAAAAGGTGCAGAGCGTTATGCTCTGCACCTTCTCAGGTTTCGGCCTACGACAACCTTATGAGGTTAAGTCGATTGCCGCGCAGCGATCAACGCTCCAAACGCCCCAGTATGGCCTTTAAAGGTGTAATAGGCATAGGTGCGGTTGAGGTGTTGCACGCGACAAAAAACCCTCTCACTCAGGTCGATGCAGAGAGCATAACGTGGGTTTGGAAAGTCGGCAAGGGTACAGCCATCAACTCCTTAAAAGTCCGTCGATTCTTTGGCGGATGGGCGAACGGTGACTCCGATTGTTCGGGTTTTTAGAGCGCTGCGCGAATTTCTCCAGCTAATTTCGCCACCGCGCCGACTCCCTGTGGCGCAACGCGGATTAACGCGCTGGCGACGATGAAGCCCTCGACGTGTTTTGCGACCTGCGCGGCCTGTTCCGGCGTGCTGACCCCGAATCCCCATACCAGCGGTAAATCGGTCTGCGCCCGCACCCGTGAAATATACTCACCGATGTCGGCGGGCAATTCGCGCCGTGCGCCGGTTGTGCCGGTCACGCTGACGACATAGATAAAGCCCGTCGCTTTTTGCGCAACCAACGCGAGGCGGGCGTCATTGCTGGTCGGGGCGGCAAAAAATATCAGCGCCAACCCGTGTTTGCCAAGCGCGTCGAACAAGTGCGCTTCTTCCGGCGGTAAATCCGGGCAAATCAAGCCATCCGCGCCCGCTTCTAGCAAATCTTGGGCGAACTTGTCCGCCCCATACGCCAGTAACGGGTTGATATAGCTGAAAAACATCATCGGCTGAGTGACGCCGCGCTGCCGTAGCTCACGGATAGCGTCTAGGCCGGTTTTGGTGTTCACACCGTTATCGAGCGCGATCTGTGAGGCGTGTTGAATCACTGGGCCATCGGCCAGCGGGTCGCTGAACGGCACGCCGATTTCAAACCCGTCCACGCCCAATTTACTCATCGCTTCTACCGCGTCCACTGACTCGGCAAGATTGGGATAGCCCATCATGGCGAACGGCAAAAACGCGCCGCGTCCTTCAGATTTTGTGCGGGCGAACATGGCCGCAATCGCGGCCTGTCCGGTTAGTTCTCGTGTTGTGATAGTAGTCATGGTTCAGGAATCTCCAAAGTACCGGCGTCTAGGTCATGATAGAACTGCCGCATGACATCGTGTTGCGAGAAGGCCAGTTCCAAAACTTCTGCCGCCGCACGGTCAAACAAGGCCATCGCTTGCCCCTCACCTAATGTCAGCGTAGCGGGGTCAACCGTTAATCGCCCAACATAAACGTGGTTATGCACAGTAATCGTAGGGTCAACGGCCATCGGCCTGACTTGTACCATCCAATGACGGAAATTCAGGCCGGTTAAGCCGAGTTCTTCCTCAACTTCACGGTGGACGGCTTGCGCGTGTGTTTCACCGTCCTCAACCGCGCCGCCGAAAAATGTCCACATCCCGGCAAACGGCAGATTCGGTTTGTCGTCGCGCAATTGCAACAAGACCTGACCGACTGCATTGATGAGCAAGGCAGAGGCCGCTTCAACAATCAACATGGCCGCGCCTCACTTGATGTTTAATTCGCGCATGACGGTATCGAGGTCTTTGTCGCCGCGCCCAGACAGGTTAATCAGCAGAATCGACGATTTGGGCATGGTCGGCGCGAGTTTGAGCGCCTCGGCGACGGCGTGTGAGCTTTCTAGCGCCGGGATAATCCCCTCTGTCCGGCTGAGGGTTTGCAGCGCCAACAGCGCTTCTTCATCCGTCGCATAGGTATAGTGAGCGCGTTCGTTCTGGCGCAAGAAGGCGTGTTCTGGCCCAACGCTGGCATAGTCTAACCCCGCCGAAACGCTGTGCGTGTTGACTACTTGACCGTCCGGCGTCTGCATTAGGAATGACCGTGCGCCGTGCAAAATCCCCGGACGCCCGATGTTCGGGTCAGCGAATCGCGCCGCGTGTTCGCCGCCTTCAATCCCGTGGCCGCCCGCCTCAACCCCGATTAAATCGACATTTTCATCATCGCGGAAGGCGTGGAACAACCCGATGGCATTGCTCCCGCCGCCAACGCACGCCATACACACATCTGGCAGCCGTCCGGCTTGTTCTAAGATTTGGCGACGCGCCTCCGTGCCAATCACGCTCTGAAAATCGCGCACCATCAGCGGATACGGGTGCGGCCCCAACGCCGAACCCAGCAGATAGAACGTGTCGCGGACGTTCGTCACCCAATCGCGGATAGCCTCATTCACCGCGTCCTTGAGCGTCTTAGTGCCGCTTTCAACAGGGATGACTTCCGCGCCGAGCAGTTTCATGCGTAGGACGTTCATCTGCTGGCGCACAATGTCCACGCTGCCCATATAGACATGACAGTCCAGTCCGAGCAACGCCGAGACGGTGGCGCTGGCGACGCCATGCTGCCCCGCGCCGGTTTCGGCGACCACGCGCTTTTTGCCCATACGCTTGGCGAGTAAAGCTTGACCGAGCGCGTTATTGATTTTGTGTGCGCCTGTATGCGCCAAATCCTCGCGCTTGAGGTAGATTTGCGCCCCGCCCAATTGATCGCTCAGGCGCTTGGCATAGCTTAACGGGGTTGGACGCCCGGTATAAGTCGATTGTAGGTTAGACAATTCGGCCTGAAATGCAGGGTCGGCCATCGCCTCAAAATAGGCGGCGGTCATCTCATCAAGGGCGGGGACGAGCGTCTCTGGCACATATCGCCCGCCGAATTCGCCAAAATAACCGCGTTCATCTGGGACATTGGTGCTGTTGGGTGTGATATACATCTAACGACTTCCTTTTGCTGAACGGATGAACGCCTCAACTTTGGCAGGGTCTTTACGCCCCGGCACGTTGCCCTCGACCCCGCTGGCGACATCGACCCCCCACGGCTGGATGAAATCGACGCGCTCCGCCACATTATCCGGCGTCAGGCCGCCCGCCAACATCAAGCGCGGGACGTTTTCTCTCACCCACCGCGCCAGTTCAATCTCGGCAGGGACGCCCGTTCCGCCATACTCCCCCGGCACGCTGGCGTCTAGTAGAACCGACGGCAGACGTTCATCCGCCGGAAAAGTCGGGGCGAAATAGGCCAAATCTTCTTGCGCCAACGCGAAATTGGGCGGGCGGATGGCCTTAAAACTATGGCCGCGCAACTCGCGCAATATCGCGTCGGATTCATCACCGCTGAGTTGAACCCCGTCCAATCCCGCGCTGTGATAAATCTGGCTGATGTCGCTGACCACGGCGTTGACGAACACCCCGACCATCAGCGGCGCGGAGTCGCCCAATTCGGCGCGTATATCTGCTACCAGAGTCGCAGCTGATTCTGGCGAGATATAGCGCTTGGACTTGGGGTAGAAATTCAGCCCGATAAAATCCGCGCCCGCTTGCGCCGTGAACAGTGCATCATCTAACGTGGTAATCCCACAAATTTTGACCCATACGCTCATGAGATTGCCTCGCGTTTCTGGCTGCTATAGGCGCGGACGGCGGCGGCGCGGTCTGGCGACTTTATTAACCCTTCACCGACCAGAACCGCGTGCGCGCCACAGCGCCCCATACGCGCCACATCTTCCGGTGAACGGATGGCGCTTTCGGCCACCAGCGTGACGCCTGCGCCGACTTGTTTTGAAAGGCGTTCAGTAGTCGATACATCCTCATGGAAACTTTTGAGGTCGCGGTTATTGACACCAATCAGCGATGCGCCGAGTTTTAGGGCGCGTTCCATCTCGGATTCGTCATGGACTTCGACCAAAGCAGCCATGCCCAAGCCGGTGATATGCGCGTGCAGGTCGGCCATTTGTGAGTCGGTCAACGCTCCGGCAATCAACAGCACGGCGTCGGCTTGCGCCGCCCGCGCATGGATGATTTGCAGCGCGTCAAGCACAAACTCTTTGTACAAGACCGGCACGCTCACCGCTTGGCGTACCGCCCGTAGATAGTCGATATGCCCCTGAAAATATGTCTTGTCAACCAACACCGAGATACAGGCCGCGCCGTTGTCGGCATACGTCCGCCCGATGTCCAGAGGGTCGAAATCGGCTACCAGCAATCCTTTAGACGGCGACGCCTTTTTCACCTCAGCGATGAGCGCGATATTTTCACGGTGCAACGCTCCGGCAAAATCACGGGCGGGCGGGTTCGACTCGGCTTCGGCGCGTAAGGCGGCAGACATCGGGCGCAACGACTCGACCTCCGTCGCTTTATGGGCGAGGATGTCGTCCAGCACCGAGCCGGTCTTGACGAACGCCGCCGCGCTCACTGCATCATCCCTTGCGAACACGCAATCAGTTCTTCCAGCTTACCCAACGCCGCGCCGCTGTCGATGGACTGGGCGGCGATGGCGATGCCCTCGAACAAATCACCGACCTTATTGACCGCCATCAGCGCAGCCGCAGAGTTCAGCAGCACGACATCGCGCTTGGCGTCTTGGATTTCACCACTCAGGACGCCGCGCAAAATCCGTGCGTTTTCAGTCGCATCCCCGCCCAACAACTCGTTGATGGTCGCGCCTTTGAATCCCAGCTTCATCGGGTCAAGTTCATAGGTCTGCAATTCGCCGTCATGGAAGTGGCTGATGGTGTTCGGCCCCGTGGTGGTCAACTCATCTAGGCCGCCATACCCAGAGACGACCATCGCGCTACGGCTGCCGAGGCCGCCCAAGACTTGCGCCAGCAGTTCGGTCAAGTCGCTCGTGAAAACGCCCATCAACTGACAGCGTGCGCCTGCGGGATTGGTCAACGGGCCGAGGATGTTGAAGATGGTGCGGACGTGAAGCTGGCGACGCGGCCCGACCACATATTTCATGGCTGGGTGCAACTTAGCCGCGAACAAGAACCCGATGCCCACCGAGTCCACGCACGCGCCGACCTGTTCCGGGGTCAAATCAAGATTAACGCCCAATTCGGCCAGCACATCCGCGCTGCCACATTTGCTGGACGCGGCGCGATTGCCGTGTTTGGCGACGGGGACGCCCGCCCCCGCCGCGACGAACGCCACCGTCGTGCTGATATTAAATGTGCCGGAACGATCCCCGCCTGTGCCACACGTATCGAGCAATTCAAAGCCACTGTAACGGGTCGGGACTTTTTCGGAATTGGCGCGCATAGCTTGAGCGCTGCCCATGATTTCGTCGTGCGTTTCGCCCTTCATCCGCAAACCCATCAAGTACGCGCCGATTTGCGCCTCGGTGGCCTCGCCGGTCATGATTTGGTGCATAACGGACTCGGCTTCGCTGACGTTCAGATGGCCGAAGCGCCCAATCACATCAATGGCACGCTGAATGTCCATCTTACGGATTTCCATAACGTTCATGTCGTCTCACCCCTCTCCTAACGTGCCTTGACTGCGAAAGTGGTCTTACCAATGGCGGCGCGTACCTTGCCCAAGACGCGCTGTGCGGTGGCATGCATCTGTTCCGCACCTGTGGCGAGAATCCCGTCGATTTTCTGCGGGTCTGCCATCAAGTCGTTATAGCGTTCGCGGGCGTCCTTGAAGGACACATCCAACGTCTCGAACAATTCCTGCTTCATCCGGCCATAGGCTAGGCCGCCGTTGAGATACAAGCCGCGCACTTCTGCCAAACGTTCCGGCGTCCCGAAATGCTTAAAGATGCTGTAGATATTGTCCGCGTCTGGGTCTTTCGGTTCTTCCGGCTGGCGGCTGTCGGTGACAATTTTCATGACCGCCTTACGGAGTTCCTTCGGGTCGGCCATCAGCGGGAGGACATTGCCGTAGCTCTTGCTCATTTTGCGCCCGTCAAGGCCAGTAATCAGCGCGACTTCATCCCGGATGAGGCCTTCCGGCGGGACAAGCACATCCCCGAATATCGCGTTGAAACTGGTCGCGATGTCGCGGGTGATTTCGATATGTTGGCGCTGGTCTTGCCCGACAGGGACATAATTGGCGTCCGCAATCAAGATGTCAGCGGCCATCAAGACCGGATAGTTATACAGTCCCATCGTCACGCCATCGTCCGGCAGATTCCCTGCCGCTTCATTGGTATCAACTGACGCCTTATAAGCGTGGGCGCGGTTGAGCAACCCTTTGGGCGTGACGGTTGAGATAATCCACGTCAGTTCAAAAATCTCAGGTATGTCGGACTGGCGGTAAAACACGACCTTTGCGGGGTCTAATCCGCACGCCAGCCACGTCGCCGCGAGGTCATAGACCGAGTGGCGGAATTCTTTTGGGTCACGCATGGTATTCAGCGCGTGATAGTCCGCGAGGAAATAATAAGCGTCGAAATCCCGCGAAAGGTCTATCGCCGGTTTAATCGCGCCCAGATAATTCCCGATGTGCGGCGTCCCTGACGGTTTGACCCCCGTCAGGCTGATTTTACGTGCAGTCACGATAATTCCTCTGTGTTAAGCGCTGACCGGAGTCATCGCGATGAAATTTCTGAGAAGCTGCATCCCTTCAGGAGTCAGGATGCTTTCTGGATGGAACTGCACACCCACCACCGGGTAGTGCTTATGCCGCACGCCCATGACTTCACCATCGGCGCTACGGGCTGTGATTTCCAACACATCCGGCATGGTCGATTCCTCTACCACCAGCGAGTGATAGCGCGTGGCTTGAAAATCTTGCGACAACCCGGCGAAAAGCCCCTCGCCCGTGTGCTGAATCAGGCTGGTCTTGCCGTGCATCAGTTTGGGCGCACGCTTGACCACTCCGCCATAGACCTGCCCGATGCTCTGATGGCCGAGACACACGCCCAAAACCGGAATCGTCGGGCCGAACGTCTCAATCACCGAGAGCGACACGCCGCCGTCATCCGGCGTCCCCGGCCCCGGCGAAATCACGATATGCGACGGGTTCAGCGCCCGAATTTCATCCAATGTGATTTGGTCGTTGCGGACGACGTGCAATTCTGCACCCAATTCGCCCAATTCTTGCACGAGGTTATAGGTGAAGCTGTCGTAGTTGTCGATGACCAGAATCATTTATTTTCATCCCCCGCCTCTTCTACAGAGGTACGGCTGTACAGCCCTTCAAGGTGCAAAACATCGTTGGCGACCACGATTTTCCACGTCTCGCCCTCGCGCTGGAGGGTGGTCACGCTGCTGTTGAGCAGGCGATTATCGCGGGCGGTGTAACCATCAATCAGGGTCATCAACAGCACTCGGATAGAGACGGTGTGGCTGACGACGAGGATGGTTTCGGCGCTGTCTTCCAAAATCACTTTGAACGACTCGACCATACGCGCCTGCACATCAGACAACGACTCGCCGTCTGGGATACGGTAGGTCATGCGGTCTGCGTTGTAGGCCGTATATTGGTCAGGAAACCACGCCTCTGCCTCAAAGCGACTCATCCCTTGCCAGCGCCCGATATTGCGCTCACGCAGCCGTGAATCGGTTTTGGTGGTCAGACCACACGCCGCCCCAATAATCTCGGCGGTCTGACTGGCGCGGCGCAAATCGCTGGTATACAGCGACTGGACGCCGATGTTGCGGAGGAAGTTCGCCAAACGACGCGCCTGTAACTCACCGTGTTCGTTCAGGGGGGCATCCAGCCAGCCTTGCCAACGGTCAATCAGATTCCATTCGGTTTCGCCGGGGCGAACAAAGATGATGCGTTTGAAAGTCATGATTTTTTTCTCCTAGAGGGTTAAAGTAAGCCGCGCTCGGCGTACTGGATTGCCACCGAAACTGCGCGTGCCTTGTTCAAACTTTCCTGATATTCGCTGGCGGGGTCACTGTCGGCAACAATACCCGCGCCCGCCTGCATGGTCACGGTATCGCCTTGCATTAACAGCGCTCGGATGGTGATACACATATCCATCGACCCATCATAACTGAAATAGCCGACTGCCCCGCCGTAGAAGCTGCGGCGCAGACCTTCCAGTTCTTCGATAATCTCCATCGCCCGCACTTTGGGCGCACCGCTCAACGTCCCAGCAGGGAAACAGGCACGCAATAAGTCAAAAGCATTCATGCCCGCCTTGACCTTGCCCTGTACGTCGCTGACGATGTGCATGACATGGCTATAACGCTCAAGTCGCATCATGTCGGTGACTTTGACCGTGCCGTATTCTGAGACGCGCCCGATGTCGTTGCGCCCCAAGTCCACCAGCATGACGTGTTCGGCGATTTCTTTGGGGTCGGCCAGCAATTCAGCGCCTAGCGCCTTATCTTCCGCAGCAGTCTTGCCGCGTGGCCGTGTTCCTGCGATAGGGCGCGTGCTGGCGATGCCGTCCTCATACCTCACGAGCATCTCTGGCGATGCACCCATCAGCGTGAAGTCACCAAACTCTAGGTAAAACATATACGGGGAGGGGTTGGTGGCGCGGAGAGCGCGGTAAATTTGGATTGGGGATGCGCTGGTTTTCTGGGTCAGGCGCTGGCTGACGACAATCTGGAAGGCGTCACCTGCGGCGATATAGTCTTTCGCCCGAAGCACGCGCTCCTCATATTCGGCCTGTGTAAAATTGCTGGTCGGCGGCTGGCTGACCCCGCCGGAACTGGTCGGGATCGTCGGGATAGAACGCCCCAGCGCGGCACATACCGAGTCGATACGGCGGATGGCGGACTGATAGGCCGTCTCTGGGCTGCCGGTATTATGGGCGTTGGTCAACACCGTGAGTTGGTGTTTGGCGTGGTCAAAAATTACCACGCTACTGGGGATCATGAAGCCCGCTTCTGGGACATCTAACTCCGAGACAGCGGTATCTGGCAGCCGCTCAAAGTAGCGCACGACATCATAGCTCAAAAAGCCGACAGCGCCGCCGATTAAGCGCGGCAAGCCATCAATCGCCACAGGAGTGACCTTATCAAATTCAGCTTGGATGGCGTGCAAGGGGTCTTCGCCGTGGGCGAGGGTATGGGTTGTGGTCACGCCGTCGAGGGTACGGGTCAGGACGCCGTTTTTAACCGTCAATAGGCCACGCGGCTCGACGCCCAAAAACGAATAGCGCCCAACCTGTTCACCGCCTTCGACGCTTTCCAGCAAGAAGGCCGGTTTGCCCACTTCACGCAGTTTGAGGAATACCGACATCGGGGTATCAAGGTCGGCCAATAAGCGCCGGTAAACCGGCACAAGGTCGCCCTGTTCAAACAAGCCAGACATCGCCTCACGGCTGGGTGTGATGTCGGCACGTTCACGGGATAAAGTGGGTGAAAAAGCCATGTTATTCATACCCCCATAGGGTTCGGTACACACGCAACAAAAAACCCCGTCTCCAGTCAAGGACGAGACGAGGTTCCCGTGGTGCCACCTTGTTTCCCGTGGTTTCATCCACAGGCACTTTCAGATACAGGCCGCGAAAACAACAGAAAAGCGGCTGATACCTTGCGCCATGATAACGGGGCGCTCCCGGTATAGACTACTAGCTCGCGCATTTGCCTATACAACTCGCCGGGCCATTCGGATGTGGGGGTCATACCGTCTCGCACCAGCCGACGGCTCTCTGAAATGCCCTATCACAACCTACTTATCCGGTTCAACGTCGTTCAGATATGTGATTATACATCTGACTGTATCGCGGTCTTATCCGTTTGTCAAGGACTTCACAAACGCGATTTGATTTGTTCGCGCAACTCGCGGCTATCACGACTGGGCGCGAGGCCGCCCGCCGACTTCAACGCCGATTCCAGCGCGTCATATTGCTGGGATGCCTCTTGAATCATCCCGAAATGCAGGTACAGGGTGATGACATCGCGGTGGACATCCTCACGTTCTGGCGCTTCGCGCACCGCCCGCGATAGATACCCCAGCGCCCGATTTTGCTCGTTGCGGCGCAGAAAAATCCGCCCCATCCCGGTCAGAGCGACAGCGTACAGTCGGCGCAATTGCTCGCGGCGTTTTTCCGCCCACGGCATATTAACCGTCTGGAGGAACGGCGCACGATACAAATCTAGCGCCCGTTGATACAGTTGCAGCGCCTTGCGCTCATCATTGGCGACCAACCCCTGCTCTACCGCCTCGCTGAACTCGAACACGTCGTAATGGCGGGCGATTTTATCGCTGGCGATATAGAAGCCAGACGTATATTGGGTCAGTTCATAGTCGATGCTGTCTTCAATTCTGCTGGTGACGCGCTCATTGACCTTGCGCTTGGTGACGTGGAAAACATTGGTCGCGTCTTTAATATCTAGCTCCGGCCAGAACGCTTCAAAAATCTCATCGCGAGTCGCCAATGGGTGGTCAATCAGGAAAAATGTCAGCGTGCGCGGCAGAGTCCCCTCCCATGTCGTGATGGGCTTGCCGTTGAGCAATACTTGACCACGCCCAAACCCATAACACTCCAACTGCGGGCGCGGGTTCTCCTCGATATTGAAGATGACGTTGTTACGGCGAGCTTCTATCCCCAACACCATCGCCTTCTCAGACGCAACCATGTCATACCACGGGCTACGCGACAGTACCCGCGACGAAATCACCAACTTCACATGCGTAGGCAAAGCGCTCACAAACGCTTTGATAAATTGGTTAAACTCATCCTCGAAGGTCACGCGGTCAATATCATCCAGATACAACATTACGCTGTCGTCATTGATTGCGCCGATGTCCGCCGCCAGCGCCTCGCCCAATTGCGCCGGGGTGTGATGGTTTTGCAGGGCGGATTGGGTCGCGTTGCCAAAATTTTCTGCCATCGGCGTGATTTCAACCAACAACCCCTCAAGCCACTCATTCAGGTTGGCAATATCAACCCCAATGCGGTGGTAGAGCAATCCATCTTTGATATTTTCAAGGAAGTAAGAGAGGAAAAAAGCGCGGAGCGGGGAATAAGGATAAATGACCGCGACTTGTTTACCTTGTAATTTGGCGTATAGGATGTCTGGGCTTAGTTGGGTGGTGGGGAATTTGATGTGGGAAGCCGCAGCGGGCATGGTAATGAACTCCTAGAGAAGCCTGCATCTTATCAATAGCATGACCTCCTGCTAACACAGCAGTTTGTCTGGTTGGGAATAATATCATAATAGGCAAAACAGAACAAATGGGTTTGCGTATAAGGGAAAAGGTGTCAAGTGCGAAGGATAGGCCGTCTGATTGATTGTTTCGAGATTGCGTTGGGCGTGGCAATCCTCATCGCGTTTTTCTACCCCACCCCGACACGCGATGCTTGGGTCTGGTTAATCTATGGCTATCCGCTGATTTGGGCGGTGCGTACTCTGTTGCGCCAGCCCATCGGATTGAACGCCCCCGCCCTCCTATGGGGCGCGGCGTTCATCGCTTTATGCGTGGTCAATATGTTTACCGCCCCCTACCCCAGCCGGGGCATGATTCTGTTATATCGCCCGCTGTGGGGTATCGCATTGATGGTGATGGGGGTCGGCTGGGTGCGTCGTTCAGGGTCGCTACGCGGCGTGAGTTGGGTCAGTGGCGTATTGGCCGTAATCATTGCTGTTGCCGCCCTAACCGCCACGACTTGGGAGGGGAAAGCCTCGCGCTTCGCCGCCCTGACCGTTCATCTGCCTGATACACGCTCATTCGGGCTTTGGGCGGGCGGGTTCAACCCCAACGAAATAGCCGGAGCGATTGTCTGGCTTGCGCCGATGCTCTTTGCGGTAGGGTTGCGCGGGCGGATGAATATCCAATGGCGGGCGGCGGCTATGTTGATTTTCGCCGCACTGTTCGCGGGATTATTTCTAGGGCAGAGTTTATCCGGCCTGATTGGGGTGGGCGTCGGCCTCATCATCGCCTTTGCGCCGCGTAGAGTCTGGCCGTGGGTGATGGGACTGGCGATTGCCGGAATCCTCGCCGCCAACCTCTTGATTTTCGTCGCACCGACTTCTAGCGCGGAAATCTTAGCCGATTTGTCTGGCCGCCCCAAAGTGACCAGCGTCGAGCATCGCGGCGTGATGTGGGAGCGCGGGGTGCAGATGTTCCGCGATTATCCGTTCACCGGCGTCGGCATCGCGCTCTATCGTCAACTCCGCGCCGAATACCCTACCCCGGGTTTTGAGAACGCACTCGTCCCCCACCCGCACAACGAGGCGCTACATTTTGTCACGGATTTGGGTCTGCCGGGGTTAGGGATTTGGGTGATGCTATATGCCAGCGCCGCCTTCAGCCTATATGCTGCATGGAAAGACGAATCGCTACGCCCGTGGATTATGGCCGTGGCCGCCGGATTAACCGCGCACGCAGTCTACGGCCTGACCGACGCTATCCCGGTCTGGGACAGGCTGGCGTTCATCGGCTGGTGGATGTTGGGATTGTGCGCCGCCTTAGCGGTCAAGGCGAGCTTATCCGCCCGTCCAGATACGCCGTCAACTGACTGACGCAATGCGCGTACATCGCGGTTTCGACTTCTGCTAAAACTTCCAGCGGGATATGCTGCCATAACGATTCGAGCATCAATTCGGGCGAGTCTAATAGGGCGCGTAGTTCCGCCGGTGTCAAACCCGCCCGTGAGCCGAAAATCTCTAGCGTCTGGCTGCGCCCGCCGGGGGCGATTTGTTGATGAATCAGGTCGCGCCAATTCTTGATGTTGGAGTCCGGCAAGAACGGCAGCCAATCACGCGGGGCGGCTTGGCTCAACGCCTCGGCCTGCCACGCTTCTAGCGCCTGTTCGTCGCGCTCATCCAACACAATCAAGATGACGTGTAGCATGATGAATCGTAGCCGCTTATCGCCCCACTCCGCGCCGAAAAAACGCGGCGCGACCATCAACCGCGACCAGATTTCATCCATTGCCAGATGCGCCACATATCCAGCGATAAACGCCGCGTGTGCCTCATCTGCCAGAGTCCACAACCCCGGATGGGCGTCCAGCATCACCCGCCACGGGATGCTATCGTCAGTCTCTTGGGTATAGTGATAGAAATGCGTGGCCGAGCGCGGTGTCCCAGCCTCAACCCGCGCATCGGCGGCCACGCTACCCAACAAGAATGCGGGGCGCTGTCGATGCAACAGCGCCCGATAATCAGACGGGATGGCGGGGTCGTTCAGCAAACGCTGGGCGACGGCGAGATGAGAGAAAGGCGTGGGCATAATTTCCGGCAATTAGGCTTGGTAAGCGGGCAACATCAGAGATTGGCCGCTGAGGTTCACCACCCACATCGGCAACCAACCGACCCCGAACAATTCGAGGTAGATGTCTTTCTTCAACGGTGAAATCGGATATTGTTGGCGCTGAGACGCTATCGCCGTCCATTTGTCCCCGACTTGCTTCAGCACGCCCTCGTATTCCGCCTCTAACACAGTCATCTCATCTTCGATTTGCTCAATCATGAAGCGATCCTCTTTGACACTTGTCCCGGACTGACGGCGGAAACGCGAGGCGCGACTCATCCGCGACAAGGTGTAATTGGTGCGCCCACGGAACAGGCTTAACAACGCCTCCCCCGTGGTGAACATCTCCTCGCGCTTACGCTCGGCAGATTCCTGTTCCTCAGCGCGTAAATCGGTCTGACGACGGCGCAGTTTTTCTTCCAGCGCGTCCATCTTGGTTGAGTATTTCTGGTTGACCTTATCCAGTTCTGCGTCACGCGCTTCACGGGCGGATTGGCGTACTCGCGTCTCGAAACCCGCCGCATCCTCGTCCGGATTGGCGTACACATCCAAACTGGGGTTATATGGCACAATCAGGCGTGCCGTGCCGTATACCATATCCACAAAATCGCGGCGGAGTTCAGTCAGGCGTTTGCTATCACTAAGTCCGGTTGAGATTTCGCCGAACAACGCTGTCAAATCAAACGGCTCTTGTGATAACAACGACGGTGAAACCGCGTTGACGGCGTGCTGCTCCCACTGGATCAGGCCAGCGCGTTCGAGGTCTGGAACGAGGTAAGCATAACTGCGCGAGGTATACGCCTGTGATTTCTTATCGTTATAGCGCACCGACGCCTGTGCAGATAGCGCCGGACGATAAACCAAGCGCGGTTGCGCCATCACCTGCGCCCGCGCACCGGCACGTTGCTCCCAGCCCATCACGGCCTGTTGTGCGGTGATGGTGGTCGGGTAAAAATACTGCGTGATCGTGGTCGGCAGCGACGCCCGTGAGGTCAAGAACTCGCCACTCCCGATGTTGGTAGACGACATTGGCATGATGGGTTGGGGCGCGTTTTGGGCGAGGAATGGCGCGGCTTGTGCGCTGAACGCCCCACCCACAATCCCGCTGGACGGCGGCGGCGGCGGCGGCGGCGGCCCTCCTGCACGCGGCGCGTTATAGGCCGATTGAGGGCTATAGCTGGGTGCGGCGGGCGGCGTGGTGCGCGCAAACAGTTCACGGCGTTGTTCGGTCATCAAAATCCCGACTTGCTGACGGGTCAACGGCCCACGCAGATAACTCATCGCCCAACGACTGTGAACCATCGT
>Ga0163154_10006249_pt1 | contig 14664 bp, 11 predicted proteins | sample OliLakLV19MP9P1_FD_148649 | JGI IMG/M metagenome (GOLD analysis project Ga0163154, IMG submission 148649) | Freshwater microbial mat bacterial communities from Lake Vanda, McMurdo Dry Valleys, Antarctica - Oligotrophic Lake LV.19.MP9.P1 | ecosystem: Environmental > Aquatic > Freshwater > Lake >... | reverse complement strand
GCGCCGCGACCACGGCTCGGACAAGACATAGATGAACTCGACTCACCGCTACGTCCTCGCCCTCGCGCCCTTCCTCGCGGCGACGTCGTGCCGTCAACTCGGGAACGACGAGCACGACGTCGTGCACGCGACCACCACGCCGCCGCCGGTCGCCGGGGCCGTGCGCGCCGACCACTTGATCCAGCCGGGCGAGGAACAGTACTTCTCCGAGCTCTGGCAGGTGACCTCCGGGGGCCAGAACGCCGAAGCGTACTGGAGCTTCGGCGGGGACCGCCTCTCGCTGCAGATCACCGACCCGAGCAAGGGCTTCGAGTGCGACCGCATCTTCGTCACCAGCAGCGCAGGCGATGCGCTCCGGCAGGTCTCGAGCGGACGCGGCGTCACGACGTGCTCGTACTTCCTGCCGGGAGACGAATCGGTCCTGTACGCCTCGACACACTCGAACCACGCGACCTGCCCCCAGAAGCCGCGCGAGGAAGGGTACATCTGGATGGTGTGGCCCGACTACGACATCTACGTGGCGGGGCTCGCCGAGCTCGACGAGAGCGCGCTGGTGACAGGGTACGGCTACGACGCCGAGGCGACCGTGTCGCCGCGCGGCGACCGGATCGTGTTCACCTCGACACGCTCGGGTGACCTCGAGCTCTGGACGTGCGACCTCGAAGGCGGCGATCTGCGGCAGGTGACGGACACGCTCGGCTACGATGGCGGCGCGTTCTTCAGTCACGACGGCCAACAGCTGGTCTTCCGAGCGACGCAGTGGACACCGGACGCGGAAGAGGCCGAGCAAACAAAGTACCGGGAGCTCCTCGCGCGCTGGATGGTGCGCCCCCAGGCGATGGAGATCTACACGATCAGCGCTGACGGCAGCGACCGCCGCCAAGTCACGGCCCTGGGGGGCGCGAGCTTCGCGCCGTTCTTCCACCCGGACGACCAGCGCATCATCTTCGCGACGAACCACCACTCGAGCGGCGTCGGGATGAACTTCGACCTCTTCTCCGTTCGCACCGACGGCACCGAGTTGCGCCAGATCACGACGTTCAACGGGCCACCTGGCAAGCAGTTCGACGGCTTCCCGATGTTCAGCCCGAGCGGCGAGTGGCTCGCGTTCTCGAGCAACCGCGGCGACGGCATTCCAGGGGACACCAATGTGTTCATCGCCCGATGGAAGGGCCTGTAGCAGGACCTGGTTCGTCCGCACAGGGTGTGGGCGCCTCGTCAGCGTCCGCCGACGACCCCTCACAGCCGCTCGCGGCGCACGGGCTCGCCCCCGCGGACTCGGCCTCGCATTGGCCGGCCTCACAAGAGTTCGACCTGCTGACTCGACGCCTGCGCGAGAGCGAAGAGCGCTACCGCATGTTCGTCGAGCATGCCGTGGACGCGATCTGGTGCATCGAGACGCCGGTGCCGATCGACCTCACGCTCGCGGACGAGGAGCAAGCGCGGCGCTGGCGGCGCTTCGGGCGAGTCGCTGAGTGCAATGACGCCTTCGCGCGACGCGTCGGCGCCGCCTCGGCCGCGGAGGTTCGCGGTTGGCCACTGCGGAGGCTACACGGGTACTGGGCCAGCGCGCCTGGCGACGCCTTCGACCGGCTCGCCGAGTCGCGTTACAGCCCGCAGGACCGCGCGGTGCTCGAGGCCCTCCCCGACGGGCGTCAGCGCCATCTGCGCGTCAGCCTGTTCGGCGTCCTCGGGCCGGACGCGGTGCAACGCGTCTGGATCGTCGAGCACGACATCACGCGCCAAGTCCTGGAGGACAAGGAGCTGCGCGAGAGCCGCGACCTCTACGAGGCCGTCATCCGCACCGCGCTCGACGGGATCTGCGTCCTGGACGACAGGCTGCACATCTTGGACTGCAATGCAGCGCTCGAGCAGCTCCTCGGCGGGCCCCGTCACCGGATCCTCGGGCTCGATGCGCGGGAGCTCGTGGTGCTCACCTCTTCGGAGACCCTCGACGGGTACATCGACGCGCTGCGCATCACGCGCGGCTGGCGCGGGCGCGGGCGCTTGCAGTGCCTCGACGGCGTGCTACGCGATGTCGAGCTATCGGTGCGACACACACCGACCAGCGGCGGCCGCTTCTACTGCTTCGCGCAGGACGTCACTCAAGAGGTCGCGACGCGCGAGGCCGAGCGCCGGCGCGAGGATCAGCTCGCGCACATCTCTCGCCTCTCGACCCTGGGTGAGATGGTCTCGGGCATCGCGCACGAGCTGAACCAGCCGCTGGCTGCCATCGTCAATTACGCCACCGGCGTCGCGCGCCGCCTACGCGGCCGTGGCGAGTCCGACGAAGAGCTGCTGCGCGCGATCGACCAGGTCGCGAACCAAGCGCAGCGCGCCGGCGGGATCATCCAACGCATGCGCTCGTTCGCCCACAAGGGCGACGGGGGCGTCGTGCGTTGCTCGTTGAACAAGATCGTCGAGGAGACCGTCGGATTCCTCGGGCTCGCCGGGCCAGGTCGTCGGATGCAGGTCCAGCTCGCGCTGGACGCCGAGCCGGACGCCGTCCTGGCGGATCCGATCCTGGTCCAGCAGGTGCTCGTGAACCTCATCCGCAATGCCGAGGACGCGATGGAGGGGTTGCACCTGGAGCGCTCGCCCCGCATCGTGCTGCGGACCGCGGCAGCGGTCGAGCAAGGGTTCGTCGAAGTGCAAATCGAGGACGATGGCCCGGGGCTCGCGCCCGAAGATCTCCCCCGTATCTTCACGCCGTTCTTCACGACCAAACCGTCCGGCCTCGGGCTCGGCCTCTCGATCAGTGCGTCGATCGTGCAGTCTCATGGTGGGCGCCTCTGGGTCACCAGTGCCCCTGCCGGGGGTGCCTGCTTCTGCTTCACACTTCCGGTGCCCTTCACCAATCTCCTCGCATGACACCCGAACGCCCAACCGTGTTCGTCGTCGACGATGACCCCGCCATGCGCGACTCACTAGCGTTCCTGATCGGGACCGTCGGCCTGCATGTCGAGCATTACGCCTCCGCCGAGGAGTTCCTCGCCGCCTACGACTCGCGGGTGCCGGGTTGCATCGTGCTCGACGTGCGGATGCCCGGCCTCTCCGGGCTCGAGCTCATGGAGCACCTCCAGCGCGATCGCTTCGCTCCGCCCGTCGTGCTGATCACGGGCCACGGTGACATCCCGATGTCCGTCCGCGCGCTGAAGGCGGGCGCCTTCGACTTCATCGAAAAGCCCTTCAGCGACCAGGAGCTGCTCGAGCGCATCCAGCAGGCCCTACAACACGACGAGGGCTCGCGCAGGGCCGCCTACACACGCACGGAGATCGAACGACGCCAGCGTCGCCTCACGCCCAGGGAGAACCAGGTCTTCGAGGCCGTCGTCGCGGGCAAGGCCAACAAGGTCATCGCGGACGAGCTGAGCCTCTCACAAAAGACGGTCGAGGTCCACCGCGCGCACGTCATGGAGAAGATGCGGGCGGAGAGCTTCGCGGATCTCGTCAAGATGGCCGTGGTCCTCGACGCGACCGGGCCGCCGCAGTCGATCGAGTGAGGCTGCAAGTCCTCTCCAGCGGGTCGGGCGGGAACGCCGCGCTCCTGCGCGTGGGTGAGTCGACGATCCTCGTCGATGCCGGCCTCGGCCCGCGCGAGCTGCGCGCTCGGCTCTCGGCGGCCGGAGTCGGCGCGTATGGCCTCGACCACGTGCTCGTGAGTCACGCGCACCTCGACCACGCGCGCAGCGCGGGCAAGATCGCGCGCGATTTCCGCGCCGTACTCCATGCGCCCGAGTCGCTCTTGCGCCAGCGCTCGTGCTCATTGGCGAAGCAGATGGCGACGATGCCCGTCAACGGCGAGTTCACGCTAGACGTCGCTGGCGAGGCGCCGCTGCTGGTGCGCACGGTGCAAGTCCCCCATGACTGCGACCCGACCGTCGGGTTCCGGTTCGAGCACCGCGGGCGCGTCCTCGTGCACGTCACCGACCTGGGTGAGGCGCGCGACGAGCTCGTGCGGGCGTGCAGAGACCCGCATGTGCTGGTCGTCGAGTCGAACCACGACGTCGAGCTCCTGCTCCGCGGCCCCTATCCGGCCGAGCTGCAGCGACGGGTCCTCGGTCCGCGTGGCCACCTTTCGAACGAACAGGCGGTGGACCTCGTCGAAGCGCTCGCGGGTCCGCGGCTGCACACGCTGGTGTTGGCGCACCTGTCCGAGAAGAACAACACGCCCGCACACGCCCTGGAAGCGGCGCGCCGCGGCCTCGCGCGAATGGGACGCTCCGACGTACACGTCATCGTCGCGCTGCAACACGAGCTCACCCGGGAGGTCACCCTTTGAAGGAAATCACCCTGTGAATCCTGCCGCCGCAGAGGTCCTGCGCGTGATGGGCGCTCACCGCTCGATCCGCAAGTTCGCTTCGACGCCGGTCCCGGACGAGCACGTGCGCATCGCGGTCGCGGCCGCGCAGCGCGCGGCGACCTCGTCGTGGATCCAGGCGTACGCGCTCTTGCAGGTCGAGGACCCGACAACTCGGCGTCAGTTGGTGCCCCTGGTCGGCGACCAACCGCAGGTCGCCGAGGCGGGCGCGTTCTTCGTGGTGCTGGGCGACACACGTCGCCACCGCCTCCTCGCCGAGCGTGCAGGCGCGCCATATGCGAACAACCTCGAGGTGTTCTTGCTCGCTGTGATCGATGCCTCCCTCTTCGCGCAGAACCTGGCGCTGGCGTTCGAAGCGCAGGGCTACGGCATCTGTTACATCGGCGGCCTTCGCAACGAGCTGGCGGCGGTGGATCGGCTATTGGCGCTCCCCTACGGCGTCTATCCGTTGTACGGCCTGACGGTCGGTGTCCCGGCGGAGGACCCTCTGCCGAGGCCCCGGCTGCCCGTCGAAGGGGTGTGGTTCAAGGACCGCTATCCCACTGACGCCGAGCTGCTCGCAGAGGTCGCCAAGCACGACGTGGAGGCGCGGGCGCACTACGCCGGGCGCGGTCTGGTGAACCGCGACTGGTCGGGTGCGACGTGGCGCAAGTTCCGTGCTCCGATGCGCCCGGACATCGCGCGTTACTACGCTGAGAAGGGCGCGAGCTTCGAGTGACGATCAACTCGATGTGCGCTCAATACGGCAACTTCGCAAAGCGCCACTTCACGATCGCCCAGACCGCGATGAAGGCGTCCTTGAGCCCGATCTTCTTGCCCTCGTGGTAGCCTCGCCCCGCGTAGCTGATCGGCACCTCGAAGACCGGGACACGCATCCGGGCGATCTTCGCCGTCATCTCGGGCTCGACCGCGAACGTGCGTGACTGGATGTCGAGCTTCTCGGCGACCTCGCGCTTCATCGCTTTGTAGCAGGTCTCCATGTCCGTCAGGTACAAGTCCGTGAACATGTTGCTGACGAGGGTCAGCATCCGGTTGCCGAACGTGTGCCAGAACGCGTGCACCTTGCGCACCGGAGTCTTGAGGAAGCGGCTGCCGTACACGACGTCGGCCTTGCCCTCGAGGATCGGCGCCAGGAGCGTCGCGTAGTCGTTCGGGTCGTACTCGAGGTCGGCGTCCTGGATGACGACGATGTCTCCCTTGACCTCGCGGAACCCGGTCGAGAGCGCGCCGCCCTTGCCCTTGTTGACCTCGTGGTGGATGCAGCGGACGACGTCGGGATAGCGCCGCTGCAGGTCCTCCAGGATCTCGCGGGAACGATCGCGGGAGCCGTCATTGACGAGGAGGATCTCCTTCTCGAACGGCTGGGCGAGGACCCGCATCACGATCTCCTCGAGGGTGCGCTCCTCGTTGTACACAGGCATGACAACGGACAGCTTCATGGCAGGCGAACTCACCGCGGCGGTTCTTGGGTCAGGGTTGTCAGGCCGTCGAACATGCGGTCGAGGCCCATGAACTGCGACACTCCGGCATGGAGCTCTTTGTACCCGCCCTCGTCCTCGATGCACCACAGCGGACGCAGGAACAAAGGCAGGATCTGGTCGTCGGGGCGCTTCCGTTTGGCCTGCACCGAGGCGCGGCGCGCCATCCAATGGCCCCAGCGACCCAGGAGGTCGTTGATCCCGAAGAGGTCCGCGACCGAGACCTTGTCGACCACTTCTCTGCCGTCGAGCTTGCGCTTGAAGCGCCCCCAGAGCCCCGCAACTGGACCGCTCGGTCCAAGCGTCTCCATGTTCTCGATCCTGTAGTTGCCCACGTCCTCGACGGACAGGCGCAGGTATGCGCGCCGCGTCGCGAGCGCCAGCATCGCTGGCAGGACACGGCGCAGGTTGTCATCGTCGTAGTTCTTGAAGCACGCGAGCAGAGGGTTCCGCACTTGCAGGAGCCGCAGCCGCTCGAGCGGCACGCGGCGGCTCGTGCTGGAATGGTGGTGATAACACACCGCCCGCGGCTCGTAGTGCACCTCGTACCCGTGGACCCACGTCCGCCAGCCGAGGTCGACGTCTTCGTAGTACGCGAAGAACTCCTCGTCAAAGCCCCCGACCTCGAAGAACGCGACGAGGTCCATGGCCATCGCGCCACCGCACGCGAAGAGCGACTTGCGGTGTCCGTCGTACTCGGGCGCGGGCGCCTCGAGATATCCACGCTGCAAGCCGAGCCCATGGAAGTTCATCCCTCCACCGGCCGAGTTCAGGACCTTCCCGTCCCAAGAGTACATCTTGGCTGTCGAGGCGATCGCTACACCGCGCGCCACCGGCGCAACGAGTGCGCGCAGAAACCCCTTGTCGACGTGGATGTCGTTGTTCAGGAACACGACCTGTGTTGGCTCCAGCGGCCCTTGCTTGGCCGCCAATGCGCCTTGGTTGCAGCCCGCGGCAAAGCCGCGGTTACGCGAGTTCTCGATCAAACGCACCCACCCGTGCTTCGCGCGCACCTCTGCCTGGCTGCCGTCGTCCGAGCCATTGTCGACCAGGACGACCTCGAACTTGTCGCGTGGATAGTCGAGCGCGCGCAGCGTCTCGAAGCACGGCGCGAGGTGCTGGCGCCCGTTCCAGTTGAGGATGACGATCGAAACGCGCGGGAGATCGGCGTCTGTGAGCGGAGCGACGGGCTCGACGGCGAGCCAGCGACGCACGGCGGCGGGGTCCTGCTTGGCGCTCACGCGCAGGCCTCCACGCGGGGAATAATCGAGAATGGCGTCATGGATGTGCGGTAGAGGCGCCCTTTGGGTCGGTCCTGTCGTGCGTTGCGGCGGCATCGGTGCCGTGCAGGTCCCGGGAGAGGTCGCGACCGATGCTGCCCTCGCGCTCGACACAAGCGAGCCCCCGGTACCGGAACTCCATGTCGCGTGCGTCGTCGGCGATCGTCTTGACAGGCGGGAAGCTCTGCGAGAGCGATGCGAGGAGGTTCGGCTCGTCGAGGAATCTCTTCAGCGTCCGCGCGAGGTCTGCGTCGTCGCCGACGGCGAAGTGCAGCCCGTCGATGCCGTCGCGCACCGACTCGGCCATCCCTCCGATGCCGCTCGTCACGACCGGCGTGCGCGTCAGGAACGCCTCTCGGATCGTGACGGGCGCGTTCTCGTACCAGATGCTCGGCACGACGAGCACGTCGAGGTCGGCGTAGACCTCGGCCAAGCGGGAGTTGTCGAATCGCCCCCGGAACTCCACGTTCCCCGCCGTGGCGAGCTCGGCGAGCTGACGATGGTGCGGGTCCTTTTCGGGCTCGAACGCGCCCCACACGTAGAGGACCGCGTCGAGCCCCGCCAGGCGATGCATCGCTCGCACGAGCACCTCACCGCCCTTGTACCAGACGAGCGAACCGACGAAGCCGAAGCGCACGCGACCACCCCGCGCGGGGCTCTTCTCCAGCGCTTGCACGTGGTCCGTGCGCATCCCGTTGTCCGAGTACAGGAAGCGGTGTGGATCGAAGCGCCCGCTGGCGAGCAGCATGTCGCGCAGGAAGCGGCTGGGGCTGATCACCAGGTCGGCGGACGCAAACGCCGCGGGCACGACCTCCTCGCGCGCGCGCACGGCGCGATAGTCCTTCGAGCGCTGCCGGCCCTTGTCACCAGTCAGCGATACGAGGCGCGCCAGGAGTCGCGTCGCGCCGGGCGCGCCATCGAGCTTCTTCGCGCGCTCGACGTGCCGCAGCCCTTTCTCCTTCACGCACAGGTAGCACCCGCTGCCCATGTTCGACGCACAGCGGACTCCGTCCGGCCGGATCATCTGCACGCGCGAGCACAGCGCCCAGAAGTCATGGGTGTGCACGACCGTCGACAGCCCGGCCGACCGCGCGACTTCCACGAGGCCCACAGTGGAGTGGATCAGGTGCTGGAAGTGCACGACGTCAGGCCGCAGCGCCTCGAGGGCGCGCCGGAACGGGGCCTCCGCGCGCGGTTGCGAGTAGCTTTCGTCGAGCGCAGCATGCTCGAGGCGGTGGGTCATGCGCAGCACGCGCAGGCCCAGCACCTCGTCCTCGCGCAACGTGAAGTCGGGTTCGTCGGCGGCCGCAGGCGCGCGCGTCAAGATCGCCACGGTGTGACCCCGCGCCTGCATTTCGCGTGCGAGGTTCAGCGTGTAAACCTCCGTCCCCGCCCAGGTGTCGGGTGGGAAACCATGCACGACGTACAGGATGCTCAGCAGCCTCGAGTCGCGCAGCTTCGAGCGCGGATAGCGCCGCCCCTCCGCACGGCTCCTTCGACCGCCCTCGTAGAGGCCCATGAACGCGGCTCTCCGGAGCTCGCGCGACTCTCGTACGAGCGACTCGCGCGCCGCCGCATCGGGCACGAGCGCCGCGAGGCGCGCAGCGTCCTCTTGGGTCAGTCGTTCGGTCAGAGCCTCGGCGTCCTTGGCACTGGCGACGCAGTCGCGGTCGAGCCACTCGACGCTGAACCGGGCGTCGATCACCGCCCGCCTTCGAGTCTCCGCAGCGTCGTAGTCGTGGCTGTGCTCGACGACTGCGTCGGCCTCGTACACGACCGTCCAATCACCCTCGAGCAGCGCGCGCGCCAACAGCACGTCCTCGCCGAACCACGTGCGCGGGAACGGGTGCAGCTCCCATAGCTGGCGGCGGACGGCCGAGGCGACGTCGTTGAAGTTGTAGAGCAGGCGGCGCTCGTGGGGCCCGAGCGCGGCGTACTCCGCGGGCGGTGGCAAGCGCACCTCGCGGCGACCCTCGGCGTACCCTGGGTCGCCGCTGGAGTGCAGCTTCGTCAGGAGGCGCGCATCCGCGCGCGGCACGTTGCGGCAATACGCGGCGCCGACCGCCGGGTCGTCGAAGTTCGCCGCGAGACGCGCGAGCCAGTAGTCGCCGGCGGGGATTGCGTCCTGTGTCAAGAACACGAGCAGGTCACCCGCCGACCGCGCCGCCAGCGAGTTGCGGGTATCGCCATGGTCGAACTCGACCTGGTGGATGCGTCGTAGGTGCAGCGGCACGGGGAATGTGCGCGCGCGCTCCTCGAGGAGCTCGTAGGTACCGTCCGTCGAGCCCGAGTCGACGGCGTGCACGTCGAACGGTCGATCCCAGCGCTGCGCGGCGAGCACGTCGAGGACACGCGCGAGGAACTCGATGCCCTGCCACGTCGGCATGAGGATCGATGCCGAGCGGATCGGCTGCGGGGGAAACCTCAACCTGCTGCCTCCCCATTGGCGGCCCGCGAGCCACCGGCGCTTCCCGGACCGCGGCCGGCGTCGCCTCCGGGGTCGGGCCCGTCGTGTTCCACGCGTCCGGGCACCGGCCCTTGGCTGCCGAAGTACTGCCCGAGGACCTGCGCTGCGCGCAACCCTGGCGCGCGCAGGAGGTGGCGCAGCGGCGCACGATTCGCGCGCACGAAGCGCAAGTCCTCACGCAGCTCGAAGAGCAGCCCGCGCGCGACCGAACGCACGGACGGGCGCACGATGTGGCCCAGCTCCTCGCGGTGGAAGCGTGCGTCGGTGCGATAGCGCTCGAACGCGGCGCGCGGCCCGTAGCGGTGTGCGTGGCGCACGACGGCTTCGGCGACGAACGCGACGCGCCAGCCGCGCGCGATGAGCTGCGTCGCCCATACGAAGTCCTCGCCGAAAGTCACGTCGGGGAACGGCACCTCGCGGAAGACGCTGGCGCGCACCATGCCCGCGACGTTGTTGAAGCGCGGCTCGCCCTCGTCGCCGCCCATGACCTGCGTGCGTGCGCGCGCCTCGGGCGCGCCCAGCACGGTGCGCGCGGTGAGCGGGTCGTCGTCCGCGTGCGGTAGCACACGCGCGGTCGCGCCCGCGAGCCGCGGGTCGCGCTCGAACGCCGCGAGGAGGGTCGCGATGAACGAGTCCCCGTCCGGCACCGCGTCTTGGCTGAGGAAGAGCAGGAACTCGCCGCGCGCCCCGCGGGCGAGCGTGTTGCGGGTGGCGCCGTGCCGGAACTCCGTGCGCGGGATGACCTCGACCGACGCGCCCGCGCGGCGCAGGCGCTCGACGGTGCCGTCCGTGCTGGACGAATCGACCGCGCGCAGCTCGACGCCCCCCTCGACCCGCTGCCGCGCGAGAGCGGGCAGGAGGCGGTCGAGGTCCGCGGCGCCATCGAGCGTCGGGATGAGGATCGAGACTCGCGGCGGGATCATCCGGGGGAGTGAGAGACCGAGAAGTCTATCGACCGGCGAGCCCCGCTGGGCACCACCCTGCTGTCCGCGCCGTCCCACCACGGGAGGGGCATTCGCCAGGAAACCGGATTCCGCGCCCAGGGCCAACGTCGGCGCGCGCGATCGGCAGGAGCGCGGCTCGACTGAGCGCTGCGCCCGACCATCACGCGCGACCGCAGCGCTCGCGGTCGTTGCAGCCGCGGCACTCCGCCGCTGCGTACCCAACGCCAGGGCCGGGAAACGCCCCGCGTCGTCCGGCGCCCGCAGCCCGCACGTCGAGCGACTTGGTCGCCCGAGGGCGATGCTCAAGCCGCGTCGCCCTGGACACGTTGCTTGGCCTTCGTCGAGTCCAGGATCCGCGGCTCGCCGCCGTCCGCGACGATGACGCGCCCCTCGCCCTCTTGCAGGGTGTACAGGCGCACAGGTCGGCGCCACAACCCCGCGATCGTGCGGAGCATCTCGCCGGACTCGTTCAGCTTCAGGTCCCGGCCGTCGTGCTGGTGCACGAGCAAGAGGCCACCGGTGCCCTCGAAGTCGTCGTCGGCGAGCACGATCCGCGGCTGCCCGCACCAGGCCAGACCCTGCAGAAGCTCTCGTTTGACCTCGCGCCAGTCGCGTCCGGTGACCTCCGCGCGACCTGTGCGCGAGTTCTTCGCCCAGAGGAACAGCTGGTTACTGGCAGCGAACTCCGCATCGACGAGCGCGTCGACGAAGCTCACGTCGTTGTGCACGCGCCGCAGCCTGAAGATGTCCTCTCCGATCGATTCCGCGTGGCGGAACAGCTCGATCCCGAGCTTGTACGGGTTCAATTGACCGGGCGCCGACGCCGTTGCGCCCGCGTGGCAATCCGCGAACTCGACGATCTCCGACGCATCCAAGATACCTCCGGTCAACAGCCGCGAGTGCCAGTACGACGCCCACCCCTCGTTGATGACTTTTGTCATGCGTTGGGGCATGAAGTACTCTGCCTCCGCCGCAATGATGCGCAAGAGTTCGCGCTCGTACGTCTCCAGCGGCGCGCGCTCGACCAGGAACTGCAGCACGTCGTACGTCGGTGGCTGCAGGCGCTCATCGGCCTGCTCCCGACGCTCCGGCGCGCGCCCATCCATCAATGCATCGAGCTTTCTCCGCGCCCGCTCGGCGATGCTGGTCTGCTCACGGGCCGCACGCTCGGCGCGCTGCTGGCGGCGCAACGGACCGAACGGGTCCATCAGCGCGTCCAGCGCCAACGCCTTGTCCAGGAACCGCTCGACCACGTCCTGTCCGTGCTTGCCGATCAGCTCGCGCACACGCTCGGCGTTGCCCGTCATGCGCTCGACCATGTGACGCTCGGTCGGTGAGAACCATACGTTGTGCTTGAAGAAGTCCGCGTGGCCCAGGACGTGCGACATCACGAGCTTCTGCTCCATCAACGAGTTCGAGCGCACGAGGTACGCGACCGTCGGGTCGTTGTTGATGACGAGCTCGTAGATCTTCGAGAGACCGTAGCCGTAACCCTTCTGCAAGCGCTCGAAGTCCATCCCGAAGCGCCACGAAGGGTAGCGCGTCGGGAACCCGCCGTAGGCGGCGATCGCGTTGACGTCGCTCGCGTCGAGCAGCTCGAACACGACGTCGAAGAAGTCGAGGCCTGCAGCGCGCGCAGCCGCCTCCGCGCGCTTCGCTTCCTCCAACAGCCGCCGGGGCAGATCTCCACCGACCACGACGTCAGCGCCCCTTCCCGAGGAAGGCCTTGATGGCGTCGCCGATCTCCTCGCGGCCGCCGACGCCATAAGTCACGACACGCTCGTCCCCTTCGAATGCCGCGTCGAGGTCCTTCTTGAACTGGCCCGAGCCGTAAGCGCTCTTCACCTGCCCGTAGCAGAACTGGTTCACGCGCGGCAGGAGGTCGTCGCGCAGGAGGTTGACACAGCGTTCGGTGTCACGCGCGCTCCAATTGTCGCCGTCGGAATAGTGGAACGGGTACACGTTCCAATCCTCGTGCCGATACTTCTCGCGCAGGAGCTTGAGGCACAGCTCGTACGCCGCGGAGATCTTCGTTCCGCCCGACTCGCGCACGCGAAAGAACGAGTCCTGGTCGACGATCTTCGCGACGGCATCGTGCACGATGTACACGACCTCCAGGTTCTTGTACTGGCTGCGCAGCCACGTATCGATCCAGAACGCCTTGATGCGCACGACGTCCTTCTGCTCGCGGCCCATCGAGCCCGAGACGTCCATCATGTGCACGATGATGGCCGACGAGTCGGGCTCTGGTTTCGACCGGCGCGCGCGGAAGCGCTCGTCGATATCGATGGGCACGACCCGCGGGCTCGCGGGGTCGTAGTGGCCTTCGGCGATCGTCCGCACGAGCGCGCGTCGGAACGTGCGCCGGAAGTGACGCAGAGAGCGCGGTCCACGGCAACGGATGCCCGTGTACTTGCCGCCGTCGCTCGTCAGTTGCTTGTCTCCGCGCGGCTCGATGTTCGGCAGCTCGAGCTCTTCGCCGAGCATGCGCGCGATCTCGTCGAGCTCGACCTCGACCTCCAGCGGGTGCTCGCCGGGTCGGTCACCGGCTTGCCCGGCGCCGTCGCCCGCCTGGCCCTCGCCGTCCACTGCGTCGCCGGGCTGGCCGGGCCCTTGCCCGACCCCCTTGCCCTGGTTTGCGCCGAAGCGAAAGCGCGGCAGCTCGATCGCCGGCAGGGGGATCGATATCACGTCCTTGCCCTGCCGCCCGAGCAGCTCGGACGAGGACAGGTACTTGCGCAGGTCCTCGCGCAGGCGGCCACGCACGATGTCGCGAAACCGCGCGCGATCGCGCTCCATCCGCCAGACCTGCTGGCCCATGTCAGGCCGCCTCCTCGCGCGGCTTCGACCCTTCCCCGGCCCCGCGCGAGAAGAGCGCGGCCACGTCGCGCAGGACCACGTCGGCGCTGCGCTCGTCATAACCGAACTGCCGGCAGAGGCGGTCGCGGATGACCGCGATCTTCTCGCGTGTGTCGGGGTCGACGACGGACGACACGAGCGTCGTCAACTGGATCGAATCGCGCTGGTCCTCGAACATCTTCAGCTCGAGCGCCCGCGTCAAGCGTTTGTTCTGACGGTAGTCGAACGTGCGGCCCTCCATGTGCACGGCCGCGATGTAATTCATCAGCTCGTGCCGGAAGTCGTCCTTGCGCGACTCCGGGATGTCGGTCTTCTCCTCGACTGCGCGCATCAAGCGTTCGTCCGGGTCGCGCGGCTCGCCGTCGGGGCCCAGGACCTTCTCGCGTGTCGTGTACGCGCGCACGTTGTCGAGGTACTTCGCGCAGAGGCGATCGATGCCTTCGGCGTCCGACGCAATGGCGACCTGGACCTCGTGTTTGACGATCTCCTCGTAGCGCTCGCGCACCTTCGAGATCAGCTCGCGGTAGTGCCTACGCAGCTCTTCCCCCGCCACCATCGAGTGGTGGTCGAGGCCCCCCTCCAACGCCGCCAGCACGTCCTTCGGCCCGACGGTGGCCTGATCGGCGACGAGGCACGTCGCGATCCGGTCCTGCACGTAGCGTGGGCTGACGCCCTCCATGCCCTCGCGCGGCGCGTCGCTGCGCAGCTCCTCGACCTGCTCGTGGCTGAACCCGGGTACTTCCTGCCCGTCGTACAGCTCGGCCTTCTGCACGATCGAGAGGTTCGGCAGCTTCGGCTCGTCGAGCCGAGTCAGTACCGACCAGAGCGACGCGACGTAGAGGCTGTGCGGCGCCAGCACGCGGCCAGGCCGCGTCTTGTCACCGTAGCGGCGACGGTGGATCCGCACCTCGTCCGACACACGCAGGTTGTATGGCACGTCGATCTTGATGGTGCGATCACGGAACGCCTCCATCAGCTCGTTGTTCTGCAGCTTCTTGAACTCGGGCTCGTTCGTGTGCCCGAGGATCACCTGGTCGATGTGCGTCTGCTGGAATTTCTTCGGCTTGATCGCGTGCTCCTGCGTCGCGCCGAGGAGGTCGTACAAGAAGGCCACATCGAGCTTGAGGACCTCGACGAATTCCAGCATTCCGCGGTTCGCGACGTGGAACTCGCCGTCGAAGTTGAAAGCGCGCGGATCGGAGTCCGAGCCGTACTCCGCGATCAGGCGATAGTTCAGGTCCCCCGTCAGCTCCGTGGAATCCTGGTTCTTCTCGTCCTTTGGCTGAAACGTGCCGATGCCGACGCGATCGACCTC